>Ga0310695_10001272_pt1 | contig 60640 bp, 53 predicted proteins | sample RumenRJG_04DNA_FD_203882 | JGI IMG/M metagenome (GOLD analysis project Ga0310695, IMG submission 203882) | Bovine rumen microbial communities from Lethbridge, Alberta, Canada - RJG_04 (v2) (version 2) | ecosystem: Host-associated > Mammals > Digestive system > Stomach > Rumen | place: Canada...
AAGCAAAATATAATTAATCTGATTCGTTAAAAGCGTGATTGTGTTTCTGCTGGCAGGGATATAAACCACATGAATATCATCATTGAAAAGCTCATTAAGCTCTTTTTGCAATGATTTTTGATCACCATCGCCTAAAGTTCTTCCCTGCTGCTTAGTTAACCACTGTTCGATAGTGTCAGATAACTTAATCCATATATAATTTGGTTTATAATTGTCCTGTACTAAGTAGATATCAACAAAAACATCCTGCGTATAAGCGTAGTGCAGACGCATATCATTTCGCATAGCCCATGAAGAGCCAAATAATTGTATAAATTTAAGTCGAAGGTCTGCCCGCACATAGTGAGCCAAACGATCCGTCGATCCTGTGCGAATCATTCTTTGCGCAATAACATCCTTCAAGGTGCGAAAGAAAAACCACGCTTTCGAGAGCGTACTTTTTCCAGATGCTTGCGGCCCGTTTAAAACCATAAATTTTTTCTTTGTAATGCAGGCCTCATGAATCGGGCCAAATTCATGGAGCTCCATATTTGGATATTCTGCCAACCACATCATCCCCCTTTGTCAACCAGATAGAATATGCCTCGTAAGCACACGCACCATCAAATCACTGGTAGGTCAATCGGATGTTTATTATCACAATTGACATATCCTTTGCTCGCCGTTCCATCAACCACAACCTTGTATATTTGCTCAGTTGACCCCAACTTCTGCGTCAACAGCTTAAGTTTTTTCGGTACTCCGTTTGATTTAAAATTTCCTTGCCCATACAAATAGCCAGCATAATACATATTATTAGCCGCGAGCATGATGTATGGGCTGTGCGTAGTAATGAGCACCGTGCTGCCAGAGTGCTGGGCAAAAGCAATGATAAAGGACATAAGCGCATACTGCAAATCAGGATGCACGTGTGTCTCCGGCTCCTCAGTGCCCGCCTGGGATTGTACATACCTTTCCTTGACCTACTCAATCCCCTGCGCAAAATCATTCCTAATGCGCGCGATAATGTCCATAAACTGCATGGTCAGCAGGTCCAGATTTTCCGGAGCAATAAATTTAGTTGCCTTAGCCAGCAAGGTTATCATGCTACGGCTAGCAGGACATTTTCACCGAGCAGGCCATCGCGGAAATCCACAACTACGCCGCTGGCTCATCGCGAGCCGTGAATAAACTCTCCACCCACACGCTTAATTTTTCTGGCCTGAATTCCTGGTACCACTATAATGGCAAAAGGTGCGAGCAAATCGGTGAGCAGCAACACAATTGCCTTTCATTTACTACCCACTCATCATTATACCAAAGAGGGATTCGCCGCCAAACAGCAAACCCCTCTTTTTTCTATTATGTGAATGCACATGGACTAAATTTGCCACACGCCATCATTTACTGGTGGAAGAACACATTGTCATATGTACAAACAGCAATTGCGAATGACAAAGTCCATGCGCCACCATGCATTTAATCCGTTCTTCCACAATGTTGCATGGTCGCGTAAAATGAAATCATCATAAGCATTCCTCCCACCATAACAAACAAATCATGTGGCAAAGCAGCAGCAAGAAAGGCATAGATGTAATTGGCCAGGATAGAATTCTCAATTGCTGTCAGGATATGCAGGAATACAATTATTCAGTTAGTCATTAGTTTCTAGACAACCAACTCCCTACCCGCGCTTTCATTTTAACGCAATAACATCAAAAGGTCAATTGTAAATTTTAAACCTGTTCATCTCGATAAACAACCATCCTGCTCATATCCGTAATCAAATCAAACCCATCCCATGTCAGCAACCAATCTGCCGAATGGCCGATGGGGACAATTTTATCGATGCCATGCACTCCGTGGGCAAGGACCGATGCCCGGATTGCTTGCGGATTGCAGCCGTAATAGGTGATGGTCTGGTACTTTTCATCCACCACGGCCATCAAGTCGTCCAGCGACGTAGCCGTATACTCATGAAAGAGCCCGCCTGCGGCGCGCAATTCTGCTATGGCTTTCGGCAAAACCGGTATATGGACGCGCACGATAAGATTGTCCTGGCCAAGTTCCTGCGTGCTGCCTGGAATTTCTATGGCGGTTTTGGCCACAGCCATCAGTTTGTTTACCGCCGTCTCTGCTTCCAGCTGGTAGCGGTCTTTGATATTGTCATGAACAGCCTGCCAGAAGATAGCTTTCGCCTGTGCGACAGTATCCTCTTCTCCCAGCCAGTAAATCAGCCGTGGCGAGGTGCAGGCATTCTGGTCAAACAGGTAGGTATCATTATAGAAGGCCTGTGCTAACGCTGCCAATTTCTTATGGTCTGCCGCCAGCGGCAATATCGTCTCCGCCTTAATCACGGCAAGGCTATACCTGTCGGCGAAGGTCAACTCGACTGCGCGCGGTGGCAAGGGTGCGCGCCTCACGGCGGCGATGGTCCTATCACCGCCCCAGATCACGCGTACGTTGCAGATGCTGGAAAAGAACTCCGTCAATTCCTGCCGTTCACGGTCATACATCACCACATTGACATATGGCTGCAACATGGCAAACTCCGACCGAGCCAAAACGTCCTGCATTGCCTGGCAGACAATTCGCGTCTGCGCGAAATCCTTGCTGCTGGCCTTGACGAGATTTGCATTCCCCGCCAGCAGGCCACTGAGCAGGCTGTAACCAAAATTAATAGGCACATTGGACGGTGCAATGTGAAAGGCCAGGCCCCTGCCCAGACGCCCGTCCAGCCGACCGGCATACTGCGCCTTCAACTGCAGCAGATTGCCCTTGCGGCAAAAAAAGCCAAACGTTACAACCTCCGGATACGCCTTAGCCTCCTGACTTTTCAAGAGCACTTTAGCCAACGCATCCAAGAAATCGAGCACGCCATCATGGAAAGGTACTAACGGTTTGCTCGTGTTCGCAGTCAAAAGCGAACCGGCCAATACGGTCACGCCACGAAAGTCAGGCGCGTCGGGAGATTTTGTCTGCATAGGTATCACTGCACCCCCTGATTTCAGCATTCTTTACCCGGCCCAAAACGCGGAAATATTTGCCCTTCCTGCCGCAAGGACAGTCATTCTCGCCGTCTACCACGCCCTCGTCCTCTGTCAGCAGGACATGACCCGGATAAGACGCAGGCAGACAGGAAACGACCTCGATGAGTCCTTTCTCCCCATGTGGCTGCACGGACCAGTCCAGCGGATTACGGATAATCACATCGCTGAAACTGCTGGCATGCAGATGGCCGTACTCACATTCCATGTAAATGGAGCCCGTCTGCTCAACCATGCCATAGTAATTATACACCTTCCGGATGCCGCAGACCTCCTGAAGCCTCCGCCGGAACTCCTCCGGGCTGACGGCCTCGCTGGCCAGTTTTTTCCAGCCGCCACCATGCAGCATGATACCGCGTGACAAATCGATTTTAGTGCCCTGCTCGGCCAGGCGCACCAGTTCCCGGTAAAAATGCTGCCAGATCATAAACGTAAAGCCGAAGAGGAAAATATCCTCCCCCTCATGTTTCTGCAGGAAAGCCTGTAGACCGGCAACATCCAGCTGCATGTTCTCATCCAGAGCATAGATGCGGTCGCGGCCAAACATGGAGAAGCCTAGAAGACCCGCGCCGCGTGCAGAGAACATAGTGCGATTCTTCAGCAGAGCTGAGGTATCGAGAATAATCATAGGCAGCCTTTGCTTGCCTAGGAAATCCGCCACAATACGCGACATGACCCGCGACTGCGCGGCGCCCGTCCGCCGGTCCAAAAAAATTCTGGAGACGCGCTGTCCCGTCGTGCCGGAGGAGGTCATCGTCTTGACTATATCCTCCCGTGGTACACTACAGAGCTCGTACTCCTTAAACAATCTGACTGGCAGGAACGGCAGCTGCTCATAATCCTGTACGGCAGCTATATCTGCCGCAGTGCTAAAGCCTAGTGTGGCTAAAATACGCTGATACTCCAGGCAATGCTCCATATGCATCAGCGTCAGTGCTTTGAGCACTGACGTCAACTGCCGTTCTTTCTCCGCGTGTGGCAGGCCATACGGCGCAACGCGCAAAAACTCATCGTATTCCATCATAAAAACCTCTGCTTGAACTCAGCCAGCGACATGATGAACGGCTTGTCTGACCACCCGCACAAGAATGTACGAAGCAAGGCGGCCTACTTGTCATAGTATTGCGCCAACTCTTTATACAGCGTCTTGCCAGACTCATTATGCGGAATCTGCGATAAAAACACCGTCCGGAACGCGGCCTGATTGAGCCCAGTTTTGCTGGACAAATACCGTCGCATCTGCGGCAGTTGCTGCTCATCGGTGCTAAAGATATACAATTTATCATCTACGCCGCCGCACACCACATCGACCTCCGTAAAGGCTGCTTTTAACAGGCGCTCACAGTCATCCAGATTCACGCGGTTGCCGTACAGCTTCAAAAAACGCTTTTTGCGGCCCACGATATAGTAGTAGCCGTCCGCATCGCGGCGGGCCATATCGCCTGTCGGGTAGCGTCCCTGGCGCTCATCCCCTTTCACCAGGTCAGCGGCGCTGGTCGCGTAGCCCAGCGTCACATTGTCACCGTAGTAAACCAGTTCGCCCACTACATCGGGCTGCGTGATAACCTCATCCTGCGCATCGAGCAGTTCAAACCTGCCGCCTGGAATAGCAATGCCCATCGAACCCGTTTTCATCAAAGCTTTATCAGGTGGCAGCCACCCCATCCGGGCCGTTGCCTCACAGGCGCCATACATCACGACAAATTTAATCTGCCTGCTCTGTGCAAAGGCAGCAAACTCCTGATGCAATTCCGGCAGCAATTTACCGCCTGCCTGGGTCAAAGTGTGCAAATCCGGCAAATCCATGCGCATAAAGCGCAACCGCTTCAGCATCTCGTAGGTATAGGGTACACCAGCCAATGAGGTTGCATGCTGTTCGCGGCAGAACGACCAGAAGTCACGCTGCATCATCGTCTTATCGGTCAGCAGGAGCGTAGCGCCCACGGCCAAATGCGTATTGAGCACACTGATACCATAGGTATAGTTCATGGGTAGATTTGTCACGGGGCGTTCCTGCGCGTCCAGCTGCAAATACTCGACGATGGAGTCTGTATTAGCCTGAATATTTTTATAGGACTGCCGCACAAATTTAGGACTGCCCGTAGAGCCCGACGTCGTGAGCAAGAGCGCCAGCTCCGGATACAGCTGCGTGGCCAGACCGAAAGGCGTGCGCAGCAAGACGTAGCCATAGGCCTCATACACAACTGGCAGCCCGACAAAGATTGGCCGTTCCTTGTCCGTCAGCGCCGTCCAAATATAGGCTGGTCTATATTGTGCATATAAATCTGCCAATAAGTCCTCGTCTAAATCCTGCTTCAACATGGCAGGCACAATACCACCATTAAGAAAGGAGGCGTAGCCCACAAGACTGCCCATGACATTGCTGCACAGATTAAAGACCAGACAACGAGCCTGACCGCAATCCTGAAACACCGCCGCACAGAGCCGCTGACCAGCCTGACTGAGCGCCGCATACGTCAGCGTCTGCCCACGGTCATCAATGACGGCTGTATGCTCACCAAACTGCTTGAAATCCCATAGCATATCCTATCAGCCCTTCAGCTTAAAACGCGATATCGTATCTCTCGGCCAAAATTTCCTTGCCCTTGGCATAACTGTTGATATCGATGATATCGTCCGTTTCCATCATGATGTCAAACGCATCCTCTAACGCCGCCACCAAAGACATATGCCCAACGGAATCCCATTCTTCAATATCCTGATATTTTAATCCCTTGGCCTGCTCCGCATCAATGCCAAACGTCTCACAGAAAGCCTGTAAATATTTCTCTTCGTTGCTCATGAGTCTGTTATCCTTTCTTGACTGTTCCTGATACTTCTTCATTGTTGGCTGTCCAGAGCCGCTAAAACCACAGGTTTTATTTTCGCTGCGGTCAGACCACATTGCTCCAACATATAGGCGTAATCACCCGGATGGGGGAATACATCGGCTATGCCGATTTTGCACAACGGCGGATGCGTACGCCGTGCCGCCAGCCAGGCCGCCACGCTGTCGCCCAGACCACCGGTCTGAAAATGCTCCTCCACTGTCACAATCAGCTTAGCCTGTTGTAACCTGCTTTCCAACATCGACAGATCCAACGGCTTGAGTGACGCAATATCATAGACCGCACAGGTCAGCGCTTCTTTTTTGAACGCCCGTGACACGCGCATGCACTCATGCAAAACCGCACCCGTGCCCAAAAAGACAATGTCGTCACCGTCTTTCAGCAATTCTGGCACGCCGGGCTGATAGGCATAGTCGCCTTTATGCACCCCCGGTGTACCATCAATACCAGTCAGCCGGAGATAGGCAGGGCCCTGATACCCGGCCAGATCCTCTAAAACCTTGGCTTCCTCAGCACAGTCGGCCGGCGACAGCACCCGCATGCCGGGGATGGTCTTCATGAGGGAAATATCCTCCAGACCATAATGCGTATTGCCCTGCGAGCCGAGCGTCATGCCGCTGCCCAGCGCCACCACCTTCACATTCTGGTGCGTATAGCCCACCACCGTGCGCACGGCCTCGTAGGCACGCATGGAGACAAAGGGCGAAAAAGAGGTGATGAACACATTGTAGCCATCTTGTGCCAGTCCCGCCGCTATGGCCGTCATGTTCTGCTCGGCAATGCCGATATTAAAAAATCTGTCTGGGAAGCGCTCCTGATAGCCGCCCAGATTAGCCGAGCTGGCGACGTCTGCTGCCAAAACAACTACATCTGGATGGTCAGCGGCAAGCTGTTCCAGCATCGGTCCAAAGGCCTTGCGCATGCCCATGCGGGTCCAGGCCATGATGTGCTCAGGCGTATACTCTATCATCGCTGTCCCTCCAATTCTGACCGCAGTGCCTGATACTGTTCCTCACTGAGGCGGGCATGGTGCCAGCCGGTCTGATTTTCCAGCGAGGGCAGGCCCTTGCATTTCACGGTGTGCGCGATAATGGCCGTCGGCGCGTTCTGCGTGCCCGCCGTGGCAAAGGCATTCAACAGGGCATGGATATCGTGCCCGTCTACGGCCAGCGTCTGCCAACCAAAGGCCTGAAACGCACCCACAAAGTCATGCAACGGCATAGTATCGTCCGTATAGCCATCCAGCGATTGCCCATTAACATCGACAATAGCTACCAGATGGTCTAATTTGAATTTCGCCGCCGACATAGCCGCCTCCCAGACGGAGCCCTCGTTGCACTCACCGTCGCCCAGGAGCACATATACCCGATTATCCCGGCCGTGCATGTGGGCGGACAAGGCCGCGCCCACGCCGATAGAGAGACCGTAGCCCAGACTGCCGCTGGAGATTTCGATACCCTTTTCCGGCGCCATCACGGCATGCGTGGGATACGCACTCCCCGACACCTCAAAGAGCTCTAAATCCGACCGGGGGATAAAGCCCGTCTCCGCCAGCACCGCATAATGTGCCAACGCGATATGACCCTTGCTGAGGAAAAATCTGTCCCGGTCTGGCGCGTCCACGGTGGCTGGTGTCAGGTGCATCACGCTGCCATATAAAACGGCCAGTATATCCGCTGCCGAAAAACCGCCGCCAAGATGCCCGCCATTAGCTCCCGCCCGATAGGTCATGTCCAACACATCGCGGCGTATCGAGAGCGCTAAATCTTTTAATGCTTGAAGGTCCTGTTTCACTGTAAGCCTCCATCTACCCGTATGACCTGACCATTGACATAGCTGGCTGCGTCACTGGCCAAAAAGGCGATGACCCGCGCAATCTCGGCCGGCTCCGCCTCACGTTTGAGGTAAACCTGCTCCACCAGCTGCTGCCAGTAGTTCTGGTCTGCCAGTTGCTTCATCTCCGTGTTCACCATGCCTGGGGCAACGCCATTGACCCGAATGTGGCTGGGGGCCAGTTCCCGGCTCAGAACCTTGACTGCGTGCGCCACCGCCGCCTTGCTGGCGCCATAGGCCAGATTGCCGGACTCGCCGCGTAACCCCGCCACCGAGGAGACGAAGACGATGGCCGCCTCACGCTGCCGTCCCATGCGGCGGGCCAGCAGCTGCGTGAATTGCAAGGGTCCGAAGAAATTGACGGTCATCATCTTTTGCAAAGCGTCCTGCCGCAACATCAGGAACGGCTGATACTCGGCCGCCCCGGCATTGTTGACTAAGATATCGATAGGCTGCTTGGCCTTGATAATCGTGCGCACTGCCTCCTTGACAGCCGCCGCATCGGTCAAATCAAAGTAAACCGGTGCAATCTCGACCTGATACTGCGTGGCGAGGGCCTGCAACCGCTCCGCGAATCCTTCATGGCAGTGGCTCGCGCAGGCCCAGATATGCGCTCCCTGCCGGGCAAACTCCTCGGTAATTGCCAGCCCGATACCGCCACTGGCACCGGTAATAATAGCCTGCTTTCCTTGCAACAACACAGGAACCTCTCCCCTCTAGCGTCTGACCTGGCGCATCTCGCCCGGCGCCACCAGAATAAAATCCATCCTGCACAGCAATTGGTCGTCAGCATACGCCATGCCATGCAGGTTGGCAACGCCGTTACGAAACCTTCGCAGCTCTACATACGTTCTGATGCAAGCCCCTGGAAGCGCCTGCCCATAGAGTTGCATTTTTCTGCAGGAATTATACATCATCAACTTGAAGCGCCCATTATCAATCGTGGTAGCCGATAATGCGCCAGTTTGCATAATGACTTCCATCACAACAGCATGTGGAACTACAGGCCTATTACAACAAGCTATTGGGAAATACCATTCCTGTGAAGAGATATTCTTCATCCCCCACGCAGCTTTTGGTGGAACGACCTTAGCCTTGTCCAAAAAACGATATTCCAACGGAACAGCGATGTATTGGTCAAAATTATCAAAATCAACTGCCACGTTCTTTGCGGGGATCTCTGGCACGGTCTCGCCAGCCGATATATCGCCAGCGATCCCTGCTGACGTTACCTCCTCGCTGATTAAGGTAAAGCGCATCGAGCATATCTTTTGTTGGCTGCCGTCTGCCTGCTGGATATAGGCTTCGCCCTCACACTGTACGCGCGGTGACTCCTCCTCAGTAATGTTGACATAGCTCTGCAGGATATCGCCTGGCCGCACGGAGCCGAACAGGCGCATGGCCTCGCATGCCTGGAAGCGGTATTGCTTGCCCGCCACCGCCAGCAAAGCGATTGCTGTCTGCTCAATAGACTCCATGATGAAAACGCCTGGCATGACCGGATTGCCGGGGAAATGAATGCGGAAATACCAGTCCTGGGAAGAAACGGCCTTCGTCCCCAGCGCCTCACGGTCGGAGACCAGCTGTACCTTATCAACGAAACGGTAACCCAACGGCACCTTGAGATAGGCGTCGAGGTTTTCCCACGTCAAAGTCGTCTGGCTCAACTTCATCCACTCCCTCAACTATGCATGCTCACTTTTATGCAGGATAAATTTCTCCCTCCTGATAAAAGTCATCGGTAAAAATCATAGGCAGAATATCGCCCGTTTGCACGGTCAGCGAAACGACGCCCCAGGCCAGCCCCACACCAAAGCCACAGAGCAGCAGTCGTTTCTCCGCGTTCTCGGCCATGTCGCCCAAATGGTCGACGATGGTAATCGGGATAGAGGCGCAACTGCTATTGCCGTAGCGGTCGAGACTCTGCGGCACCTGCTCCTTGTGGAATCCAGCCAGTCTGCCCACGCGGTCGACAATCATCTTGTTGGCCTGATGCAGATAGAGATAGTCATAGTCCGCACTCGTCTGTCCTTTTTCTGCCAAAAAGCCCCGGATGGCCTCCGGTGCCCGCTTCGTGGAGAACTGGAACACCTCCATGCCGTCCATATAGCAGTCATAGAGCGAGCGGTCCACACCATCCTGCCAGCGCGTCACGTCATGCGGCGCATCGACACAACGCGCCCCGCCCATGGTGTGCAGGACCTTGTAACGCTCCGTTTCGGCAAACAGCACCGTTTCCATAGTGCCCGCCTCCGAGCGCTCCAGCAGCGTCGCCGTAGCGCCGTCGCCCAGCATCATGAGATAGGTATGGTCCGGGTTCTCGCGTCCGCTGAAGTCGTTGTTCTTAAAGACATCGCCAACAATCAGCAGAACGTATTTTTTCGGCGAATGGCTCAGCATGCCGGCCGCGATATGCAAGCCGTAGACATAGCCGGGACAGCCCAGATTGACATCAAAGGGCATGCAGTCCACTGGCAGTCCCAGACGATGGTGCAGCACAAAGGCCGAGGCCGGTGCCACGTAGTCAGGCGTTTCCGTGACGTTGATAATGGCCCCAATCTGGCTGCGGTCAATCTGCTTTTGTGTCAAAAGCTGCTCCGCCGCCGCATAGCCCAGGTCACTGGCCGTCTGCCGCCGGATGGCGCGGTGAATCTGGCGCACGCCGGATGTCTTGATGACCCGGTCCACAACCTTTTTCCCCAGCCACTCATCATAGGTATGGTTATCGATGACCTGCTGTGGTGCCGCCCCAGCGATACCGGCCACTTTCACCTGTTGAAACTTTACTATTTCCACAATACTCTCCCCTATCGCCAGGCACCATCGCGCAACTGAAACCGCGCGCCGTGGCCGGGATAAACATACATCTCCGGTGGCAAAGCACGCAAGAGCGGCTCCGTCTGCGCCTGATAGAGCTTTTTGCTACCGCCCGGCAGTATCGTAAAGACCGGCGTATCCCGGAGCAGATTATCCCCGGAAAACAGCACATCCGCCACGCGTATACAGCTGCCGCCCGCCGAGTGGCCTGGCGCCTCCTGCAGCGTGACCGGCAGTCCCTGCCAGCTGAAATTCAGCCGCCCAGTATACGTCTCCGCCGGATAGGTCACCTGATAATCTATCAGCCTGGCGTAGCGCTCCGGCTCCGCCGCACCATGCATCTCCAGTAAAGCCTCAAAATAATGCGCCAGGTTACGCCTGGGGTCCTTGATATGCTCCGCACAGCGCGCATGGCACAGCAGCCTGCACCCATAGCGCGCTATGAGCGCATTGACCCCACTAATGTGATCGATATGCTCATGCGTCAGCAGTATCAGACGTGGCACCAGCTGATATGCAGCCAGCAGTTCCTCCCAGCCCGCCAGGGCCGCCGGGTCGATGACCATACATTCATGCTGCCCAGCCACAAAAACGAGGTATGATACATTGTCCAGCGGTGGTATATGCACCGCCAAAATGCGCAAATTAGCATGCGCGTATTGATAAACAAGCACCTCAAGCATCTTTATGCATATAGGCCAGAATATCGCCGACCGTCTGGAACTCTTTGATAATCTTGCTGGTCAGATTCACATCAAACTCATCCTGCATCATCACAATCAGTGACAGTTTGCTCATGGAGTCGTACTCCTCCACGCTGGACAGCGGCGTATCCGGCTTCAGCGTGCCTTCATCGAGCTCAAACAAATCATCCAGCATAGCAAGTTTTTCTTTTTCCGTCATCGTTATTTCCTCCTAAAATTCTGCCTTGCAACCCCAGCCTAGTCCGCAAAGCCATCCTCAAAATACGCGTCTGTGTGCACCAGTGGCAGCACCGCCACCGGGGCGATACGGATAGCACAAGCCGACCAGGTCAGGCCCACGCCGAAGCCACAGAGCAACAGATGTTTAGACGTTTTCGTCTCATCCTGTCCATACATTTTGACAATAGCCGTGGGTATCGAGGCCGAGCTGGTATTGGCAAATTCATCAATAGAGACCGCAAGTTTCTCTTGCGGAAAGCCTGCACGCTTCGCCACCTGCTTCATAATAAAAAGGTTTGCTTGATGCAATACCAGCGCGTCATAGTCTGCTGGACTGGTGCCCGTTAGTGCCATGTACTCCTTGAGCATCGCTGGTGCCTTGCTCGTTGCAAAATTGAACACATCCACATCATTCATGATATGCTCAATCTCCCGATCCGGATGCCGATACGCATGGTAAGGGTTGCAAATGGTGCCATAGCCATGCCCATCCGCACAGGTGACAACCAAGAACTCCTCCTCATCATCCGTCTTGGTCAGTAGCGCAGCCGCACCGGCATCACCAAACAAAAACTTAGCCGAATTGCTGGCATTCTCGTAGCTCACAGCCTGGTGCGAATATGGTTTAGCAAACGTATCGCCACATAACACGAGGGCCTTACCCGTGTTAGCGTCCTGCATGAGCGACGCCGCTATGTTCAAACCATACTCAAAGCCAGCACAGCCCTGATTCACATCAAAGACGACACAATCCTGCGACAAGTTCAGACGATGATGAAGCACGCTGGCGGTACACGGACCAAAATAATCCGGCGTCTGCGTGACCAGCACCAGCACACCAATCTCCGCCCGGTCTACCTGCTGCTGCGTGAGCAACTGCTCCGCCGCCGCATAACAGAAATCCGCCGTAGTCTGCCGCTTATCCGCTATCCAGTGCCCATCTATACCGGTCATCTTCTTGAACTTCGCAACATCTATCCCCCCCCCGCGGATTTTTGCGCTTTCTTCAATAGAAACCCAGGAGTTAGATACCGCAACCGCCAGGGAAGATATCTTGATGCCCTTATGTCTGCTTTCTAACATACGTTAGTCACCTTTACTTTTATCAACAAGCCCAACCACCGTCAACGCTCATGTTAATTCCCGTGATAAATTTGGCTTTTTCACTCAGTAAATATGTTGTTGCATTGGCAATATCTATAGTTTCGCCTACGCCCAAAAACTGTCTAGACACCAGCCGTACATCTCCATGTTCACCAAAATTTTCCTTGTATTTCTGATACATTTCCGTATTTATCATACCCGGCCTGATGGTGTTGACCCGAATGCCTTTGCTGCCCAGTTCCTGTGCGATGACCTTGACGCTGGCATCCATCGCAGCCTTAGATGCGCTGTATACACTTTGGCTCTTGTTAGCGCCATCAGCCGCCGCTGAGGAAATGCCCACGACAGAAAAGCCAGCGTTATGATTGCTCTTTTTGGCCAACACCCGGACCATCTCATAGAAACCAAAGAAGTTGATGTCAAACAGCTGTCGCACAACTGCCGGTTTACACAGGCCCAACGGACGGTCATAGCTGATGCCCGCACTGTACACCAGTCCATCGACAGGTCCCACCTCGGCCACTATTTGCTTGAGCAGGTGCTCGATGCCTTCCGTCTGCGACAAATCCGCGACATAATACCGATTTCCCTCGCCCGCGAGGCCAGTTACCAGCCCCTGCAGCTTGTCCTCCCGACGGGCCATGGCGATGACCGACGCACCATACTCATTCAGCGTCTGCGCAATCTGCCGACCGATGCCCGACGATGCCCCGGCCACGATAATCTTTTTGCCCTGAAAATCAATAAATTGCTTGCTCATAATGTCTCCTGCCTGTAAGCACTCACTCAAAAGGCCTCGCCGGGTTGCCAAAGACCTTTAACCCCGGCTTGACGTGCCTGAATACTACGCTGCCCACGCCAACCTGCACATCAGCGCCGGTTTTGCTGCCCGGCAGTCCCGTCGCATAGGTAGCCCAATACGTATTTTCCCCCGCCACGGCATAACCGCACAAACCGGCACCCCCCATGAAGCTGCTGTAGTCCCCAGCCACGCTGTCATGCCCCATGCCAGAGCGCACATTCAGAACCACAAAATTGCCCAGCTGCGCGTGGTCACCTACCACGACATAAGGACAGATAATATTGCCTACGCCCATCTGCACATGCCCCTGAACCTGCGACGACCGAGAAACAATATTTATAAACTGCCCGCCCCTCTCTAATATCGGAGCTACCAGTTTCCTGCGCAGCGCACTGTCGCCTATCGCACATATAAACACGTCCTCAGGCTGAATCTCGTAGTTATACACATCACCGAGCACCGGCTTTTCCAGCTTATCATACTCCTCCTGCGCCAGCTTGACATCGCCGTCGAGGAAGCCCTTAATATCCCATTCCTCACCATAGCCATGTGAGCCCTGTGCATGCCAATAACACTCGCGCGCAAACCCGCCCACGCCGATAATAATCAAATGCTTCATGCCGTTCCCTCGATTTGACCCACACATTGCATAACATTAAAGCGCTCACAAAAATCATCCGTTTTAATTCACTTATATAGTGCGATTATCGCTGCTACCGCACCCACTATCGCTACCAATATCGCAATGTATTCCCTTCTGACAGAATTTCTTTTGCTTCTCGTTCGTTCCACGAACTGTTCTCCGTCTGGGGTTAGCCGGTATGTATCGTGATTTGGTATATCATCAAAAGATCTCTCTATTGTGAATAAAGTACCAATAAATGATTCTTCGTCACCTACCATGTATCCTATGGCATCATTCAAAGCTGTGTAAGCGCCACCATTAATTTCATCATCATTAACATTATGTTTAAGTCCTAACGCTTCACATGCTTCGCATGCACTAACCTGTCGTCTTTCAAACAAAAGTTCCAAAAATTTATTTTGCGTTTCGTTTAGAACACTCTGCCTAGCCATTTTGTTGACCGCCCTTCATATCTCCATCGTATTCCCAACTCAACAACTTCTACTCCGCATACAATACTGTCTCCCAGCGCCGTGAACAGTAGTGCCGGATGTAAAAGCGATAGCCCTCATGCAGCTGCATCAAGTATGACGGAATATACAGCACATCCATGGGCTTGTGGTAAATGCTAATAGCCAAACGGGGATGGTATTTCTGTATGGTATTGCGCGCGCCTTGGAGTGCTTCGTACTCGGCACCTTCGATGTCCATTTTGATAAAGGTTGCTATTGTCCCCCCCAATATACCATCTATACTGGCAGCAGGTACATCGCCGGCCTGACCGGTAATGTGTGCGCTATTTCCACGCACGCTTTGCAAATCGTCGCTAAAGCCCACCATGCCGGTTTCTTTCCAGCAAGCCTTGGGAATCATCTGATAATCGCGTACCTGCTCCCGCTGGAACACGGCCTCGCACTCCTTGGCGAGAGCCTGACTGCCCTCAAATGCGTAAATCTTATCATAATGCCCATGACACCACTGCACGAATTCTAAGCTGGTGGATGCGTCGCAGCAGCCAGCATCGACAAAAACTTCGTGCTCGCGCGGCTGGAACACATCGAAATATTGATGTCCATAACCAGCCGTAAAAATGCCGAACGCCGACACGTAAAGCGCTGACTGCGGTACGCCTGCCCTGGTCAGGCACTCATACATGCCCCTGCCATATTGCCGTGAAGCAATGATGATAATATGTTCGTCGCTATAACGCGGCGCGTCTAACGGCGAAAACACCGGCAAACCACACACGCAGGTTCCCTGCAATTGCCCATCATCATCCAAAAAGCCCTTGAGATTGTCCGCTAGGGGCGAGTGCTGCAGAATATAGGCTGTATACCTCCCGTCCCCGCCCGCGCCCATAAGCAATAACTTGCTCTTATGCGTCTGTTCCATCATTGTCTGTAAATAGACCAAATCCCAGCCGTGAAACTGCGGCTCATCCTGTTTGACGTTATCAAAAATACAGTACTGGTCGCCCGTGACGGCATATGCCAATCTGGCCTCAAACCACCTGCGGCTCTGCTCGTCTGCCATATGCTGATAAGCCAGGGCAAACTGTGAAAATCTGTCCATTTTATATTCTCCTATACTAACCCTTCCCGCACCTCAGCACGATCTGGCAAATCCTGTCCACATCCGCCTCCGTCAGCCCGGCGTAGAGCGGCAGGGTGAGGACGCGTTTGGCGATGTGCAGGGCTATGGGTGTGTCGTTGGCGTCGAAGCGATGGCGGTAGCATTCAAACGTATTGGTCAGGGGGTAGAAATATTTGCGGGCGTGGATGCCCTCGCGGGCGAGCGCCGTGTAGACCTCGTTGCGCGTGGCGCCGAAGGCGTGCTCGTCGAAGACCACAGGGAAATAGGCGTAGTTCGGCTTGACCTCCGGCCGCTGGATATTCAGTTGCAGGCCGGGCACGTCCGCCAGTCGGGCACGGTACCAGCCTGCGGCCTGTCCGCGCTTTTGGATTTCCACGTCGAGGTGCCGCAGGTTGCAGAGCCCCATGGCGGCGCAGAACTCGTTCATTTTGGCGTTGGCGCCGACGGCGTCTACCTCCTCCTCACCGCGGATGCCGAAATTCTTCAACCGGAACAGGTCTAGGCCAAAATCGTGCAGACGGTCGGAGTAGCACGCCGCCCCGCCCTCGATGGTATGAAACACTTTCGTCGCATGGAAGCTGAAACAGCTGACGTCACCGAAACTGGCGACGCCGCGTCCCCGATAGGTCTCGCCAAAAGCATGCGCCGCATCGTAGAGCACGACGAGGCCGTATTTATCTGCAATGCGCTGGATTTCCTCGACCTGGCAGACGTTGCCATAGACGTGCACGGGCACGATTGCCGTGGTGCGATCCGTGATAAGCCGCTCCATTTTCTCCGTGTCGATGGTGTAATCGTCGGGCCGAATATCGCAGAATACCGGCGTCAGGCCATTTCTGACGATAGCGTGCGTCGTAGACGCGAACGTGAACGGCGTCGTGATGACTTCACCCGTGAGCTTCAGAGCCTGCAGGGAGAGCTCGAGCGACATATGCCCGTTGACGAACAGATGCAGCTGATCCACGCCCAGATACTGCTGCAATGCCTGCCGCAGTGCTTCATGCTTCGCGCCCATGTTCGTCAGCCAATGGGTCTGCCAAATATCCTTGATTTCCGCGATATACTCCTCCATGGGTGGCAGCGAGGAGCGCGTCACGAAAATATCGTGCTGCCCCTGCCCCGCTTTTGCTGTCTGCTCCATAGTGTATCCTTCCTGTTTACAAAGCCAGTATTTCTGCTAAAGGTACAATCTGTTTGCTGTAGCCAGTCTGCCGGAGCAGCTTGATGACGGCCGCCGTCGTCTGCGGACGCAGCGTGACGATGACCGGCAGGTCGCGCTCCAGCTGCGTCGCCGCGTCGACCCAGTAAATCTGCTTGCCCCGATATCTCGTGCCCGCCTGGCCGCGGTCCATGACATAGGGTATCTGCAGCTCGCGGTCCAGCAAGTTGAGCAACAGGCGGCCCGAGGTATTCATACCATAGATAGTCACACGCTCCGAGCCCAAATAGCGCTTTACCCGGTCGGCCAGGTCATCCTGCGCCAGCATGTGCTCCATGTCGCAGAACTGCTGCCGCAGCTTGGGATAGGCCTCCTTGCCGAGGCCGCTCTCCTGCCCGCCGCCCCAGTCGTGAACCTTGGGATGCTGGAAAATGGGGTCACGCATGACCTCGAGGAACTCCGCATGATAGGGGTTGTCCGCATTGCGCACGTCACGCAGCCACTCGTCGATACCCGGATCGACCCACGGCTCGTATGGCCGCAGACGCACGTAATCTGCGCCGAACTCCTCCAGACAGCGGCGGGTAAACTCCGGCAGCTGACGGAAATTATCCCGCTGATATACCGTAGCCAGCTCCAGATAGTTGATGATGCCCTGTTCGCGCAACGACCGCACGAAATGCAGGTTGTCGATGATATTGGCGACGGGCAGGTGCGTACCGGACAGCTGCTGGTACGTCTCCTCCTCAAAGCTCAGGACCGTGATGCAGACGCTTAGGTGGAACCGACCCAGATTATTGACCTTCTGCCAGTTCTGCGCATTGAACAGCGAACCGTTGGTCTCGATGATGGCGCGGCACTCCTCCACCGGTGCCAGTGGCTGCCAGTGCTGCATGAGCTTCATGGTATGCGGGCTGGCAAAGAACTCGCCGAGACCGTTGGCACTGAGCGTCTTGATATGTGGCAGGATTTTCTCCAGTTCGCGGTCGATACGCTGATATTTCGCCTCCAGCTCACTCGGCCGATGGCTCTGCATACAGTCAGGGATAGTGCACATCACGCAATGGTAGTTACATACATTTTCGTACGCCAAAGCCAGCATGGTCGGCAGGCGCGGTACCTCTACTACCTCTACAATGTTGCTATGGTCATTATTGGCCACGAACGGACAGGCATCGGGATTGCAATTCGAGTAATCGCCCTCGCTATGCATTTGGCGAATCAGCTTGGCCTCAACGCTATGATATAGTTCCTCAAAGGAATTTTTCGTCAACTGACCGACGACACCGCCGTCGTATAACCAGCTGCAAAGGCGCACAGTACCTTCACAGTCTATCACCTGCACCCAGTTGAGTGCCCGCTCACAAATTTTCATGCCATGTGCCTCCTATCCTCACAGCCTTAACAGCCTGTCCTCGCCTCGTATCCGCCAATAGTAGGTCTTGAGCGCCAGCGCCTTGAGTACGTACCAGCCGTAGCGCAGGGGCTCGCCGCTATAGCCGATGATGCGGCCTACGACAACGATATTATGCCAGCTGGGCTGGCGCAGCAATGTCACGACCGCTCCCGCCAGCCGGTCTTTTTTGACCGTACTGAGGTCCAGCTGCACCTGCTTATGTGCCCAGGCCCACTTCTCCAAACGCCGCAGCATCAGGAAATCCGCATCTTTCCGGTTTTGGTTCTTGTACACCGCCATAAAGTTCGTCCTGCCCGGATCCGTACGAAAACGGTAACAGGAGACGACTCTGTCGAGACAGCGGATTTTGCCATAAAGCACGAGCAGGAACACCGTCGTCCGGTCGCCCACAATCGGCGAGGCATACGGATAGAGCTCCATATCCTCGGGATGTTGCAGAAAAATATTCCGGTACAATAGCGCGGAGTTATGCCCGGGCATGCGCCAGGCCGTAAAATCCGCCAGTGTAAACTCGCCCGCCTCGCTGGCCCAGAACTGGACGCGCGCGCCAATCTGTTCCAGCTGGATTTCCTGCCCCGCATCATCGACCACGCGGCAGCGGCTGTTCACAGCAATGTACTCCGGATGCTGCTCCAGATAGTCCACCTCATACTGCAACCGGTGCACATCACACCAGAAGTCATCGCCATCGCAGCAGGCGAGATACTTGCCCCGCGCGAGGCGCAGGCAGGCGAGGCCGTTCTGCGTGGCGCCCTGATTTGTCGCGTGGTATATTGGCCGCACGATATCCGGATAGCGCGCCGCATACTCCTCGACCACCGCCCGCGTCCCGTCCGTCGAGCAGTCCTCCCCCACGATGACCTCAAAGCGAAAATCCGTCTGCTGCGCCACAATACTGGCCAGTGTCTGTCCAATGAACTTTTCCTGATTGTAGGTCGCTACCATCACGCTGACCATTACAGGCGCGCCATTCTCCTGCTGTCCCATCAAACTCTCCCCACATCCATGTTCACAAAATTATTTATTGCTCATCATGCATATACGTCTTTCCAGAACTTGCAATGGTGGCGCAGAAAAGTCGAACGCCCCCGCTTTCGCCGCTTCACCGATTTTCATACCTACAAAGCGATCCGTACCAGCAAAAATTGTATGCAGCGAATTTTTATGTCTTCGACGAAACCTTTCTCCCCTGGATTGCTCAATAGCCGTTATATAGTCTTTTGTTTGCTGTCGTAATTCTGACGTACTCGCCTCATTTGCTTGTGCGCATAACAGTTCATTACAGATATCTTCCAACGTTCCACTTTGAAACTGTCCCTGCCGAAGCCCTGGCCACAAATAAAAACCAATTTTTAGACCTTCATATGTACCACTATACGCAAAATCACCTGTTGACGCCACCTCTGCCTTGAATGCCGTATTGCACACCTGTTGCAAAGACGTCACAGCGCCTGCCGCATCCATCTCCGCATCGCGGACTATCAGAATAGCCTTCATTTTGGCAAAATTTTTCAAACTGGGCGAAATTTGCAATTTCTTATTGATATCTTCATTACCACCAAAATCATAGGCTTCGTATTCATCGGGGATTTTTCCTGCCTTTACCAGATAGTTCAAATACTGAATAAGAAAATTTTTCCCGTCTACTCCCTCGCAAATAACAACATATGGATGATGCGCATTGAACTCCTGATTGGATTTCGTCTTGCCCATATCTCTATCGCACCTCTAAATCCGCCTGTATGGCCAAGTCAAGGTCCTCGCCACTAAAGGCATACGCCCGTATATCATCCCTATATTGTTCCAATCGCTGATATGACAGCTGTTGCAGCATCCCTGCATTAAGCATGACATCCACCGAGGACTGGAGAATCTGCTGGTTGTGCGTTGTTATGATAAGCTGACAATGCAACTGCATCGCTGCTCGATACAGTGCATCCAGCACTTTATCATACAAACTATAGTAAAGGCCATTTTCCACTTCATCAATCAGCAATATACCATCCGACGCATGCATAACCGCCAGCAACAAACGGATAGCCTTATTGATACCATCTCCCATATGCCGTAAGGGGAGCTGTGTGCCATTCGCCTTGATAATATACACATACGGCTGTCCTGTATCCAGAACTGTCATAATATCAGCTATTCCCGAGTCAAAGATTTGCAATAATTGTAACAGTTGTGACTTCTGCTTGACCTGCATGCTGGCCTGGCTTACCCACTCAGCTACTTGTGCATTAGAGAAGTCTCGTCCTTCCTTGTAGTAGAAAACATTCATCAAATCATCTGATGCAGGCGGATTCTCTGTATACGGTATAAACGCGATATGGCTTTCAATCGCATCATACGGACGCCTGGCCTCCGAAACAAAAACGTACTTTCCTTCTACGCGTTCTTCTGCATGCTCATAGGTCAAATGTAACGCCACTAAATTATCCACCCGGCCGCCTAAATTGCCTCTATTAACAGCTGCAGCCCCCATTTCTTTCCGCAATTGCAAAATAGTTGCCTCACCAGTCTCATTTGTGAGACTGACGTGCAACGTATTGGCTTCAGAAACACGGTTGAATAACGGAGTCCATACAAACCTGGGTTGTGGCTGAACACTATCTGCACCATTACGCATATTGGCTAACCACATGAAATATCCGGGCGTACTAACCACCATTGGCAGTAGCAAAGCCTCCAGCACTGAAGATTTTCCCACATTGTTGGGACCACCTAATATAGTAACAGGGCGCATGGCCTTCATACTAAACGATTGAAAGCACCTGAACCCCTCTATCTTCATTTCTGAAATCAACAACACCGTCTCCTCCCCAGCAACCGCAATGGAGCTTCTTTATCGGTATCCTTATAAATAGTCTACCGCATCATCGCCGCATATATTTTGCCCCCGGCTGTTTCTGCTGGCTGCTGTATCACAGTGGCTTGGTGTGCAAGCTGCTGTATGAACGTGGGCAGGGGCATGTCATAGCGTTCGCAGAATTGCCTTATGTCTCCCTGCTGATAGTTATCCTGCCACTCCTGTTGCAATTGTGAATCCGGATGCAGCTGCACCTCCCGCACCGTACCATCTGGAGCATAGAGATCAACCTGCATCCGTTGCATATCCTGTGCAGCTACGCTGCCGTCCCGCAGCTGCAGTGCCTGACTGTAGCCGCCCGCATGATGCGCGATTTGCATGTGCCCTGTGGCCAGGTCATAACGGATGACTGCGTCGGCACCACCACATTCACAGCAGGGCAGCAGCAGCAGCTGACTGTCCTGCTGGAAAATATTAATAAAATAAGGGCCAGTAACCTGGGAACACGGCACAGGCAGGTTGTATTGCTCCCATCTGCCCGTCTGCAGGTCATAGCGGACAAGCGACGGCGCGCGTCCCACCAGCCACAACTGACCGCCAGCCGCCGTCAGAGCGGCGAAACACATATCAGGTTTGCCTGCCTCGCAGCTGCCACTGTCCTTGCTCACGAAATCAAACCAGAAGAAACTGTTCCGCTGTTTATGTGCCAGATAGAGCCGCGTACTCACCACCGTGGCCACGTTAAAAATGCTGTAAACGCCCATATCGCCTGGCTGCACTTCTGCCAAGGGATACGTCGCGACGACACGCTGTGACGCTATATCGTACTCGATAATGCCATAGGTATATCCCCAACAGTAGAGGCGACCAGCATAGGCCCGCGCGCCCACGATGTACAACCGGCTACGGAGTCCCTGCTGTCCCAGATCCACATGCTGACAGGAATGCGTCTGCATATCATAAACGCAGAGGTCACAGTCGGCCCAGGGGAGCAAAAAGTATTGATTGCCGACCTGCTGGCTGGCAAAATAAGCATTGCTGAGCGCAGCTTCCATAGGCACGTTAGGCTGCCGGACATCTGTCACGAGGCTCATTTGCCCCGTACGTGGCTCCGCGCGCAGCAGACCGTGACGCAGAAATGGCCGCAACAGCCAGGCACCATCCACGGCCTCAGCGAAATCATAAAAATGGTATGCACCGAAATACACACCCAGCACATCCTGAAACAACAGGGGCTTGCCCGTGACATGGTAGAGCCAGACGAGGCTGCTGGCAAGGTCCCCATAGTAAGCATCACTGCAGACCACTGCCCGGTCGACGTCGGCGGTGTCGTCGTAGATGCCCCAGTCCTCATCGCGGTACTGCTGCTCGAGGGCGCAGTATTTGTCGTAGTATTCGGGGCGCATGGACTCGAACGTGGCCCGGAGCAGCGGGTGCGGACGCCACCAGAGTACGACGTCCTGCCGCTGGCGGAAAAAGGCGAAGACCTCGCGCAACTTGCGACAAAAAAAGGACGTGTAGTTCAGCATGGTCGTGAGGCTCGTGTTGTAGAGCACGATTTTGCGGCCTTTGATCAGGCGCTCCCACTCCGGTGGCAGGGTGTAGTCGGCCCGCGTCGTATGCTGGACCTTGTCGAACTTCGGCGAGCCGAGGCCGAGGATTTTGCCCGCTGGCGGCTTGCCGCCCGGATAGAATTCTTCGTATTGCTCGCGGATAGTCTCGTCCTGCACGATGACGTAGTCGGCGTTGAGGACGCCAGGCGTCTGCACGAAGTGCGGCGCCACGTTGCTGTCCACGACGAAGTACGGCACGTAGACGAGCTTGTCGGTATATTGTTTGAGTCGATCCGAATAAAAGCGGTTATCGACCGAGGTAATGCGGTTATAGCCGTCGTAGGGATTGTGGATGAAAATGACGTCCGGGTGCAGCTGCGCGAGGTCGAGGCTGTCGTAGTGCGTGATGGGCACGTAGGGTGGGAACAGCGGGCCCTCATAGTGCCATTCCTTGACCGTGCGCTCCGGCGTGAGGTCGCAGTACGGGATGGGCATGACGATGGCTTCGCAGTGCTCCTTGTCCTGGCTGGCGGCCTGCCAGATGCTTTCGAGGCTGTCCCACATCGAGGCTTTGTAGGGGAGGAATACCATGACCTGCTTGCGCGGGGGCAAGGCCTCGAGTTTGGCTTTGGCTGTAGCTAGTAAGTCGAGGCAGAGGGTGCAGATCTCGCCGAACTGCTGCGGCGTTACGGTGGGCGGCAGTGCGGTGACGGCTTTTATAATTCCCGTCGTAATATCGGCGATTGCTGGCGACCGTAAAGCAGCTAACTGCTTGATGGCCGCTTGCAGGCCTGCGGGCTGCAGGCAGAGTTGTGCCTGCTTGACCTCGGCCTCGATAGCCATTATTTGCTGGATCTGTTTAGCCCCGCGCATATAGAGCCTCCCACTTTGCTACTAATCAGCACTGCTGATACTGCCACGTAACCGCCCTCGCAGCCACACCTGTCCAGGCGGAATTACCGTCCCAAGCACGCCCGTATGCCTGCCCACGCTTAGCTTAAAGCTGTTTGATCGCGTGCAGCAGCATAAAGGCCACGGGCTGCTGACGTGCGGCGATCGCGAGGGCTTTTTCCTTGTCGCCCTGCAGGGCTACTGTGAGGGCGAGGTTGCGGATAGTTGCGGCATCCTCGCTGTCGAGCTTGAGCGCGGCCTCGAGCTCCGCCTTAGCCGTTGCGTAGTCGTCGGCTACAAAGGCCGCCCCAGCAAAAGCGTTGAGCAGGTTGATTTTCTCGTGCAAGCTGACCTCTTTAGCCATGACCGCCGCAATCTGCTCCTGCGCCGTGACCGAGCTATGGGCAGTTACCTGCGGTGCTGCAGCAGTGCTGGTGGCAGGAACCTGGGATTGCGCAACTGCGGCAGGTGCAGGCTGCATAACCGACGCGTTGCTGGCAGTGCCAGCCCCCGTAGCTGCCTGCCCAACTGCACCGGTAAGAGCCCGGGTATTAGCCGCTGGCGACATCGCCGCATTAGCGCCCTGCACTTTGGCCTTCAGGCGGCGGAGCATCGCGAGCGTATCGCCGTCCTGTGCCACAGGTGTGGCAGCTGTACCTGACACAGTTGCCGTTGCTGGCGCAGCATCGACCGCACTTGTAGGCGACTCTGCTTGATACGAGGCAGACGCAGGTGCCACCGCTGTGGTTGGTGCCTGTGGTTCCGACGTCAAGCTAACCGGTGCCTCTGGCACACTGGCCTGCAAGAACGCCGCGATATGGGGGAAATCCTGCTGCAATTTCGCAGGCTCGGTACGAGCATAGTAGCTGCCGATATCGCGTACAGTCTGAGCCTGCTCCGGCTTCAGGCTGTCGCCGTCCTGCTCCGCGAGGAAATCGAGAATGGCGAGCGCGTCATCCTCACGCTGTTGCGTGATGCAGATACGGGCGAGCAAAATACGTGCGTCGACATGCTCCGGCGCATAGGCCAAAGTGTTCGAGACCCACTGTGCCGCCCGCTCCTGGTCGCCGAGCATGAAATAGCTATAGGCACCTTTATAGAGATACTCTGGCTTCGTGTCACCAGCTTTGATAAGCTGAGCCAGCGTCTCGAGCGCCTTATCATACTGGTGTGCCGCGAACTGCTCTGTGAGCTGCGCCTCCGTCACGCGGTTCTGGGCCTGCGCCGCAGCCTGACGCTGCCGTGCCTGCTGTCTTTTCATGCGTTTATTTGCTCTCCCCATCTGTCATACCTCCACTAATCTATCTTTTATCTATATACGCGCCAAGAACGCTAAAATCCTGCCTGCATCTCTTTCTTATATCGGTATTCTGCGGGCAAAACATAAGTACTGCCCACTTTTAACACACAACTATACTGTGTGAAAACATTTAGCCGTAATTTGCCTGTGGCCGCAACACCGCTAACGCCCCCGCCTCGGCTCCATGCTGCCGAGCCAAATTCCCCAGCGCCAACCGCGCCTGCACATCCGTGCGCAATGCCCGAGCCGCCTCCGAGAGCTTTCCCCCCCAGAGATATTGCTCCGTGCGGCTGACCGGCAACAGTTCCTGCCCCGATACGGCATTACCTGTCAACTGCCTTTGATAGTAAAGCTGCACCCTGGGCCGCCCACCACACCCCAAATGGGGCAGCATCTCCAACAGAAAAGCCGCATCCTGTGTTTTATCATAAATACGGTTCAACGCCGCGATACAATCCGCATCGTCTACATCGACTAGCAAACGCAAAAGCTCTACACAGAGCAACGGCTCGCGTGGGTTGGCCTCCAGCCCCCGAGCCACATAGTCCAGCGCTGCCTCCGTCCGGCCCCGCCAACGCAACAACTGTGCCAGACGCGCATAGACATAGGGCAGCATAGTCGGCGTATCATCGAGCAACAGTTGTGCCTGTGCCGCCACCAGCTGCTGTTGCTCTGTATCCTGCCCCGATGCTGGTTGCCCGACCTGCGCAACAGCTGCCTGAGCCTGCTGGTCATGGGCTGCGGTGAACGCGGCATAGACCTGCAAAGCCTTTTGATAATCGGCAAGTGCCCGCTGATAGTCCTTTTCCCGCCAATCCAGTTCGCCCTGCATGATGAAAAAGCCTGCCATCTGCGGGAACTTCTGCCTCGCCTCATCAAGCACGGCCTGCACCTCAGCTGCCGGCCGCTCCAGCTTGAGCAGGGCCTGCAGCCACAACATATAGGTATTATTATGCCCGCCGTTGCTGACGTCCTGGGACTGCGTCACGCGCTGCGCATAGTAGATGACCTTGTCCCACTCCTCCAGACCCGCATAGCTGTCAACGAGGTAGTATTCATCATCCATTGTCCCCTCACCAGCCGCGATACGCGCGAGCAAAATCTCAAGGTTGCGCCGTCCCTTGCCCTGCCCTTGCCGCGTAGAGTAGCCCGTGTGATGGATGGCGATACCTGGCACATATTTAAAGATACGGTGCTCGTGTCCGCGATAGCAAAGCGCTTCATGAATGGCCCGCTCATAGCGCAAATCCGGCAAGCGGCGGAAAATGCGAATCTGATACCCTGCACTCAACCGGGCGTTATGATTATCCTCGTCAAAATTTAACCAGTCACAGATAAGTCCGATGACCTCATACTGCGCATCATAACGTGCGATAGCTGCACGCACGGCAGGCCACTGCGCCTCGGGGAAAAACTCATCCGCATCGAGCAGCAGCACCCAGTCGCCCGTCGTCTGGTCGATGGCATAGTTCTTCGCCGCCGCAAAGTCGTTACGCCAGGCAAAATGCGCCACCCGCACCCCGGCAGCCTCGGCGATAGCCACGGTGTCATCAGTTGAGCCCGTATCTACGACCACGATTTCCTCTGCGAGCGCCTGCATGCAGCGCAGCCAACGTGGCAGATTATGTGCCTCGTTTTTCACGATGACGCATGCTGAAATCTTCATTTTCTCACCTGCTTAATGCCTGCATGAAGGCCTTTTTATTCGCCACTGGCGTGGTCGTTGGCCGCCCGAGGTCCAAGCGTGCCCCGATAGCCGAACGGATGACCAGCAGCAATGGCCCCGCACTTTGCTGCCACGCAGTGAGTACTGTACGCAGTTCCTGCTCATTCTCAACCACTGCTGCCTGCCGATAGCCGCAAGCCCGCGCTACTGCCACGAAGTCAACATTTTTCGCAGCGGTAGGGAACCCACCCACTGATTCATGAGCTTCGTTGTCAATCAGAATATGCACAAGGTTTGGCGGCTGCGCCTGCCCGATGACAGCCAGTGCGCCCAAGTGCATGAGTGCCGCCCCATCACCATCGACAATATACACTCGCTCATGAGGCCTTTGCAGTGCGATGCCGAGCGCAATAGAACTCGCATGCCCCATCGAACCAACCGTCAGGAAATCATGGCTATGCCACTCGCCGCGCTGTTCCCGCAGTTCGTAGAGCTCGCGGCTGGCTTTGCCCGTCGTCGAGACGAGGGGACTATTGCCGGTAAAATCCAGCAAAACCGCCAAAGCCTGCTCCCGCCGCAAGGTGTAACGGTTCTGCCAGTTGACCGCACGTTCTGAGGTCAATGCACCCTTCTCGATAACGAAGGCGACCTGCCGCCCTGCGGCGAGTTGGCTGGCAAAAGCCTGCCGCGCCCCCATGAGCTCCTCGCATGTAGTATCCGGACTAACCACAAACGAAGGTATCTCCAACAAATCCAGCAGACCGCGCGTCACCTTGCCCTGAAAAACATGCTGGGGCTCATCGTGAACGCCCGGTTCGCCACGCCAGCCAATCACCAAAAGTGCAGGTATGGCATAGACATCCGGGTGCAGCAACGAGGCCAAAGGATTGACCAGATTGCCCTCACCACTATTTTGCAGGTAAATCACCGGTACTTTACCCGTAGCCAGATAATAGCCTGCCGCGATGGCGGCCGCGTTGCCCTCGTTAGCCGCTATGATATGATGGCACGGATCCTGCGGATACCGCTGGAACAGCTCATTGCAGAGCGTCTTGAGCAATGAGTCTGGCACGCCAGTATAAAACTCTGCTCCGAGCACGTCGAGAAACGCTGTTACTTGCATCTTCAGGCCTCATTTCTCATAATGCACAGGCACTGCAACACCCAGTTCATCGAGCACCTGGCGCAGTACACAGAAAAAAGCCTCTATATCCGCTGCTGTTATCGCCCCCAATGCGCAGATACGGAAGGTTCCCTGCCCCTGCATCTTGCCGGGATAGATGGTGAAGCCCTGCGCATAGCAGGCATCATGCACGCGCTCGAATGACCAGTGCGCATCGTCCGGGTAGGCTACAGCCGCCACGAGCCCCGCCTGATACTCGCGCGGAATAACCTCACGGAAGCCAAGCGCCGCCAGTCCGTCATGTATGGCCGTCATCGTCCGGGTATGGCGTTGCCACTTCGCCGCCTCACCCTCAGCGAAATATTCCTGGAGGGCCTGCCGAGCCGCATAGATAACCTGCACCGGCGGCGTGAAGTGCATCTGCCCATTCTCACGGAAATACGCATACTGCTGGTAAAGATTGCAATAATACGACCGCACCGGATAGTCACGGCTAGCTTCGATGATATCCCGGCGACCGATGATAAAAGCCAGCCCCGTCATGCCCTGGATGCCCTTTTGTGAAGAGGCCATGCAAAAATCAATGCCATCATGCACTACATCTATAGGGCGCATCGCCAGCGTCGACGTAGTATCGACGATAAAAACAGCCCCATGCGCATGTACGACCTCTGCAAGTTCCCGAACAGGATTGAGTACGCCCGTACCCGTCTCCTGGTGCGTCGTATAGACCACGGCGATATCGTCATCGGCGGCCAATGCCGCCTCGGCTGCCTCAACCGAAAAAAGGCGGTCTACAGGCTGCTGGCAGTCGATGAACGCCAAATTATACGCCCTTGCGATGTCCGCCGCACGGCTCGAGTACGCACCATTATCGAGCACCAGCAGTTTCTTACCCGCCGGCACGAGTGAGTTCACGCAGACATCCATCGCCAATGTCCCCGAACCACAGAACAGCACCGCCTCATATTGTTCTGCGGGTGCATGCACGATACGTAGCAAATCCGCCGCAACCTCGCGCATAATCCCGCCGAACTCTGCCTCGCGGGGACAGATATCCGGCACAACCTGGGCCAGTTTCACACTATCCGACGTCGTTGCCGGGCCGGGATTGAGCAGGACATTTCTTTTGATGTTGGGGATATTCATATCAACCATTCAACCGCCTTTCCAGTGCCTGTAGCTCGTCAACCGTATCAATTTCGATGACATCATCTGCCGCACAGGGCCGCACCCGAATATCATACGCCCCGAGATGCGCATCGAGCGCTATCTCGTCCCAATAACGCGCATGACCACCTGGCTCAGCATAGACCTCCCGTGCATCATGCAGTAACCGCTCTCCGTCCTCAGCTGTCCAGTACGAGCAGCCAACCATCTGATAGCAGGGCTTGCCGTCACTGCCCACAGTCATACGCGTAATCCGCCGTGCCGCATCAGTAAAGAAGCACCAGTCGTCCGAGGCTGCTACCGGGAAAGCGAGATAATTGGAGACCTCCCCCACATGTTGAAAAACCACCGGGTTACAAAAATACAAATCGCCTTCAATAACTAGGGCATCCTGCAAAAGTTCCCCCGCGCAAATGATAGATGCGATATTATTAGCCGTCGCAAAGGTGGGATTTTCTATGAACTGCACTTCGGGATAGGACGCCTGCAACGTGTAGAGCTGCTCCTTTTGCCAACCGCAAACGATATATATTTCTGTAATACCCGCCAGACGCAAACCATCTAAAATGGTAGTAATAATAGGCCGCCCGCAGACAGGCACCATCGGCTTCGGCAGGGTCTCGGTCAGCGGCCGCAACCGCGTCCCCATGCCCGCCGCGAGGATGATGGCGCGAGCCGGTTTACCTCCACTCATAATCGCACCTCACTTGCATGTACCACCACTTTACAACTCATCAATCAACGTGATAATCTGCTTGATGGACATGAGCTGCTCGTCAATCTCCTTCGCCCGATGATGCACGAGAATACTCTTGGCTGCGTTCTCCATCGCGGGAAACGCACTACGCATAAGCTGGTTCGCATAGATAACGACTTTGACGCCATGCGAGGCCAGTTCCTGCTCCGTGACCTGGTTGTATGAGGTTGGCACGACAACGAGGGGAATGTCCGGCTGTTCCGCGTGGAACATGTCACAAAATTGAAAGATCTCCGCCGGATCCTGCTTACGCGAATGAATCATGATACCGTCCGCGCCCGCTGCCGTATAGGCACGCGCCCGCGCGAGCGCATCCTCCATGCCTTTTTCGAGAATTAAACTCTCGATACGCGCGATAATCATGAAGTCGTCCGTGCGCTGCACGCGCTTGCCCGCCGCGATTTTGGCCGAAAAATGCTCGATGCTGTCCTGCGTCTGCGCGACCTCCGTACCAAAGAGCGAGTTCTTCTTGAGTCCCGTCTTGTCCTCGACGATGATGGCCGAGACACCCATGCGCTCGAGTGTGCGGACGTTGTAGACAAAATGCTCAATGAGCCCGCCCGTATCGGCATCGAGAATGATAGGCTTCGTCGTGACGTCCATGACATCATCAATGGTGCGGATGCGCGATGTCATGTCGACAAGCTCAATATCCGGCTTGCCACGATCCGTTGAATCGCAAAGGCTCGAAATCCACATCGCATCGAACTGGTCAAGGCCGCCGTCACGTGCCACCACAGTTTTCTCCGCGATGAGCCCCGTCAGGCCACTGTGTACCTCGATGGTCTTCACGATGGGAATCATCTCGATGAGCCGCCGTAGCCGGCCGCGCCGGAGCTCCGGCATAGCCAACTGCTCACGAACGCGGTCATCGGCCTTTTTGACGACCTCATTATACGTATATGGCATCTCGAGGAGTTGACCGCCGTATTTGGCCAGGTTTGCGATAACATTCTGACGGATAGCGGCCTCAGGCCCTTCACGCCAGTTATCGCCGTGAATGACATAGTCCGGTTGCAGCTCAGCTAGCACCGCATCGTACATGATAGTGTCCTGCACAATGACACGCGCCACCCCCGGCACTGCCTCCACCTGCCGTACACGCTCCGCCAGTGTACGTGTGGGGAACCGGTTGTAGCGTACCATCTCAGCATCACAGAGCACACCGACGATGACCTCACCATATTTCTGGGCCTCACGTAAAATATTGAGATGCCCTTCGTGAAGAATATCCGTGCAAAAACACGTATATACCTTTGGCACAATAACGCCTCCTTGTATACGCAGTGGGCAACTCTATTACCACTTTGCCACTTCGTATTATAACATATATACCCGCCCCAGTAGTTCCTAATACTCCGTCTCCGGCAGCTTGACCTGTGTCCTGTCCTCACGCTTGTCGTACCAGTACTCACGGCCCGCACGCATATCCGGCCACTGGCAGCCGTGACTATCGATGTGTCTGGTAAAGGCCTCAATGCGCGGCAGAAACGGCGTAACTTCGCTATCCGGCAGGCGCTGCCCTGTAGCACGGTCGTAAACGCCGATGGCGGCACCGCGCAGGTCGCAGCGCCCATCCTCATCCGTGAGCTCCTGTGCCTCGAGATAGCAGGCACGCGTCTGCGTGCGCAGACAGAGCTTGAAAGTCTGGCCGGGATAGATAGAGGTGCTGATGGCGCAGTCACGCCCCGGCCCGCCCAAAGCACGCGGCAGACAGCCATCCACGGTCTCAGGTACGGGAAAACCGAGCAGTTTGCCCAACGCCGGATAAATGTCGATATTGCTCGTCAGTTCATCGACGCAGCCGCGCGCCGGCACGCCCCCGCCGCGCAGCATGAACGCGGCACCGTTCATATGCGGACTGAGCACATTTGTCTCAGCATCATAAATAGGCACGCCGTGGTCGGAGCAAAGCATGACGAGATATTCCTCGGGGCGATAATGCGCCTCAATATAGGCAAAGAGCTGTGCCAGTGAACGGTCGATATCGCGTATGGCCTGCGCGTTCCAACGCAGGTAGACGGGCCGGTTTGGCAGACGCACGCTCGCGCAGGCTTTTTCCTCATGCAGGGAGCGCTCGGCGATTGTGCTGTGCGTCTGCGTCGCGAACGGCAGGCTGCTCACGTTCTGTGTCCAAGGGTGCGCATCCATCGTATGCAACAGCAGATACTGATCGCACTCGTCAAAGGCCATCAGCTGCCGTAGTGTGCGTTCTACGCCCACATACGTATGCAGCGCATACGCATTCGTCACGAGGCGGTCAAAACCGCGCGCCACGCCCGTATAGAGTCCCTCACCGCAGCCCATGGTGTTCACACAGTAGTAGCCAAGACCGTGTAACTGCTCCGTGAGTGTCGTATACCCGGCATTCAGCCAGCAGGTCGCATGGTTGTTGAATATCTGCGAATGCTGCGGATACATCCCCGTCTCGATAGTCGGTACCGAGGGCAGCGTGTACTCGCCCACCGAGTGATGGTCATTGAAAATAATGCCCTGCTGGAAAAAGGCCATAAGGTGCGGCACGAGGTCGTAATCCCGCTCCTTGACCGCCTGCCAGCAAAACGCATCTAACAGGATGCTCAACACGACCTTGCGGCGGCGCGGACTATGACCGAGCTGGATGGGCCGTCCCAACACGAACGGCGTATCCGCATGGATGTGCGTCGGTGCAGTCAGGCGGTAGTAATTGAACTCCCACTTGCCCAGCCTACTATCATACGGCGGTGCCCCCGCACTATCAAAATACACGCGTTGCTCCTCCGCTGTGCCCGCGAGCGGCACAATAACCGGCTCAGCCGCACTGGCCGTTACTGCGTAGGCTGTCTCCCCCGCCTGCGCACGCATGATGTCAAACGTAAGGTCGCCGCTGCACAATCTGGCCATCTGCGCGTTATCCTTGATAGCCGCCAACAACGCGCCCTTGTAGTCAAGCATCTCCTGCTCGGTAAAGACTCCGACCCAGTACCGCCAGGGCAGCCGCTCCTGCGCCTGAGGCAGAAACGTCCCCACATTAACAACGGCACGCGATGTCAGTTCACCGCTATCCTGCAACTCCATATACGAGGTCAAGGTCGGCGGGTACTCCGCGCTATAGTTCAGGCTCAATGAGAGCTGCGGCAGAGCCGCGAGGAGCTCTGTCCGCGGCAGGGAGAGCGTGAGCGGCTCCTTGTAGAAGGCGCTGGCAAAGCCCGCGAACACCAATGCGCGCGTACTGTCCCCCCCCTCTGAGATAGATATCTCTCAATAGCAACCATAGTGTGCGGTTGATTTTCCGCGCGTGATAGGCTCGCTCGGCGTACTCCCGCGCCACAGCTGCATTACCATGTGCCCAGGCATAGAGCGCATAGAAAAGCGCCGGCTCCACCGCATCAGATGCCACTGCCTTAAATTCAATGAGCATCAGCAAATAGGCATCATCAAAGGCCTGCTGCTGCACACGCTGCACCAGTGCGCTGAACAATTTACGGCAGCGCTGCCAGCGCGCCACGTCACCAGCCTCGTATTGCATAGGCTTTTCCTCCACATTTATCTCACTTGCCTGCATCAGGGGCATACCATGCCGCCCGCTTTGTCCGCATCTCTGGCCACTGCAGCCCATGACTGTCAATGAGCCGCGTGAACTCGCGTATCCACGGTAAAAACTGCTCTGCCGACTGCTCTGGCAGCTGCTGGCCTGTTTGCCGGTCATAAACCTCGATGCCCGCCCCACGCAGGTCACAACGCCCATCCTCATCCGTGAAATGCCTGGCCTCCAGCCGACACTCCTGCGTCGCCGTACGCAGACAAAGCTTGTAGGTTTGCCCCGGGTAAATAGAAGTGCTGGCCACATACGTGCGCGCCTGTCCGCCCAAGGCCGCTGGCAAATTGCCGTCAATATCCTCAGGCACAGGCAAGCCGAGCAAATGTCCCAAAGCAGGATATATGTCTACTGCGCTCACGAGCTCGTCCACATGCCCCAACGCCGGTACGCCCGCCCCGCGCAACATAAACGCAGCATTCGTATGATAGCCGCTCAACATATAGTATTTTTCATCATAAATGGACGTACCGTGGTCGGAGAAAACCGACACGAGATATTCGTCGGGGCTATAATGCGCCTCAAGATATTGAAAAAGCTCCCCCAGCACCCGGTCAGTATCGCGGATACCCTGCTCATTCCACCGCAGCTGCAACGCCGTACGGGTCATATGCGCGCTATCCGCCGCTTCCTGCTCACCCTGTATGAACTCTGCCAGTGGCGTCTGCACCTGTACCGCCAAGGGCAGCTGCAACGTGCGCGGGTCCCAGGGATGGCAGTCAAGCGCATAGAGCGAAATATACTGGTCGCACTCACCAAAGGCCTGCATTTGCTGGATGGCCCGCTCCACCGCCTTATAGATAGGCAAATCTCCCCGATTGACCAACAGGCGGTCAAAGCCCCGTGCCAAATCCACATAAACATCCGAGCCATCGCCAGCTACACGCGTACAGTAGTACCCCTGCGCCTTTAGCTGTTCCACCAGCGTAGGCACTTCCGCCGCCAGGGGTACTGTCAAATGCTCATTGAACAGCTGGGTATGCTGAGGATAACGGCCCGTAGCTATGGACGGATACGCCGGATAGGTAAACTCGCTCGTCGCGTACATTTGGTCGAAAATAACCCCCTGCGCGAAAAAGCGCATCATATTGGGCACGAGCTCATAATGCCGCTCCCGCACTGCCTGCCAGCTCAGCGCATCCAGAAAGATATTCAGCACCACTTTACGCCGCTGCGGTGCATGCCCCAGCACCACCGGCCGACCAAGCATAAAAGGCTGTCCACTCTCGATACGTGTGTCGTGCGTGAGACGGAAAAACTGATAGCAGAGCTGCCCCAAATCTACCCGTTGCCGTACCCCGCCCGCCTCGGTAAAGTAAACTGGTTGTGAGGGCAGTTCGCCCGCCACAGGCACTACATAAGTTTTCTGAGGGGGCACTTTGATTGCTACGGGCTGCGTCACACGGCGCGCGGGGATGAGCTCCGCCATGAGGTCACCACCGTCGCTCATAAGCACCGGCTCTACCTGCTTGATGGTCTGCCAGAGCACGCCCTTGCCGTTGTTGCATTCCACCTCGTTATAGGCTCCCGCCCAGAGCCGCCAGCCCTCATGCGGTTCGCGATAACTGGGAACGAACTCGCCGACATACGCGCCCCATGACCGCTGGAGGCCCTGCTCCGTCATGGTCAAATAGGCATCCGTAACCGGAGCCATCCCCTTGTCGTGCAGGCTCAGGGACAGCACCTCGAGCGCCCGTGCCAGTTCTGCCCGCGGCAACGGCACCTCGACGGGCGCTTCATACAGAGCACAGTTCATCCCCGCAAAACACAGCGCGTGCACACCATCTCCCTGCGCCGCATAACACTTTTGCAATACGCGCCACAGCAAGGGATTGACCCGTCGTTCCGCATAGGCCACCTTGGCCTCAGCCAGGGCCACAGGCACTGCCCTGTGTGCTAACGCATAGAGCGCATAAAAGATATGCCCGTCTGCTGTCGTTGGCAGCAGCTTTTGCAACTCGATGAGCAGACGCAAATAGTCGTCATCGTACTGCTGGGCAGCCACACATGTTGTAAGCTGCGCAAAAACCGCCCGGGCCCGCTCCCACTGCTCCGGCTGTGCCTCGCTATAAACCATCCGCCTTACTCCTTTTCCCTGCTCTTTTCTTGACTATTGTACTATACCACCGCGCTGCTGGTCCGCAAGCAGCCGATTGACCGCCGCTATCACCATCGGCGGCGTGATGCTGCGCCCGCACTCGAGGAAGTGGGGCGAGTCCTGCGGCCAACGCGGGCAGGACTCGCGATAGGCATTTTGCCGGATGTCATTGATACAACCGAAACAGGCCAGACGGTTGTAGACACGATAGGCCCCGGGGAACTCATGCCACGGATAGGAAAAGCCGCCCACCATGATAACGGGGCACCCCACACTGCGCGCCAGCCACGACAGGCCGCTGGGCAAACCGATGAAAAAAGCCGCGTGTGCCAAGAGTTCCGCCCGCTCTATCAAAGGACGGTCGCCCGTGAGGTTTTCCGCGCCTGCCGGGCACTCGGCCACAAACGGCCCCGCCGCCGTGCGCCGCTCTTTGTCGATGCAAAGCACACGATAGCCGGCCTCTTTTAGCGCCGCCGTCACCTGCTCCCAACCGTGCGGATAAAGCCAGCATTTCGTGAGTGAGGACGCCTGCACACCAATACAGACGTACGGCTCCTGCACCGCACGTGCTCGCGCGGGCCACGGCGGCAGCACCGCAGGCTGGGGCAGGCCCAAGATCAGCTGACCGATGCGGTCCATGCGCACCAGCCGCCCCTCAAACGGCATGAACATCGGCGCATCAATGCCCGCACCAAAATAAAACGTCGCATAGGTATCGGGCAAAATGTGCTCCTGTTGCGGCATATCGGGATAAAAGGCCCGTGCCAATGCCTGCATATGCTCAGGCATATAGTAGTAGACATCCGCCTGATAGTAGTCCCGCGCCGCCCCCAGATAGGGCATAAAGGCCAGGCTGTCACCGATAGCGACGCTGCAATTCACGAGATAGATGCGCTGTCCGTGTGGGTCAAAAACATGCTCAAAACAAAGCTGGCCGTCATGCCAGACCTCAATATGCCAATGAATATAGTATTTCTCCAGCGAGACGAGCACCGTAGCCTGCACATCCTCATCGAGGAACACCAGTTCCGAGTCATAGTCTGATAGCCGCACATGCCAGTCGCCTGTGGGTACCTGCAACCGCAGACCGTTGTTGAAATCCAGCCGCAGGCCCGGCACACCGGTATCCCCCTGCACCGCGCCCATAGCCGTCCCGATACCGGCAAAATACAAAATCTGCTGGGAGAAAAACTCCTCCACATTCTCCTTTTGCGGCTCTTTACAACTGAAATACCGCACTGGATACGGCAAAACACTCATGCCTACTCCTCCTGACCTGCGCCCGCACAAACCTTACGAATACATTTCTACACCCACCAGCAAAATCCTCTAAAAAGCACTACAAAAGCCCGGTCTCTCCCTAAAGACCGGGCTCCGACTATGCCTGCCCCATTTGTTGACGCAGGAGATTGACAAGTGATGATGAATTATCGGCATGGGCACGATAGTAAGCCTCATCGGCAGGGAGATTGCGCTCATCGTAGTACCACGGCAAATGCCGCAAGGTACAGGGCGGCTCCAGACGGGCACTAGCCGCCAGCGAGTAATGATATTGTCCGCGGTAGAGTGCGAACGTCGTATCCGTAGCGGCATAGACCAGACCGGGAGCTACGTGGTGCATTTGCCATGCCGCTTCCTGGTGCTGGAGGGTCTCACGTTGGGCGCAGGTGATATCCTCTGTCAGGATAGACAACCCTACTTTATCGAGACTCGGATAGCGCCACAGCACCCGATAGCAACTCTCCACTACGTCCAAGGGGCAAGCATCTAGAGGAACTACATCCGGGTCCGTATAGATGTACGGCGTCCTGATGTGGAGCTGGCGCAGCAGGCCGCTTTGCCACAGAGCTTTATAGCCGAGGTTCGGCAGATGATACACCTGTACGCCTTGTTTGACCAGCTCGTCCATATACATGAGCAAGGGCGGATAGGTCGAGGCATTGTCGAGCAGGATGATATTCTCCTGCCCTGCCCGCCGCAACCAGGCAACGAGCAGCCGCAGCCCTTCCACCCGGTCACGCACATTGATAAAAACCGGGAACTGCCGTATCTCCTCCGCGGTATACGCACGCACGGGAAGCAGATAATCCGGTGCCGCCAACTGCGCCCAGGCCATACGCTCTGCCTCGGGCACAGCTGCCAGCACCGAGGCATCACCCAGCGCGGCAAAGAGTTCCGCTGTCCGCAGCTGCGCCGCGAGGAAATCTGGCCGCAAGGTCAAGGCCTGCTCATACGCCTGCCCCGCACCTGTGAAATCCTTTTGCAGATAACAGGCATTTCCCAGATAATACCAGCCTTCTTCATCGTCAGCATACTGGACTAGATACTCCCGCAACTGTGCCGTGGCCGCCTGCGATTCCCCCATAGCCAGCAATGCCTGCCCGAAATAACGCTGCACGCGCGGAAACATATTGAGCTGGTCGAGCACCTCGATACTGAAAGCCCGCTGTAACGCCAGCACACCTGCGCCATCCCCCTGCACTAAACTCTGCAAAGCCCACCAGAACAGGAGCCGGAACCGCTGCGCAAAATAATCAGCCTCATCTATCCCCCCCTCCTGTACAAAAGTCACGGCCTCCCAGAGACACTGCACCTGCACACGCACATCCCCCGCCTGCACAGCCGCCTCATACCTACGCCGCAAATCCGCCATCACGCCCATAGCCAGCACACTCCTTGCTCCCTCACCTCAATACAACCGTTCTTATTTCTCCCGCAGCCAGTCCTGCCAAATCTGCGTATAGGCAGCCTCGACGTCGTGCACATAGCCCTTGGCGTCCATGAGTGGCGAGTGCTGGAGCATAGTGCGCAGGTTATGATGCAGCGCGGTGATGAGCTCTGCGTCCCGGGCCAGAGCCACGGCGGTATGGATATAGGCCTCATCCGTCGGGGCTGCGAGCTCTCCCAGCCCTGCGTTGGTGAGCAGACTGAGGCCAAAACGCGTGCCATGCCGCTGACCGTAACGCGTGACCACAGGCACGCCCATATATAGGGCCTCACAGGTCGTACCACCGCCGGGATAGGGATAGGTGTCGAGGGCGATATCGATATCCTGATAACGGTCGAGATAAGCCGCCCCCGGCGTCCCGGCCTCGATGTACACCCGCGCCATAGGCAGTCCCGCCGCCAGCACGAGCCGCTGCACGCGCTCTATTTGATAGGGGTCGGCCGTCGTATGGCGCAGCAGCAGTCTGCTCCCCGGCACCTGCTGGAGAATCTCCCGCCAGAGCATGAGCAGCGGCAGATTGATTTTACGGAAATTGTTAAACGAGCCAAAGACCACCGGCGTATGCAGGTGCCATGGCCGCACGGCATGGCGCATATCCTCTTTAGGTGTGTAACAGAAATGGCTATGCGGCAAACGCAGCGGCCGCTCGATAAAGCCGCCCGTGCCCCCCCGTGGTGTACAATAAACATCCGTGAGGAAATAATCCACCTGGGGCAAGCCAGTTGTATCAAAATATCCCAGTCCCGACACCTGCACGGGAGCTGACCTATAGGCCATAGTAACGAGGTCGCGCCCGCCCTCCGTATGCCCCGCGAGGTCGACGAGAATATCGACATCATCCGCCGCGATGCGGTCAGCCGCCGCCTGCCCGTAGAGGCCATGCAACTCGGTATAACCATCCACGAGCGAGGCCAGCCAGTCCGTGACCTCGTTATGCACCGCCCCCGTATTGTAGAGCCGCACCGTAAAGCACTCGCGGTCATAACCCGCATAGAGCTGCACCGCGAAATTCGTCACGATATGCTCATAGCAGTCCGGTGAGAGATAGCCGATACACAGGCGCCGTTTCCGTGCCCGCCGCTGCCGCTCCGCCTGTGTATAGACGCGGGGCCGCACCTCCGAAAGCAGGGTAGCATATTGACGATGTGCCGCCAGCATCTGCGCATCACTCACCCCAGGCACATAGTGCAGGTACATCAAGTAGTTACTGCACAGCCGCCGCTGCTGCGCCCGCAGTTCCGGCAGGGACACGGGCAGAGCCACTCCCACCGCCATATGCTCTATAGCCCCCTCGGTCTTCCCTAGCTGGAACAGCGTATTGCCCATAGCTTCCTCATAGAAAAAGCGCTCCCCCACGGTCTGGCATAAGGGCCGCAGTTCCGAAAGCAGTGCCAATGTCCGCGCAAAGTCCTTTTGCTCATAAACCTCCCGCACCGCCTGACAGCCGGTAACAAAATCCTGCATCTGCCGCCCTCCCCAGCAAACTGCTTGATGACAGTTGAAATAGCCTTTACGAAGTATTATAATAAACATATAGGAAGCCACCGATAGACGGCTGGCAACCTCGCTAGTTTGTTATGAATCTTGTAGACAATAACCGCCCTAGTTTAGCTGACACAGGGGCGGTTATTGTTTTTCTATAACAACCAAAATGCAGAGCATCAAGAACAAAATCAAGATAGTCTGATTCACGGGCGTTCACCTCACTTTAGGTTTATTCGACCTTTCTGCGAGGCTTGGCCAACCGCCTACCGTTTTATGGTAGCTCCCACGTGGACATTGTATCATGTGCCATTAACCGAGTCAATCAATTTCATAACTATCTGCCCAGTTGTGCTACACACAGCTGGGCTTTTTGTTTTCCCCCTCTTCCTCCTGTGCCCAGGCGGTGAAAGTCCGCATCTGCGGCGTGGCGAGGCCGCAGGCCTTAGCCTGCGCGAAACATTCCCGCATGGCGTCATATTCATGCAAATGATACATGCAGACTCCGAGACTCTCCCAGTAGGCGCCATCGGCGGCCTCGGGCGTGATTTGCCCGAGGATGGCCGTTGCGGCCTGCCATTGTTCGTCCTGCATGAGTTCCTTGGCACACTGACGGTAGGCCGCCGGGTCTGCCTCACGAGCCAGGCCCGCAAAACGTGCCAGTTGGGCCGCGTTACCGTAGTGACGCACGAGCGGCCAAAGCGCCTGAAAGCCCTCGAGCTCAGCCATACTCTCGCCGCGCTCGTAAGCTATCCAAGCGCGCTCCGCCGCTGCCGGCAAAGCATGCCGTGCCTGGAGGCGCAACTGCTGGTTCGCAAGCCCCGGCTGCTGCTCAAGCGCCAAAAGCAGTGCTGTAAGCAGGCGCGTATCCGTACTGAGCCCATCGACACAGGCCTGCGCCAGTTCAGACCATTGCCCCGCCGCGACCATGCCATAGAGTTCTGCCCGCGGCAGCGTACGGCCGTAATGCGTCTCGAGCTGCGCCGCATAACGCTGATAAAGCGCCATAAAACCGTTGCGCTCAGCCCAGTGCGCCAAGAAAGTCAAGTGCCGCTCATCCTCTGGCAAATACTGTGCCACCGACGCCGCTATGCCCGCCGTGTCCTTCCCTGTCAGCACAAGCCAGTCAGCAAAAGCCGTAAGTACCTGTTCATTATCGGGCGCCTCCTGCATCGCGGCGGCCATGCTCTGTGCCATAGCCGTCTGCAGCGCCGCCCGCTCCGCCTCATTTACAGGCTGTGCCGCGCCTGGCACCGCCTCAGCTGTAGCACCAGCCTCCTTGGGTGCCTGTGCCAAGGCCTCCGCCTGACACAACGCCCAGATAGCATTTGTCTCGGCGGCGATTTCGGCATAATGCGAGGCCTGACCAGCATAGGCACCGGTGGCCAGCTGCCGCGCCTGCGTCAGATAGGGCAACGCCGCCGCTGACTCACCACGCCGATAGAATGCGAGACCTATGCGCGCCGGATAATCGGGCAGCTCAGGGAACTTTTGGGCCGCTGCCTGCGCCAAGGCGAGCCGCTCCGCCCATTTTTCCTCCCGCAGCTGCATACAGGTCAGCACGAGCCAATACATATCACTCTCACTGCCCTGCCCCTGCCACGGCGACAAAATAGCCTGCAACCCGCAACGCTCCGCCTCCGCCAGTTCACCCAAGGTGAAATAAACATCCGCCCGATAGCGCCAAAGCCGCGGGTCATCTGCCGGCTCCTGCTCGAGCAGGGCACGGTCGCGCTGAGCTTTGACCACAATTTGGCCCTGACTGTAACCCGTATGCCGCAGGGTGAGCAGGCCCTGCTCCTGCCAGGTCCAGATAGCGTTGCCATCCGCCTTTTGCAAGGTCTCATGCACCCGTCCCGCATACGCCAGTCCCGTCTGGCGGCGGAACAAACGCACCGCCGGGAAGCGTTGTATCTCCCGTCCGCCGTCGCTCTCGTCGACGTTGCGCAGCATACACTGCACGGCCTCGGCCTCGGTTTGCGTGACCGTCAGCCACGCGAGGAATGGCCGCACCCGCTCCGGCTGCTCCCACGTCTCATCGGCATCGAGGCATGCCACCCACGTGCCCGCCTGTGCGGGTATAAAGGCCAGCGCGGCATTTTTCGCGGCGGCGAAATCATCGCACCACGTAAAATGTTCCACGCGGCAGCCCGCCTCCTGCGCCAGCTGCACCGTGGCATCAGTGGAGCCGGTATCGACTACGAGCCGCTGGTCGGCATAGGCGGCGGCATTCTCCGCCCAGCCCGTGATATTGGCCGCCTCATTTTTCACGATACAACAAGCTGTAATCTGTATCCGGTTGGTCTCTGCCACCACCTTTTGCCACAGGGCCAACCGCGCCTCCCCCTGTACAGCCGCCGTCCCGTGAAACAAACTCGGCTCAACCCCACGGTACGCCGCAGCCAGCTGCAACGCCTTTTGCATATCTGCCACCGCTGCAGGAAAAGCCAGCAAGGCCGCCTCGGCCTCGGCCCGCTCGGCATAAAAATCCGGCAACTCGGGGAAAGCCGCCACCGCCGAAGCTGCCACCTGCAGGCGGGCCTCGGCCGCCGTCATTGCCCCTTTAACCGCAGTTGCCTGAGGCTCTTGCGACTGTAGTGTCTCCTGCCCCCAGTCACCGCCCTGCACAGGCAGCTGACTGTACGGCGGATAAGTCAGCAGACATTGCAACAGGATACGCCATGACTTGCTCGCATAGGTCGTGGCCTGCCGCCCGCGCTGGATGTCGCGCTGGGCATAGTGCATAGCCTGCGGACTGTCGTCGAGGCCAAAATAAGTCTCTGCCAAATAACTGTCATAGTGCTCAGGATGCGCCGACTGCTGCTGCGCCATCTCTAACAGGCGCAGATTACGGCGGGCCTTCACCTCGCCGAGCGAGCCAGCATAGCCCGTATGCGTGAGCTCCAGCTCCTCTGGAGGCAGCCAGGCCACATTGCTGACGGGATTGCCATTTTGATAGAGCTCCTCGTGGATAATCCCCGCATAGCGCAGCCCCTCACGACGGCGCAGAATGCGCGGGACATAGATGGTCCCCACGACCTGCCCCGCCGCGTCGACGTCGTTGCGGCGCACGAGCAGCACGTCCGCCGTACTATGCGCCGCGATGACCTGACGCAGCTGCGCCGCCGTCGCCGCCGTAAAATATTCATCGGCATCGAGGAAAATCAGCCACTCCCCCGTGGCCTGCGCCAAGGCAAAGTTACGCGCCGCTGAGAAATCATCCTGCCAGGCAAAGTGCAGCACCCGCGCCCCTGCCCGCTCGGCGATAGCTACGGTATCATCCGTCGAGCCCGTATCCACGATAAGCAGTTCATCATAGGCCCCCGCAATAGAGCTGAGCGAACGTGGCAATGTCTGCGCCTCGTTCTTCGTGATATAACATGCCGAAATTTTCATTTACGTGTCCTTTCCACCGGTTGCATATCCGCCAGACTGCGTTGCAGCCGTGCCCAGCGCCGTTGCGCCGTCATCTGCACCTCGGGCGTCCCCTGCGTCGTATCATAGGCCTGTCCCAGATAAGGCCGCACCTGAGTTTTCCCCTGAGCCAGAGCCAGTATCGCGAGCTGGCTCCTGCAGGCCACATCCTCACTGAGTTCTGCCGAGGCCGCGGGCCAGCGCCCCGCCAGCAGATAACTCTCACCTGCAGACACCTCTGCCTGTGCCTGACGCAGATAGTAGAGCCGCACCTGCGGCAACGTAGCGGGCAGGAGCGGCAGGAGGAACGCCGCATCCCGCTGCTTATCATAAAAGCGGTTAAGCCCGCTGATGACCACGGCCGCCTCGGCTCCCCCCCGCAAGCGCAGCCACAGCCGGGCATTCGCCGCAAAATAACGGTTCGTCTGCAGGCCCTGCTCGACGAGTGCCAACGCCTCTGTATCACGTCCGCGCCAATGCGCTATGGTGGCGAGTTCCCAGCACACATTGGGCAGCAGCCCGCCCATCTCGCTATCCGTGACCGCCGTGCTGTCCTGCCGATGCTCGAGGAACGCCGCATAGCGGACGAGACTGGCCTGCAACTGCTGCTCTGCCTGTTGATAGTCACCGCGCCGCCAGGCATCATAGCCCGCCAGCACGAGGAAATCCGGCACGAGCGGATAGGCCTGCTCCGCCTGCGCCACCACAGCCGCCACTTCCTCTGCGGGGCGGTCGAGCAGCGTCAGCGCCTGTATCCAGAGCGCATAGGCGCGCGTCTCCCGCCCTACGGCCTGCTCTGCCTGTTTAGTCGCCCGCTCGGCATGCTGGGCTGTTTGGGCATAGTCACCCAGCGTATAGTAACAGTCCGCGAGATAGGCATCATCGAGCGGCTGAGCGCCCTCACGCTCCCGCCTCGCCAACAGGATGCGCAGGTTGCGCTCGGCTTTGCGGCGGATAATATGCGACGAGTAGCCCGTATGCCAGACCGTCACAGCCGCGAGCAGCTGCATCTGTTTTTGCCCGCGCCCCGGTCCCTCATAGATGAGCGCCTCATGTACCGCGCCATGATAGCGCAAAGTAGGCAGATTACGGCAAATCCGCAACGACCAGCCTTCACTTTTCGCGCGGTTATGATTGTCCGTGTCGATGTTCACGAGGTGCAGCACAAAGCCGATAATGTCCGGGCGCCGCTCGTAGTCATGCAAAGCCTGCCGCAAGGCTGGGAAATCCTGTGGCTGTATATACTCGTCGGCATCGAGCAGCAGCAGCCAGTGCCCGCGCGCCTGCGTCAACGCAAAATTCTTCGCCGCCGCAAAATCGTCCTGCCATTGATACGAAAAGACCCGCGCCCCCGCCGCCTTGGCCAGCGCCACCGTATTATCGGTCGAACCCGTATCGACGACCACCATTTCATCGGCCAGTTCACGCATGCACGCTAGCCAGCGTGGCAAGGCCTCAGCCTCGTTCTTCACGATGACACAAGCCGAAATCTCTATCTTTGCCATCCTCTGCTCCCCTATAAAAGTTCTCCCAGTCTGAAACCGTCCGATGGTGCTTACGACCACTGGCTGACCTTCAGTCTATATTGGCGTTTTGCGCCTGCCAGCGCCGGATTTTGTCCTGCACCTGCTGATCCTGCGGGGCATACCGTGCGGCAAGCTCATACCAGGTCGCAGCCTCGGCATCATCGCCCAGGAGCTGCATGATTTCACCCAATCTGGCCGCGCAGTACCCCGCCTGTTTGGCATAAAAATAGCCACCCTCCGGCCGCGGCCCCCGCTCCTCGTAGCGTAGCAAAGCCTCGATGAGCGACTGCCGCGCCTCCTCCAGCCTGCCGAGTGCACAGAGGGTCATGCCCCGCTCGGCATAGAACTCGGGTTGCGCGGGGAAGGCCGCGATCCCCCGCTCCGCCCATGTGAGCATCAGCGCGTCCTGCCCTCCGAGGTGCCGCAGGCTCTCCAGCAAAACGTGGTACATATGCGTGCCGTCGCCCAACATCTGCACCACATCCCCGATGCTGGCCTCCGCCTCGCGGGCCGCCGCACGATAGTCCCCCAGTCCGTAGTAGCAATCCGCCAGATAGTAGTGATACCCCGGCTGCATGCCGTGCGTGGCAATCTCCGCTTGCAATATGCGCAGGTTCCGCCGCACCTTGTCGATGGCTACCGTCTGCGCGTACCCCGAGTGCTGCAACACCAGCGGGGTCTGCACCGTGCGCAGCGGGCGCACTGGCTGCCCCACATAGGCGATATGTTCATGAATACGTCCCACATAACGCAACGCAGGGTCAACGCGCACGATACGCGGGCAGGCCCACTCCTCACCGATGAGCGTGCCATCAGTATCCACATTGTGCCGCTGCACAAGCAGTACATCCGCCGGCAGCTGCTGCACCTCCGCCACTGTACCTGTCGGGGCCAATGCTCCCGCGATGACCTGCGCCAAAGCCTGCCGCGTGAGCGTTGGCACGAACCACTCATCCGCATCGAGAAAAATACACCAGTCGCCCGTACAATGCTCAAGCAAATAGTTACGTGCCGCCGCAAAATCATCCTGCCAGCTATATTTGAGCACCCGCGCCCCTGCCCGCTCGGCGATAGCTACGGTAGCATCCGTCGAGCCCGTATCGACGACGAGCAGTTCGTCATAGACCGCTCCCAACGCGGTAAGCGAACGCGGCAAATTCGCCGCTTCATTCTTCACAATATACCCATGTCATATCTTTCGACACGCAGAAAGTAAAACCCTTTATTCAAAAATGACACACGAACGGTCCATGCTTGTATTTTTCCGCTACATACAGTAAAATGCAACTAGCAACATTTGGGGATTTGTACCATTTTGCTATATATAAAAACGGGGATTTATACCATTATTGCTAATTTAAAAATTAGGATTTACCCAAAGGAGGGCTGACAATGCTATTCAAACGTAAACTATATCAAAAAATGCTGGCTTGGCAAGCCCACTCTAAAGGACGTTCCGCCCTGCTAATCCAAGGAGCCAGACGCGTAGGTAAATCCACACTGGTGCGCAACTTTGCCGAAAGCGAATACCAAAGCTATATCCTTATCGACTTTGCCCAGGCAACTCCCGAGATACTAGAATTATTCGAGGATTTGCTGCACTTAGATTTTTTCTTTTTACGCTTGCAGGCTATCTACAAAGTAAAGCTACACCCAAGAGACAGCGTCATCATCTTCGACGAGGTACAGCTCTGCCCGAAAGCGCGCCAGGCTATCAAATACCTGGTGGCCGACGGCCGCTACGATTACATCGAAACCGGCTCCCTGCTCTCCATCCGGCAGAATATTGCCGGCATACTTATCCCCAGTGAAGAACATCGTCTGGATATGTACCCGCTGGACTTCGAGGAATTTCTTTGGGCGATAGGTGATACCATAACCCCCGATATGCTGGCAGCAATGTGGGCGGCACAAAAACCGGCTGGCAATGCTGCACATCGTGAAATGATGCGCCTGTTCCGCCTGTATATGCTCATCGGCGGCATGCCTCAAGCCATCGTCACGTATTTAACTACGAACAACTTCGCCGAGGTCGATACGACCAAGCGTGAGATTCTCTCGCTCTATGCCGAAGATTTTCACCGCATCGACCCAACGGGACGAGCCTCCCAGCTGTTCATCAGCGTCCCAGCCCAGTTGACGAGCAATGCCGCACGTTTCCAAACAAAAAAAGCACTCCCAAAAGTCCAGCGCAGTCGTACAGAAGAACTCATAGCCAATATGGCCAACTCTTATACCATACTTTTAGCCTACCATGCCAACAATCCCGACGTTGGCATGGCTCTAACCAAGAATATGGACTATTACAAAATTTTTCTGCTCGACACAGGGCTGCTAGTAACACTGATTTATCAGGACAGGGAGGCTGCCGACAACGAGCTCTACCGCAAGCTCCTGAGCAACAAAATGCACACAGATTTAGGCTATATCTATGAAAACGTCGTAGCACAAATGACCGTGGCTAAAGGCGATGCCCTCTATTACTACACCTTCCCTTCGGATACTTCGAACCACAACTACGAAATTGACTTTCTGCTCACACGTAAACAAAAAATTTGCCCGCTGGAAGTCAAGTCCTCTGGCTACAAAACTCATGCCTCGCTTGACGCCTTCTATAAAAAATATTCTCACCGCATCGGCCAGCGCTATTTAATCTACACCAAAGATTTGACTAAAGAACAGGATATCCTCTGCGTTCCCATATACCTATATCCATATATTTAAAACAAAACTGATAAATTACGCATAAGAAAAGACCTCTTCCCGTAGGAAGAGGTCTTTTGGTAGTTCTGGTGAACTATAGCCTAAGCGGCCAGTGGGATTACTGGAGCAGGCTGAGAACCGAGCTGCTGCTCTGGTTGGCCTGTGCCAGCATCGACTGAGCTGCCTGCAGGAGCACGTTGTTCTTCGTGTACTCCGTCATCTCTTTCGCCATGTCGGCGTCGCGGATGGTGGACTCGGAAGCCTGGACGTTCTCCGATGCCGTCGTCAAGTTGCTGCTCGTGTACTCGAGGCGGGACTCAACGGAACCAATCGTGGTCTGCTGGTCGAGTGCCTTCTGCACGGCGTTGTCGAGCACGTTGATAGCGGCGTTGGCTTTCGCCTGCGTGGAGACGTTCAACGTCTTGCCGTCGGAGCCTTTCAGGCCGAGGGCGTTGGAACGCATATCCGTCAGACCAACTTTGATGGCCTGGTTGGCTTTCGTGCCAACCTGGAGCACGATGCTATTGTCCTGAGACTCGTTCTGTGCACGGATGCTCTCGGAGAAAGCATCAAGCACCGCGTTAGCGGACTTGTTCACAGCACCCGTGTTCGTCGTGATGCTGATCGTGAAGCCAGCGATCTGGCCTGCGAGACCGCCCGTCTTAGCCGTCAGCGTAATAGCGCAGCCGTTGTCAGCCGTGTAGACCGTGTTGCCCGAACCGTCCTTACCAATCTTGGACGTGACATCCGTGCCGATCGACAGCGCATCTTTGATGGACTGCTTGCCGTTGTAGGCCGTCTTGCCGAGGATATCAGACAGGCTATTCGAGCCGACCGACAACGTCGTCGTGTAGGTCTTGCCCTGGCTCACATAGGAGACCGTGACATTATCCGTGGAGTGGATGTTCAGAGCTTCACCCGTGCGGCTCTTCAGCGCCGTCAGTGCGGACGTGCTCTTCGTCTTGGCATCGAGGCTCTCGTTGGTGAGGGCCGTCGTCGTCTGCGCCGTCTTGCTGTTGTGCGAACCATCTACGAGGTATTTGCCGTTGTAGGTTACGTTCGCATTGTCATCGATCTGGTCGATGGACTGATCCAGCTCTTTCTGGATCGTCTGGCGGTCAGCGTCGGTGTTCGTATCGTTGGCGGCGTTGATGACTTTCTCTTTCAACGTCTTCAGGATGTCCACCGTGCTGGAGACTGCACCCTCAGCAACCTTCATCATGCTGTTGCCGTTCTGCGTGTTCTGGTTTGCCTGGTCGAGGCCGCGGATCTGCACGCGCATGCGCTCGGAGATGGCATAGCCGGAAGCATCGTCAGCTGCGGAGTTGATCTTCATACCCGAAGATACTTTCTGCAGGCTCTTCGACAGAGCGGACGAGTTCTTGTTCAGGATGTTCAGCGTGTTGACAGCCGACATGTTGTTCTTTACTACCATTGACATGATGTTATTCCTCCCTGATATTTAGAGTTTATTTCCTGGGACGGACATCCTTGCCCGCCGTTTTAACTATATAATATGCAGCGCCTGTGCCGCAGCTGCTAGCTGACTGCTGCCCGTGCCCTGCCTATTACCTTTGTTTTACACTTATTATATCGGACGGTGTCCGGATATCTTAAGGGCAAAATTACGACTAAAGCGTTAATTTCCGATGAAATCCTGCTTACAGGCACACTCAATATTTGCGGTTGACGAGGTTGCCGATGGGGTTCAGCGTCTGCGCCGTAAGATCGTAGCTGCGCACCATCGCATTCTGGCGCTTGCTCTTGTTGAGCCAGGCCTTGGCCTTGTAGAGTATCTGCATATCGAGCGGCTTGATCTCTCGCACGAGCGCCTGCCCCGCCTCAGAGCGGCGAAACGCCGCCATGACCGCCTCGGGGAGCGCCTGCATCTGCTCTACAACCTTGCCGCGCTGCGGCACGATATCGAGAAACTCATCCACGTCCTCACGACCGATGAATTTCAACAGTTCCTGCGAGAGCGTGAGATAGAGCTGCCAGAGACGCTGCATCTCAACCTGCGCCTCGGTTGCGCCCGCCTCAGCCGACATAGCTGTCACCCTGCGCGTTGCCCTTTTGCGCGCCCTTTTCCTGGCGGGCTTTCTTCATGGCCTGCGCCCAGGCATCCCGCAGGCCCTGGATGATATCACGCGCCTCCTGCACCTGCGTCGCGTCGCTCTTCATGTTGCCCTCGACCAGACGGTCATAGGCGTAGTTGTAGAGCGGCATCAACTGATGCGAGATTTCATAATCCATGTTCAGCGTCGCGCGGAACTCCGTGATGATGGCCTGAGCCTTCTGGAGATACGTATTCGTATTCTCGTAGTCCTTTTTGGCCATAGCCGCCGTACCCTCGTCAATGAACTTCAGGCAGCCGTTGTAGAGCATCAGCGTGAGTGCCTCCGGCGTCGCCGTCATAATCTGCTGGCGCTTGTAGGCTTCAGCTGCGGGATTTACCATATGTGTTCCTCCTCAAAACCATAGATCCGGCTCACGCGGCAGCAGCACACCCTGCCGCCCTAGTGCGCCTATCGGCTGCCACTGACGTAGTTATACTGGGCGCTGAGCTTGGCGATAGCCGTCTCCATAGCATCGTATTTTTTATAGAGCAGTTCCTCATAGGCATCCATCTTCACCTTGAAATCAGACATCTTCGTCTGAAGGTTCTGGATGAGCGTGCCGAGCGTACTGCTGTCACTCGTAGAACTCGAAGTACCGGCGTAGTCCTTGATGGTACTCAGGCTGTCGTTGAGCTTGTCATAGAGACGGTTGATGACGCCTTCCTTGTCGTAGTCCGTCGAGGTGGTCGTTGTACCGTCGGCCTTCGTCGTCGTGACATCGCCCGAGGACGCGAAAATCTGGTAGACGCAGTCGGGGTCAGCCGCGAGGGCTTTTTTCAGTTTATCCTCGTCCAGCGTCACGTGCCCCTGATCGGTCGTGGACTCGATACCGATGGCCATCATGCTGTTGTAGCTGCTGTCCACGCTCGCCACCGGCGTATAGAGCGCCTCGCGCATAGCCGAGCGAATCTTCGCGATAGTCTGGTTGTGGTAGAGCAGGCCGGATTTCGCCTTTTCGTTCCACTTTGTCACCTGGTCACTCGTCATCGCATCTTCCTGCGATTTCGTGAGCACGCCATAGTCACTGTACTGCTTCTCGTTGTACTTGGAGTTCAGCGAGTCGAGCATCGTGTTATATTCCTCGACGAACTTTTTCACGTTCTCGACAATCTTGTCCGTGTCCTGCGAGACACTCATCGTCGAGGTGCCGATCGAGGTCAGCGTATAGGTGACGTTCGCCGCCGAAATCTTGTTGCTGCTCGAGCTGTAGGTCTTGCCGTCGATGACCGCCTCGGCGTTCGTGCCGGCGGCCTCGATAGTATCCGACGTTTCGGACAGCGAGAGGATATCCCCCTGCGTACTCGTCGCCGTGCCATCCTTCGAGCTCATCGTGACCTTCGCGAGGTTCAGATTGTTCAGCAAAGTGCGGCTGTAGTCATCCGTCTCCGTCGTCGTGTCATTTTTGACCGTGAGCGTAATCTTGTTATCTGTGCCGCCGTCTTTCTGATAGAGCGAGATCGCATCGTTGGTCGAGTCGTAGGAGGCCGTGACATTCACGCCCGCTGCGTTGACCTTCGAGACGAAATCGTTCAGCGTCTCGTCGTTGGTCAGGATATCATCATAGGTGAACGAGACCGTCGCCGAGGTGTGGTCACTCCCCGTGCCATCGGCAATCGTGAAAGAAATCGCCGTATCGGAGCCTTTGATGGTGTCCGAGGACAGCTTATTTTTCAGCTCTTCCTGCTGGGCCGAGGTGAAAATGACATCCTTGAGCTTGATGCTCGCCGTCTTATCCGTGTTCGTAGTATCGTTCGGATAGGTCGTCGACGTATTGGCACGCGTCAGCTTTTCTTTCGTCAGCAGATAAGCATTTGATGCCGTCTTCGTGACCTGCACGGTATGCGACATCGCCACCGCATTGGAGTTCGCCACCGCCGTAGCAACAGCCGTACTGCTGCTGGTCACCGTCATGGGATTCGTCGTATACGACATCTTGTAGGTCGACAGCGTGGAGTTGCTGAACGTGTTCAGCTGCGAGTAGACATCAGCATAGGCCTCTTTCAGCCACTCGTTCTTGACCTGCTTCTTGTACATCTTGTCGTACTCGTTCTGTTTGGTCAGCATACCGACCTTGACCATGGAGTCAACGTCGATGCCCGAGCCGGACAGACCATAGATACCGCTTGTACTCATGTTATTTCCCTCCCTGCAGGCTGTCAGGCTTTCTTATCGAGGAAAGCGCCCAGCCAATCCCTTGATCATGTGCTGAATCATTTCCTCAGGGGGAACCTCTTTCAGCACCTTGCCGCTTTCTTTATCAACCAGTTTAACGGACATCGTGTCCACTTCTTTGTGATACTTGAATTGCAGGTTACAGTTGATGCGGCTCATGAGCTCATTGAGCTCCTTGGTCATGTAGCTGACCTGCGCCTCGTCCATCTTCTGTTCTTGCTTTTGCTGTTTTTTGTCCTCGGCGGCCTGCTTCTGCTCATCCTGTGTCTGGGCCGAACGGGCGGCGTTCTGCACGCCCTGCTGCTGGATAGTGCCCTGTAGGCCACCCTGCGGGAACGTGTTCTGTGAGGCCGCCGTCTGGCTGGTCTGCGCAGGACGTACATCCGAACTGGATGCCGTCGCGTCGGCTACGATAGCCGCCGTGATGATATCTGTAACCTGTCCAATCATCCTAATCCCTCCATAGATTACTGATGCTTTCCTTGTGTTGATGTTGATATTAGGCTTTAGGCGGCAGAGCGCCGTGCAAATCCAGCGCCGCCGGGGCTGGTGCAGCCGCCTGACGGTTTTCCTCCTGAATCGCCCGGTAAATCTCACCGCGATAAATCTTGACACTACGCGGGGCCTCAATGGCGATACGCACATTGTCGCCCTGCACCTCGACGACGTGGATGACCACATCATCGCCAATCATAATCTGCTGTTTGGGTTTGCGGGTAAGTACGAGCATCGTCAGTCCTCCTTTTTGTCGGGGAAAAGACGGTGTTTGGTCGTATAACCGCTATGCTCCAGCACAATCTGGCGTGCCTGCATGTTGGCCCGGTTGATGACGAGCGGCGCCATGAGGTTGGCTGTCATCTCGGGCACTTTGCCGCCAGGGATGGTGAGCAGTACATAGAGGAGCAAATCCTCCTGCGTCTTAATGTCGAGCTTGGCCTGGTTATCATCGTCCAGCTCGAACTCGTACTCGGGGAAGAACACGAACGGCACGGTCATGAGAAAGGCCAAATCCGGCGTCGTGAGTGACTGCAGGAATACATAGGGGCTCTCCTCGTCATAGGGGATAATCACGAACTCGTGCTCGTCCTCAAAGGCGGGTAGGCCCTCGGCGAAGTGCAGGACTTTATCATCCTCCACCTCGATCTGGCCAAATCTCAGGGTGTCAACTTTTCTCATGGTCGGTTACGCCTCCAAATCTGCGCCTGAGCTCCCGCTCAAGCGTATATATCGTAATGACCTTCCGTAGTCCATTGGTGAACTTCACCTTTTTGTCTCATATAGACCTCCACGCTTCCTGGCGTGAAGTTGGTTGCGGCAAAAGCCTGTGTATCGGCCCGCACCGTCACATCGCCCACATCGGGGGTACCGCGCACCTCGCCCGGCGTAATCTTGATCGTCGGCGCGGGGATGAGCTCGGCCACAATGCGCCGCTGACGGTTGATGATACTCGAGAGCTCACGGTCGTAGATGGCCGCCGGCTCACCGCTGTCAGGGCGGGCCGCGTAGTCGATGTTGTGCCACGCCGCCTCGGAGTGGCTGGCCGTCGCCTGCTTGAGGTCGGAGAGGCCCTGCTGCCCGTGTTCCCGCGCAAAGTCGGCATGACTGGAATAGCCATAGGCATGCCGGCTCTGATAGGAGTCCATCTCGAGGGTCGGCTGCGTCCAGCCCATGTTGGACTGGGCCTGCCGCCCCTCGGTGTGCAGCTGCGCGGGGGTATAATGTGCCGTGAGCTGCCCGAGCTGCGTATGCAGACCAATCTGCGCCTGCGTCTGCCGGATGTTCAGATAGAGCATCGCCTCACCTCCCTCCCTGGAGTTATGCGTCTAAGCATTTCTGGTGCCGCAATCCTTTAGTACATTCTATTTTAACATAGATTGACGCTGGTGGACACAAAAGCTTGCTTAATATTAGCTTAAGTAGTCCGCGAGGCTCGTGGGCAGGATGCGCGCGCCCAGACTCAGGCTCATGTTGTAGACGGCCTGTGCCTCCATGAGCTGCACGGCGAGTTTCGCGACATCAGCCGAGCTCACATCCGTGATATCGCTCGTGATGGTCGTGCTCTGGTTGCCGAGCATTTCCTTGACGTTGGTGTAGAGACCCTGACGGGCACCAAGCTTCGTCTCGGCCGTGACCGTGACAGCGTGCGCCTGATCGGAGACCGTCTGGCCGTCTGTCGTCAGCCAGTTGTGGTCGCCCGCGTTAGTCTTGGCATATACCGTGAGCATCTCGTTCAGCATGGCCGCACCCGATACCTGATTGCCGGACTTTGCATCGTCGAAGATGTCACTGCCGAACAAATCCGCACCGTTGACGTTGACCGTATCGGCCGAGGGGTCGGTCGGGCCGTTCTGCTTGACCATCGAGATATAGTTGAGGTCGCCCGTATAGGTCACAACCTGCTGCTTGACCGTGGCAAAGGTGAACGTCAGCGTGCTGATATCATCCTGTGTCATATTCACCGCCTCGGCCCCCGAGAGCTCCGCATCCGCGTTGATGATTTCACCCGTGTTCTTGAAATACTCAGAGACGGAATGCGTACCGTCGTTCCAGCCCGCGAACTGGCCCACAGCGTCAATCGCGGGGTCAACCTTGGCATCGGCGTACTGCGCCGTCTTGTCCTTGTAGCCGTTCTCGACGAAATCCTGCGTGTAAATGTAACCGTTGGTCGTGTTCAGGTAGTAGGTATTGCCATCACTGCCGTTCAACGTGAGCATCTGGTGCAGGCTGCCCGAACTGTCCGCACCGACTTTGCCGCTGAAGTACGCCGCTTGGTTATCATCGAGCGTCTTGGCCAGGCCGCGGTTCACCTCGGTCGTAGAGATGGCAAACGGCTGCGTGCGGTCGGACTGCCCTGCGAACACATAGCGGTCGCCCTGCTGGGTGTTGCCTAGCGATACCAGTTCCTGTATCTCAGCCAGCATCTCCTTGGCCGTAGCCTGCATATCGTTCGTCGTGTTGGTATCGTTGGCAGCCGCGACGGTCTTTTCTTTGAACGTCGTCATGATATCCGTCATGCTGACCATCGCCGAGTCCGTGGTCTTCATCCACGAAATCGCCGTGCTGACGTTGTTCTGATACTGGCCATTCTCACTGTCCGCGATGTTGTAGCGCAGATATTTGGTATAGTCCACGCTGTTATCGGAGGGACGATGCAGCTTGTTGCCATCCCCCTGCTCCATCAGCTTGCTTTGGCGGGCATCGGCCTCGTTGAGCTGTTTCTGATAGTTATATACATTCTGCGTACTGGAAACGCGTATTGCCATGTTTTCTCACCTCTCCTATCTACTCTTAGCGGCCTACCGTGCCGGTGCTGTTGATGAGTTTGTCGAGCATCTCGTCCATCGTCGTCAAACAGCGCGAGCATGCACCGTAACCCTGCTGGAACTTGATCATGTTCGTGAGTTCCTCGTTCCAGTCGACACCCGAAGTCGAGCTGCGCCAGTTCACAATCTGCGTGATGAGGTCATCCTGTGCCTGCTGCTTCGAGTCCATATTCTCGGAATCGCTGCCCAGCCGGCTCGTCATACTCTGATAGTAACTGTTAAGTGAAATAACGCCAATCGAACGCTTGGAGGTTGTGTCCTGCGTATCCGACTGGTTCAGGTTGAACAGGTTCGAGAGGTAGACGGCGTTCGTGCCATCGGCCGCGCCGTTCGGCGTTACCGAGTAGCTGCCCGTGACCTTCGCGCCCGTACTGCTCGTATCCTGCGTGACTGTCAGTGTACGGGCTGCGATGAGGTTCTGCCCGCCCGTCGCCGTGATTTTACTGTTAACACAGAGGGCATCAATGAGCTGCATGCCCTTCAGGCTCGTGGCCTTGGCGGGGGAGCCCGTGGTACCGGCCACCGTTACCCGTGCCTCGCTCGAGCTGTCATCGGGCACGCTGAGGCTGCGCGTGACGCTGGTATACTGCCGCGCCACCACACTCTGGATGGTATCATCCCAGCTGTAAATCGTATTGTCATCGCCGAAAAAGTTCAGACCATACGAAGGGCCGGAGTAGCTGCGCTCCTGCGAGGTATAGTCGCGAATCTCTGAGTCCGTGCCGTCGATGCCCGCACCCTGCTGGTGCAGGTCGTTGAACGTCGTGAGGAAGAAGGCGGCCATGTTGCCGAGCTTGTCGATAAAGGTTTTATCCTCGGCAACCGTGTCCTGGAGTGACTTGAACATACCGTTTTCCGGCATGAAGTCGATATCGGCCTCCTTGACGCGGATGTTGAAATCGTTGATGCCATACTCGGCGTTGTTAATGGGGTCGGAGAGCTCGAGCGTCATCGCGCTGGAACCGGCCACGATGCTCGTGCCGTTCGAGACGATGTTATACATGCCGTTGCTCTGCTCGTAGACGTTGAGGTTAACATATTGCGACATCTCATCCACGAGGTTATCCCGCTGGTCGCGCAGGTCGTTCGCCGTGGCACCCGCCGACTCCGTGAGCGCGATGTTTTTGTTCAGCAGCGCGACCTGCTGGCTCAGGCTGTTGAACTTGCCCAAATCCGTGCTGAGGTCATCATACTGTGCATTGATCTGCGTCTGCACCTGCGTGGCCGTCGTCTTCATCTTGTCGATGAGCGACTCCGCATCAGAGATTACGGCCACGCGGTTACTGGAGGTCGAGGCCCCGCTCGACAACGTCTGCCAGGCTTTATAGAACTTCTCCAGTTCGTTGAGCACGCCGCTGTTGTCCGTATCGTTGAAAACAGCCTCAATCTTGTCGTAGTTGGTCTGACGCGTCTCATAGTAGGACTTCGTGGAGTTCTCCATCCAGTACTGCTTGTCGGCGTAGACGTTGCGCGCACGCGTGATGCTGGCAGCCGCCACGCCCGTGCCCGCGAGCATATGCCCGTTGACCGTGTCGACCTGCTGCGCGAGCGTGGCCTGCTGGTCAACGCTCTGGCGGGAGTAGCCCGTCGTCGAGGCATTAGAAATGTTATGACCGGTCGTGTCCAGCGCGAGCTGGTTCGTATTGATACCCGAAACCATCGTATTGAGGCCGGCGAACGTAGAACGCATATATACTCATCCTTTCCTCAAAGGTATTATCAGTCAGACATTCGCATCGAACATGCGGTGACCGCGGCGGTTCTCTACCGTGGCCGCGCCCGGCGGTGCGTAAGTGTCGCTGGCCTGGGCTTGGTTCATCACATTGATTTGAAAATCGATAAACGCCTTGCTGTGTTGGAGTAACTGCTGGGCCTGGGTGAGTGCCTGACGGAGGCGCGTCTGCATAACCGCGAGCGCCGCGAGCAGGCGGCCCGCCATGCTGTGCTCGGCGGAGGGTGGCTGCGCCGCGAGCCATGCCTCTACCGTGGCCGCACTCGCACCTGCGAGATAGTCTGCCTGCTTTTGGCTGAGCGTATCCAGCTGGCCGAGCAGCGGCTCGATGGCTGCCGTAGCCTCGCGCACCCCTGCGCCGTTGCTCTGCTCCTTGAGTACCTGGGCGAGGTCGTCCAGTTTCTGCACGGCCTCGTTCTCCAGTTTGAGCTGCTGCTGGAGCAATGGTAGCATCGTCTGCATGTATCCCTCTCACCTCACTGGCTGTTCTCTCACAGCCCATCAAGCCTGAAAATCTAAATTGCGGTGGCCCTGCGTCCCCTGCTCCGTGCCACCCTGATCGTAGGCCGGTTCCACACTCGTGCCGCCGATGCGGTTCAAATGATAGTGCACAGCCTGCAAGGCAGCCTGCACAAGCACGCGGTTATCCGCCGAAAGCGCCTGTACCTCTGCCACCTTTTTGGTCAGGGCCTCGTACTGCGAGGCTAGCGAAGAGCGCCACGTCCCCGGGCAGTGGCCAATCATATCGCGGGCCTGCATGTCCGGCTTGAGGTCGTCATTCTCTGCGAGCATCTGGAGCAGCAGCGCCTGCCGCTGCTGCTCCAGCCGGGAGATGGCCGTCGTGAGCTGTCCTTCTTTAGCGTTGAGCTCCTCAACCTGCTGCATATCGATGACGATGAGGGCGCCGCGCTTCTGCTGACCCAACTGATGCAGCATATCGTAGGCCTTGTTGAGCTGCGTCAGTAAATCAATGAGTTTTGGCCACATAGCTGCCTCCTAAATCTCCGGCTCAATAGCGCATGTTCAGCAAGCGCGCCGCCACATCCTCGTTGCTGACCTCGTACGTGCCCGCCGCGAGCTGTTCAGCGACCGCGTCGACTTTATCCTGACGTACATCGCTCATGGACTGGAGCTCCTGCAGCATATCGCTGAAGCTCTGGGCCTCGTGCGAGACCTCAAACTGGTCGGCAGCCGTCTGCGGCGCTGCCGCATGCTGGGCGCGGCGCACCTGCGTCGGCTGCGTGCTGGCGTAAACGCTCGACAAGGCTTGAATATTATTGTTGATAATCATTTGGTTCACCACCTGTTATCGGGGAAATATGAAATAAACAAATCTGCTGGAGAGCAGACGGTATCCACGCCGTTCTGTCCCTCATACTTGTATATCGGCAAAAAAGGCAGGAACCTTAAGGCGGCACAGAGAAAAACTCTGTGCTGCCCGGTTCCTGCCTGTAAAATCTGCCTAATAACGCGCTTTAACGCTCAGCGTTTTTTCTTTTTGGTCAGATACGGGTCATGCTGGCGCATGGAGTGCATGCCCTGACCACGGCCGATATTCTCAGCCTGCCGTGCCGCCGCAATCTTCGCGGTTTCCTTTTGCAGGGTATCGCGCATCTCCGTGCGGCATTTGGCGCAGAGCTCCCCCTGCGTGATCGGCGCGCCGCACTTCTTGCACGGATAGGACAGAGGTACGCCCACCTGGATGAAACGCCCCTCGCGAATCATGCGCTTGATCATCTTTTCATCGGCGCCCGTAGCCTCGACGATATCAGGAATCTTCGAGTTGGGGTTATCGCGCACGTAATTGATAACCTCTGCCTCTTTGGCCCGCAGTTTATCGTAGCAGTCCCGGCACACATGCGCGCCGAAATCTGCAAAAATCTTGCCGCAAATCGGGCAGTTCTTAAGCTTCCCAGCCATTTTCTTCACCCTCCAAAAGCCTGAACCGCACTCGAGCTGCGCGGCAGGCTCCCCTTTATCTGTTATCTGTCGTTATTCGCCGTCAGCAGGGCAATTTCCTGCCACAGGAAAAATTTCTCTGCCTATCTGTTCAAAACGCCGCATGGTCGCTGGCCAGCGCAAGCAGTACCACACGGCTTGCGCCGCCCCGGCGCAAGCATTGCGCACAGACCGTGGCCGTCGTGCCCGTCGTGAAAATATCGTCGAGCAGCAGCACATCACGGCCCTTGAGCTGCGCCGCCACATCCGGTGCCAGCGCAAAGGCACCGCACACATTCGCGAGGCGTGCCGTGCGCGTAAGACCATACTGCGGCCGCGTAGGGCGCGTGCGCACGAGCAGGTGGACGAGCGGGATACCGAGCGCGGCCAGCCAGTCGCGAAAGATGAGCTCTGTCTGGTTGAAGCCGCGCTGCCGTTCCTTGGCGGGGAAGAGCGGCACAGGCACGGCCACTGGCGCTGTTAAGACCGTGCATTGGCCGCAATACGCCGCCGCCCGTTGGCCTGTCCGTGCTGTCTCGCTGTCCACTGACGCCAAAGAGGCGGTGCCCGCCAGGCTGCTGCGCAGGCCCGCTGGCATCGTCTCCAAAATAGTACGTATATAGGGCAGGTTCTCCCGCCGTCCTTGATATTTCAAGCCGCGAATGAGGTCGCGCAAACCGCCGCGATAGTGGCCCGCGGCCCAGGCCGCCGCCAACGGCGCCCCTGTGGGCAAGGCTAGGCGCAGCCAGAGTGCCGTCTGCCGCAAACAGCCTGGGCACCACGCCCCGCGCTGCGCCACATAGGCCCGGCAGCGCGGACAATGCGGCGGGAAAAGGAAGTTTAACAGCGTCTCCCACATATGAACGGCCCCTTTACACTTATTTTAGAAGAACCGATATTTTTTCTTGTGCGCCGTGCTCCAGGTCACCACAGCCTCGAGCACACTGCCGCTGATGCAGCGCGCCTTGTCGGAAATCGTGAAGCACTCCTCCTGCTCCAGCGTCGGATGGATTTCGGCAATCTTCTGGCCTGCGGCCACCTGCACGCCGTTAGGCAAAGCTCCGCGCATCACACCATCGAGGTGCGCCCGCACCTCGGTGACCTGCTCCTGCGCATCCGTAATGCGCGCGAGCAGGTCACCCTGCTTGACCATGAGCGAGATGGACTGCATGATTTCAACCTTGCCCGCCACCGGCGCAAAGACGATGTGCGCCAGCGACTCATCGGCATCGGACTCGCTGCCCTCGACTGACTGCGCACCACCCTTGAACGAATAGCCCTCGTAGATGAGCCGGCCCAGGCTGTGCCCACGCCCCGTCTCGACTACAACATCTACATCGCGGCCTGCACAGTAGCCCGGCCCCAGCGCAATCGTAAACTGGGCCATATCCTTGTTCGTGCCCACGGGCTCGGGCGCCGTAATCGCGTCGACGACCACGGTCGGCTTGAACCAGCTGATATAACGGCCATCCGCATCGTCGAGCATAACAATCTCACCGTGCTTCAGCAGGCGCTTGGCCTCATCAAGCTCCTCGGCCTTGTGGCAGGTGAGGCGCTCCACCGTGGCCTCACCGCGCGTCATCGCATCGCTGAACGCCACGCGCCGCCGCGTTGCCGTCGGCTGTGCCTGCTCGAGGATGAGCACGCGAAAGCCCGTGCGATGCAACGTACAGGCAATCGCACTGCCGAGCTCGCCGCCGCCCCGGATAATGACCAGATTTTTCATGGCTTGTCTCTCTCTTTCCGCAAATATAACACACTGTGCTCCCTATTATACTATATTCACTACGGCTTGCGCTGGAGTATTTGTTATTGTTCAAGTTTTGTTTTATGTATACTTTGTTTCTTTAGAAATTCTTCACACAACTATTGCAATTATCTGATAACTGTGCTACTATAAAAGTGTAAAAAGAACCAAGGTAGTTCCTCTAAAGCTCCCGAGTCCTGTAGGGCGACGGAGCAGCAGCAACCACCTCAAGTATGTATCACCGGTGATACGGTTCTGGGAGTCCTGTGGACGCGAAAGGATGATGTGTATTGTTGATTCCTCGCGAGACGGCTTCTCTCCGTGCTGACTAGCAAGTGCCACGTTGAAGTAAAAGATTATCGATGATGTGCGAGTAAGGACGGTATGGCGACCGTATGGAGACGCAACTGTACCGGAAAGCCCCGAAGAAAAAGGCGCACAACGTCAGTGAACCAGAGAAGGATTGAAGCAGGTTTCTATGTTAGTAACGATGTAGACCGGCTGAAGTGAAAATGCTTTAGCCGGTCTTTTAGTTTGCCGAAAAGGGGCTGTCTCACGAAAGCATTTTCGTGCGGATAGCCCCGTTTTCTTTGACCTCAATCACGGTCATCTGACACTGGCGATAATCATGGCATAAAAAACAGTACAAGAAACAGGCGGTCACCG
>Ga0310695_10001273_pt1 | contig 60603 bp, 41 predicted proteins | sample RumenRJG_04DNA_FD_203882 | JGI IMG/M metagenome (GOLD analysis project Ga0310695, IMG submission 203882) | Bovine rumen microbial communities from Lethbridge, Alberta, Canada - RJG_04 (v2) (version 2) | ecosystem: Host-associated > Mammals > Digestive system > Stomach > Rumen | place: Canada...
ACCAATGCAACCAACCAAGGAAACGTTAATGTTATCATAACAATCTTTTTACGGAGTGCAAAATTACACAATAAAAACCATAACCAAATAGTGTTGAAGATAAAAATCCAAAATTTAACACTTCAGCCTGACACACATGAAGGATGACATACATGATACTAATTGCGAACTTCACAGTTAAACAATCTAAATGACTATAAGCCGAAAAACGATACTTATGGATGCTTATTGCTACGCACTATCTGTTATCAAAAAATTGGGATATATTTGCGACACGTTGTCGTATCTTATTGATTATCAGCAAGGATTATTTTCGAAGAAGGAAACTATCATGCCAGAAGGCAAGGTGTTCTTTGTCCACACAAATCAATTAGATACTGATAAGCCAAACAAAAACCTTGTTTTTATATTTCCTCAATATATGGAAATGGATATATACGAGGGAATACTCGAAGAGTACAAAGAAGAAGGCTATTGGGAACCTGATTTTGAAGAAGAATATATACTTTGTTATAGTGTAGATATAAACGGAATGCCAAAGATTGTAGCCAAACAACGTGATTTCGATGCACAATATCCTGTTGATGAATTCTTCGATTATATGACACATCAGCGATATAGTAGCTTAATGCAGCAAACGTTTAATGTTTTTGTATTAAACGAAATGGCTGATAATGCTGGTAACGACGAAAACACATGTTACTATGTGTTCGATTATTTAACAAAGCAATTCTCGATAAAACCATATTACCAAGTAAGAGCAAATGAAGCGGTCTTTCATGGCTATGTTGAGATTGTTCCATTTACAAAGTACATTAAGCCAAAGTTCCAAGACGATTTTGCTGACTTCTTAATCGATAAGATTGTTGAAAGAGAACAATGGCCGAGTAAGGAGAGATTATTGCAATCAAATGAACGAATCAATTGGTTTAAACTCATGAATTTTGCAAAAGAGTTCTATGGAGAGGAATTGCCAAAACTAGGAAGGGTGAAAATGAGTATGGCACGTTTCTTCCTGGCTAAACACAAAGTCATGGACTTAGATGTTTATGAGTAGTATTTGGTTACACTGACTGAATCCACAAAAAGCTGATATGAGAGAATTTAACGATTTTGAGAAACGGATCCTTGAACGGATGGTAAATCATGTGTTAGATCAGGATAGTATCATTGCACGCTTAATGTTTGAATTTTGTAATGTTTACTGTATCGGGTGGGACAAAGAAACTAATTCATTAAGAGTAGCGTGCCATCCAGATCGTGATTGGGCATCAGTTAGAAATGATATCTTAGATTTTATAGTTCTGGTTCAATACCTTGAAGCAAATTCTTACATTGGATTGTTCTCATCTGATTTCACTGAAGAGAATTTGGTTTATAATAAAGGAAAATATGAAATAGATGGAGAGTTTCCGAATTTAACGATTTTTGAAAAAGCAAAGAGAATTAATGTTCATTTTAACACCAATCAAATTCTCTTCGATGGAAAAGACATGTTGTTTGAGGCAAAAACTCATATACCTGGAATAATGTTTGAAGGAAATATAAAACTGGGTGAGATTTTAAAAAGACTTTTCAATTCTACATATCATCCAACTCAAACATTGAAGGAATTTGTAAAGAATGGTTTCCAAACAAAAGAAGATATTAGATTTAAGAAGCAGCAAAGAGCCTCATGGGCGGCAATTATAGTTGCGCTACTTGTTGGAATTGGTGGTATTGTACAAAATTGCCAGAACACAAGCGGCATGATGCGGCATCAAGAAAATATAGACAACATGCACAAAGATACGGCTGTTGTAGTATCGCAAAATGTTAGTGACAGCTTAATGAATTTGCCAACTGAACTTCATTGACAAAAAGACCGTAATCCGAATTTTTAATGCCACTATTCTTAATGAACTTTACAATTTATAGTTAATGACAGACGACATTAAACACATACTTAAAATCTATTATGGTTATGACACTTTCCGACCATTTCAGGAGGAAATCATAAAGCACACAGTCGCCGGTGGAGACTCGCTAGTGCTGATGCCTACTGGTGGAGGCAAATCACTATGCTTCCAAATATCGGCACTTCTAATGAAGGGAATGGCGGTGGTGGTCTCACCACTAATATCTCTGATGAAGGATCAGGTGGAAGGGCTGCGTGAGAATGGTATAGTTGCTGAAGCATTGAATAGTAGCAATGAAGATGCTTATAACCAAAATATTATCAACCGCTGCTTGGAGGGAAAAGTAAAGTTGCTGTATATTTCCCCAGAACGACTCGTTGGCGGCTTGATACAGCAATTACAACATATGAATGTGTGCTTGTTTGCCATCGATGAAGCACACTGTATATCAAACTGGGGACATGACTTCCGTCCAGAATACACTAAGTTGGGACAACTAAAGCAGCTGTTTCCCAATGTGCCAATCATGGCGCTTACAGCAACAGCCGACAAGATAACAAAAAAGGATATCCTAGTGCAGCTTAATATAGAGCATGCACAAACATTTATCAGCTCCTTTGACCGACCGAATCTGAGCCTTGATGTGAAACGTGGCTATTCAGCTAAAGATAAACTGCGTTCCATCAAAGAAATCATTAGAAGGCATCCCAGCGAAAGTGGTATCATCTACTGCTTGGCTCGAAAGACGACAGAGAAATTAGCCCAGAAATTAACCAATGCAGGTTTTTCTGTGGGTGTATATCATGCAGGGTTGCCTACTGATGAGAGAAACCGAGTCCAGGAGGAGTTTATTAATGATCGCATACAGGTGATATGCGCAACGATAGCCTTTGGAATGGGAATCGACAAGAGCAACGTACGATTTGTGGTTCACTATAACCTGCCAAAAAGCATTGAAAACTTCTATCAGGAGATAGGGCGTGGAGGACGTGATGGATTGCCCTGTGAGACAGTCTTGTATTATAACTTGCAAGACATTATTACCCTTCGACGTTTTGCTGATGAAAGCGGCCAGCAAGAAATCAACCTTGACAAGCTGCAAAGGATGCAGGAATATGCCGAAGCACAAGTTTGCCGTCGGCGCATATTGCTTAATTATTTCGGGGAAATAAGTGACCATAACTGCGACAACTGCGATGTGTGCCAATCACCGCCACAGAGATTTGATGCTACCTTATTGGTGCAAAAAGCGCTGTCAGCTATCGCCCGAGTCAAAGAGAAGATAGGGTTTACTACCACCATAGACATTCTCCGGGGCACGCTATCACCAGATGTGGTAAGCAATAAGTATGCCTATATTAAGACATTTGGAGCTGGCAGGGATATTTCAGCACGCGATTGGCATGACTATCTATTGCAGATGCTCCAGATGGGCTTTTTTGAAATAGCTTATAATGAGGATCGCCACTTGCATATTACCACATTAGGGCAGGAGGTACTGAAAGGGCAGAAAAAGGTTGAGCTTGCTGTTATCAACCGTGAGGACTTTAGCGTGCAAGCACAAAAGAAGAAAGTGCAGCAGGAACTGACGCAACAGGTAGAAGGAGAGCCTAGTGAGAACAGGAGACTGTTTTACTTGCTGAAAGAGGTTCGCACACGAATTGCAAAGGAACAAGGTAAACCTCCTTATATCATCATGCAAGACCGCTCATTGCATGAACTGGCCACACACATGCCGACTACACAAGAGGCTTTCGCTGATATATACGGCATCGGACGGTACAAAGCTAGTTTGTACGGCCAGCTATTTATGGATGTTATTAAACAGTTTGCTCCTGATACATCTGATTTGCCATTTCCTGATGCTGGTACCACGAAGATAGAGGACCCCAAGCCCTCATCATACATGGTTGAGCAGAAGCAACAGCATCCCAATGCCTACGCTAAATGGAACAAAGAGGATGAAGTCCAATTGTTGAAACTCTTCATTGAAGGGAAGAGCATAGATGAAATTGCCGCCATGATGCAAAGAAACACTGGCGGCATCAAGGCACGGTTACGACTATTAGGTGTGTGGGACAAGAAAGAAGAACAGCAAGAGTTGCCGCCTCAACCCGACATGTCTTGGTTCAATGATTATGAATCGGAACTGGAGATGCTTTTAGAGCAAAAAGCTAAGCTTGAAGAGAGGATTCAGAAACTACGTGATGCTATTCTTGGACAGATGGAAGAACACAAGATGGACAGCATAGTATCGTCCAAGTTTTCCATCAGTTACTATCCTTCTCGTACAACCATGCAATTTGACAATAAAGCATTCAAGGAAGAAAACGAAGATATGTATCTTTCTTACTGCGTACAGAAAGAGAAGAAAGCAATGATAGTGATAAAACAGAATAAGGAACAATCACAGGATTAGCCTATGTCAATCTTCAGTTGGATATTTGGCAATAAGAGCAAGTCTGATAAGGAGTTGAATATCAGTCCCGAGCAATCTTCTTTGATTGCTTTCGAGACAGAACTTGACGAACTCCTCAACGCAGACAAGTACATTGCCCGCCGGGACTATCAGCATTTGCTGCAATCCTATAGGGAACTGTACGACCAATTCCAAACGCTGAAAAAGTCTAAGACCCTGGCATATTTCTGCGATAATAACGGCATCGAGTTTGAGTGTGTCGAAGCCTTCATAAAATCTTACGATGATCTGATTGCTGAAGATGGTTCCAAAGTAATTACCGTACACAATGATAACTATGTCAACCAACATCTTCAGTCAGAGAAAACGTATCTTGACAGCATTCTTAAGAAAGTTGATCCTGCAATATGTCTTGACGAGGAACAACGCCAAGTGGTTCTCTCCGATGAGGATTATACACTCGTTATCGCTGGTGCTGGGGCCGGGAAAACGACAACGGTTGCAGCCAAGGTTAAATATTTGGTGGATCGAAAACACATTGACCCCAAACAGATATTGGTGATTTCATTCACTAACAAGGCTGTCGGTGAACTCCGCTCTAAGATTAACAAGGCGCTGAATATTGACTGCCCTGTCACGACATTCCATAAGACTGGTTATGCCATCCTTAGAAGGCAAGAGGAAGAACGGAAACTCATCGTTGATGGTGGCTTCATGTTCAATGTGATCACGAACTACCTCAAAGGGAACATCCTTGAAAATCCCGAACTAGTAGAAAAATTGATTCTGTTTTTCGGAAGCTACTTTGATGCGCCATATGAGGGTGATGACCTGAACGTCTTCTTCAACTACATAGCCAAAGCTGACTTTTCCACGCTTCGCGGAAACATGGCAGAATATACTGAGGAGATCATCAACAAACGGACTGGTAAACGGATAACCATTGTAAGGGAAACGATGCGCTCCACCCAGGAAGTGATTATCGCCAATTTCCTTTATTTGAACAGCATCGACTATGTGTATGAGAAACCTTACCCGTTCAACATTCTGCGTTCCCACAAACTATACACACCTGATTTCACTATCACACAGGGCGATAAAGTAGCTTACATAGAACATTTCGGTATCACTGAAGACGGGCGAAACAGCAGATACGATGCTGAACAGTTAGAGCAGTACAAGAAAGCAGTGAACGATAAAGTCATGCTACACAAACAGCATAAGACTGACCTCATTTACACGTTCTCGGCTTACAGAGACGGGCGAAGTTTACTGGAGCATCTTAACGAAGAACTGCAGCGACATGGATTCAACCTTGTTGAGAGACCTGCTAAAGAAGTCTTTGAGAAGATTGTCAATACGGAAGAAAACAAGTACATAGCCAGTTTGGTGAAGCTAATTTGCACGTTTATCCAGAACTTCAAAACCAACGGCCTTACTGGCGATGATTTCTATCGATTCAAGCACAAGACCACAAATGTCCGCACTCGTTTATTCCTGGACATTTGCGAACAATGTTATCATGAGTACAGCAAGCGACTAATTGAAAAGAATGCGATTGATTTTGAGGACATGATCAATGATTCCTCTAAAATCATCAGAGAACAGGAAATTAAAGGCGAGAAACTAGACTTCAAATATATCGTAGTTGATGAGTACCAGGATATTTCTCGCCAGCGATTTAATCTCACTCAAGAACTCAGCAAGCTTTGTGATGCCAAGATTATTGCTGTCGGCGACGACTGGCAATCCATCTACGCCTATGCGGGTTCTGACATTACTTTGTTTACCGACTTTACAAAGACATTTGGATATGGGCAGGAATTGAAAATCACCAAAACTTATCGCAATGCGCAGGAAGTGATAGACATTGCCGGTAGTTTCATTCAAAAAAATATTGCCCAAATGCAAAAGGCGCTGATTTCACCCAAGCACATTGAGAATCCAGTTATCGTAGAGACCTATACCGAAGAGGTTGACAGGAAACAGTACGAAGGCAAGGGCGGTAAATATTACCTGATTGGCGAAACTGTGGAAAGAATAGTCGGCCAGATCTTGAGTGAGACCCCCAATTCGTCAATTCTCCTTTTGGGTAGATATGGCTTTGACGCTTACAACTTGGCGCGGTCAAGTGAATTCGTTTACGATGAGAAGACAGGCAACGTTTTCTCAAAGAAATTCCCGAATAAACATATCGAGTTTATGACAGTGCACAGGGCAAAAGGCCTTGGCTTTGACAATGTGATTATCATCAATGGTCGCAACGAGGTTTATGGATTCCCGTCAAAGGTGCAGGCCGACCCTGTACTGAAGTATGTTGTCAAGGATGACCACTCTTATGAATATGCCGAAGAACGAAGACTGTTCTACGTCGCCTTGACTCGGACAAAAAACCGTGTCTATATCGTGGCTCCTCAAGAACACCCTTCTGAATTTGTTGTGGAATTGCTGTCAGACCATCCAGCCATTAAGGTGTGTGGCGACTTAAAACCTCAAGATATCAAAGATGCAAGAGAAGAAAAACGTTGCCCAATATGTGGCTATCCTATGCAACTTCGATATAAAAAGGCATACGGCTTAAGGCTGTGGATCTGCTCCAATGAGCCAGAAATCTGTGACTTTATGACCAACGACCTTATGGGGGGTATTCTTCCGATTATGAAGTGTGATAAATGCAAGGATGGCTATCTGATAGTGAAACGCGGTGGAAGAAACTCAGAGCCATTCTTGGGATGCACCAACTATAAACCCGATAAATCAGGATGTAATAACATTATAAACAAGGTGTTTTATCTGAAGCACTTCCAACAGGAACAAAAGTGAGCTTGATTATGAATGAGGCGCCGAGTAAAGAACATCCCAATAATCTTGTTATTTCGCTGTACGAGGAACAAGAGAAGCTCATGAGAGTGAAGGGGTAACGCTCCCATTGCTGCAAAATTGGAGACATAGAATACGCCCATATACATCATGCAGCAACTACTCGGCTACGCTGACATGCCCCAAATTAAAGTACAAGTATATTGGCTCGCCTCGTTCAAGGCTTCACCACCCGAATCCCTCTCGGAGAGCTTCGTTCAGATCAAGAACGGAGACATACCCATCGATACCTCGATCTGCGCCGATCTCTCATCGACTTCTATTCCGAACTCACCGAAGCATATTTGGCCTAATATAATACTAAACATTATTCTTTGAAATCTGTTGAAAATACTTCAACAGATTTCGATTTATTCTTTTGTAGCACAATACTATTCAATATAATGTTGTAAATTTGTAAGCAGAAATGTCAATCGAATAAGTTATAACAAGAATAAATATGGAAGAGAAAAGAAAAATAGCATCACCTAAAATCAACCAAACAGCTAAGGAGAAGGTGTTTGCTAGAATGTATATTGCAAACGTAGCAAATCGTTTACGTGATTTGAATAATCCATCAGATATCGATAGAAAAAGATGGATTTGGGAACTTATTCAAAATGCTAAAGATACAATTGCTGGAGACCCAAACCGTACCGACATTAATGTTAGAATTGAAGTTGATGGCAATACTGTTAGATTTATACATAATGGCGCTCCGTTTACACCTGAAGCACGCTTTGGATTACTGTATAAATACAGCGATGACAAGCAAAACCAAGAAAGTACGGGCCGCTTCGGAACAGGCTTTTTGACAACACATTGCCTTTCTAAAATTGTAACTATTGAAAGCGACATGTATAAAGACGAGGAACATAGTCAATTGTGTGGATTTAAAGTGACAATGTTCCGAGATGGCATGACCGAAGACGAGCTCCTTGAAGGACTTGAAAGAATGCAAGAATCTGAAGAGTTTTATGAACAAACATTTGGTAGGACTACTTATACCTACAATGTGAAGTCTGATTCAGAAAAAGCAGCTATTGAATTGGGCGTTAAGAACTTCAAAGAAAACATTGCTCAAACAATGCTGTTTTGTAAAGAGCTCAATAAAGTAGAGCTTAATTATAATGGCCAACTAACAACAGTACAACGTAAGGTAGAACAAGAAGTCGCTGAAAATTTATTTCTCGCTGAATTTGTATTCTCAGGAGAGATAATCGATACAAGACGCTTTTTGTGCACTCATCACGAGGCCCACAGTGATAAATTGTCTGAAAGATATAGGGCCGATCGACAAATACGTCTTGATGTTGCTGTTGAAATTGACAAGAGTAATGCTTTAATTAATCAAGAGGGTAAAACCTCACACTTCTGTGTTCTACCGTTAGTCGGAATTGAAAGCCAGTTAAATGAACCGGTTTTAGTAAATAGTCCAGATTTTGAACCAGATCGTGAAAGGCAAAGTCTATTATTAAATGGCGTGGATTGGAATGAAGAAAAGAAAGTAATTACTGAGGTTGGCATTAACAGGCTTATATATACACTTGTTTTTCCTCTGTATGAGCGCATTGTATCGTATCTATCTTGCAATAATTATAGCAAGCTTTATTATTTGGCTAGCGGGTTAAAAATGCCAAAGAAGCATGATAAACTCGATGCCGAATGGTATTTAGAGAATGTAATTAAAAAGTATCGTGAGATTCTTTTGAAATATCAAGTGGCTAAAGCATTTAACGGCACTGGGCTTAAGAAACTGTCGGAGTGTTTATTGATTAAAGATCGCAATGTGAAAGATGAGTCAGCATTGCATGCTTTGATTGCATTCAATTATCCGAGTTATCTTATTTTAGAGAATCATGAATGGACTTCTCTATTATGGAATGATGGTTTGAATATATGGAATACAGTTGATTTTTGTAAACACATAGAGTCCAAGAAGGATTGGTCCCAAATCCCTCTTCCTCTGAAAGAGAAGCCTCTTTCCGAATGGTATAATGGCTTTCTTTTGTATGTCAAAGCCTATAATGAACAGCTTTTGACAGAATATGCATTGCTTCCCAATATGGAGGGTGCATTGCTGAAAATGAATCATGATGGTTTTAAGCAAGGAGAAAACGTCACACCGTTCATCATCAAGCTATTAAATGATCTCGGAAAGAACATTAAGCAAACATTGCTTCACAGCGATATCACTGCAGTTTCTTTGAGTGCGAAATATAATTCTCAAATCTTCAGTGCCGATATTAATCAATTGGCAAAATCTATTATAGATGATAATTCGATTAATGATGTAAATAAAACTGCCAAATTATTGCCTCTTATCTCAATAGTGCCCAGTGACATTGAAAAATATAAAGAGGACTTTATCAAGCGCAGGAAAGGTTTGTTTAACATTTGTAATTCATTACGCCCTGAACTGAATGCTGTTTGCTCTGAAGACAATAGTCTTCTGACAGGAGCATGGGAAAATCTTGATCAATGGTTTGTTACCTATACACTCTCATATTTACATAAATTAGGCTCTCTCTCAAACCTTCCTAATGGACTTGACGCAAAATGGCTGAACGAAGCACTTATAGCATTGCAAGTGCAGCCTATTGTTCTAAACGATTATAGAGTATTACCTAACCAAAATGGAGTATTCCAACAACAAAACCAGTTGTTTGTTGATAGGGGTATTCCTGAAGAACTAAAGGATGAGATATTCAACTCAATAGGTCTAAATTACAAGAATATCTTGTTACATAAAGAAATAGATGATAAGGCTTTCACAATTATTCAGGGGAAGAATATCTCTAATTTTGCCAATGAGTTGAAGACATTTTTTAAAAACTATTCTGATACAGACAGAGGATATCCTTTTTCTACTGTAGTATGGTTCCGAAACTATTATCACCCCTATTCTAAAGAAGTCCTCGATAAGGTAGCAAGGTACTTAGTCAGTATTCTACCTGTGATCGATAAAGCAGAAAACGGGGTATCCCAGGAAGATTTCTACAAAGTTTCAAGGGCGATTTTAGGTGATGAACTTTCTTATGAGTCTAAAACCATTAATTGTGATGTATCAGAACTATGGCAATATGCTAATGAATATGTCGCAAATCAAATCGCAGAAAAATTATCTTCAATTGGCTCACTCCCTGGCCTTTGTGAGTATTTGAAATGTGATGATAATGTTGCATTTGAACACTTGAATACTTTCTATACATTTTGGAAAAGGAATAACATCACTCTTTACGCTTCTGCAATATTTCCCAATCAGAATGGCATTTTCCGTGATCTTAATGGGTCATTCTATGACAAAGATAGCATTGATGACACATTAAAGGATGTTATTAAGTGTCTTGTTCCAGAAGAGGAAGAGTACAGAAATATTCTTTGGGACAGAAGATGTTCTGTTTTTCCTAAAGAAGATAAATCGGTAAGTGATGCATATATTCTAATTGATGATCAAGTATCATATTTATATGACAATCCTGCAAACTGGAGAGATGAGAAATATGTAAACGCTGTCCATTTGCTTATAGAAGATTGGGCTGAACGATCTGGTCAATTCACGGAGAGGAATTTCCCTAAGACGAAGCCGCTTGCAGACTCAATTGTGCTCAATGTTGTATGGAAAAAAGAAAAGCGTGAGATGCTGATGGAATTTTGTTCAACTTACTCAGAAGAACAAATGCAGACCATCATAAAGAACAGCGCTCAAGTCGGAGATCTGACAAACAAAGTGAAGGAATTGGAAGATGAGAATGAGAATCTCCGTCGTCAAATAGCCGAACTTAGTAAGACGCCATCAACAAATTCAAATAATGCTATCGTAGTCGATACTGTTATGGCTGATGGAAGTCGAAGGACAATCAGTATGGCATTGCCTCAGTATGCCAATATGTCAAAAGAAGAAATGCATCAATACTTAATTGATGCGAAGACAGCTGTAAAGCTTCATTTAGAGGGAAAAGGCTATAAGTTTACTCAAGGTATTTGTGAAGACGCATGGTGCAATATTTATGGTGTATATAAAGATGAAAAAGAAGTGCCAATCGTTGTACACAGTTATAAGTCAAGAACTCGTGGGTTCTCTCTAAACGCTTCTGATTGGGAACAGCTTTCAAAAGAAAATTCTATGTTGTGGGTATACACTAATGACGGGCCTCAATGTGTACCGTTCTACGCGCTTCCCAGGGATACGAACAGCATAGTAATTACATTTAGCCCAGAGAACATGCAATACAAGAGTAGGTGTATTGCATTGGCTGAGATTCTAAGATACTTTAAGGGGCTGCAGTTCAACTTCGGCACTGAAATTGGGTATAGAAAAGATCCAGAGCCTTTTAACAATTCCGACAAAGAATTGAAGCTTTCGATAGAAAATTCAATGAGAGATATTCATGATTTACCAGCTCAATCTTCTAATGATCCAATTATTGGTGCTGATATAGAATCATTGTTTTAAAATATGAACATCGACAGAAAAAGGCATTGGCAGTTCCTTGAAGATGAATTAAGGGCTGAAACAGAAGAATTTAATAAGAAATTCTTTACAACAGCTCTCTCACTTCTGCAGAACACAGAGGAGATGTTCGTGGCTCAGTTTGTCACCTTTAAGAGTGGCGAGATGATAATGAAGTTTCCAAATACGAGAGCTTTGCCAAGAAAAGGCGAGTTTCTCGAATGTATGGTTTTGCCTCCCGAACTGCAGAATTATAGAAACTGGAATGATTTAACATATAGAGAACTCTACAAGCGGCGTTACTATTCTACGGAATCTGTTTGCATATGGCATTCACCAGCCGAAGATAAACGTTTTTCTTTGGTGGGATTTAGCAAAATAAGTCTTGAATTTGCTGAATATATCAAGGATTCAGCAGGAATAATTCTTGTTTTTGCTCCTCAAAGGCCTCCCATAGACTATGTCATGAATTTGCAGAGGATTGTTGAGAATACCTCAAGTCAAAGTGCGTCAACTGTGCTAGACGGACAATATCAAGATAATAATTGGGATCCATTCTTGATTAAACAGGAGAATGTCACTGAATTTGTGCATACTCAATTGAAGCTATGTGACACAATGATTCTGCAAGGTCCGCCTGGAACTGGAAAAACCTATATGATAGCTGATTTATGTGCCCGTTTATGCAAAGAAGGACATTCTGTTCTTGTAACAGCATTAACAAACAGGGCTTTAATAGAAATAGCCGAGAAGCCTTTTGTTCAGCCACTTCTAAATGAAAAGAAGATCTTAAAAACAAATATAACAATAGATGAGCATAAGGAAATCCCCAAGCTAGAACCCATTAAAAGCATTGCTCCTATGCCGTCAGCAATTGTCCTTTCAACATATTTTATCACAAGTGGATATGCTGCCGATTTATCTTTGGAGCAACCTTTTGACTATGTAATTATGGACGAAGCAAGTCAAGCGATATTAGCAATGTTTGCCGCTTGTAAGAAATTGGGTAAAAGAAATTTGTGGGTTGGAGATATACATCAATTATCCCCAATTGTAGCTTTAAATGGTGATCTCATAAAAGCATGTGGCTACCAAAGAATGATAGATGGTCTTCAATTATTGGCCGATAATAGTTCATCTCCAATCTATCAATTGACAACTACATATCGTTTTGGTCAAAGAAGTGCGGACTATACTGGCTTTTTTTATAATGGTACTCTTGTCGCAAATCATTCGAGACAGTACTATGACTTGCCTTCTTTAAAGAAGATATTAAGTGAGGAAGGTGGGCCCACATTACTCTTGACGGACATGCCGTCAGGTGATTACACCCCAAAATTTGCTATAATGCTAGCTGCATATATTGTTGGTTCCATATTATCTAATGATAAATCAAAAGAGATTGCAGTATTGACATGCATGAGGAATACAACTCGTTCTCTTCAAAAAACGATAGTTCAATATGTGGGGTCTTATTCAAATGTCTTGATAGATACTGTCGCGAGAGTGCAAGGTTTAACCACAGATATTACAATCTTTTTTGTTCCCAACACATCCTATATTAGGACACTTGAGCCCCATTTGTTTAATGTAGCAACTAGCAGGGCTAAAGAGCATACGATCATTATCGCTGATAAGAATGTATTAGAATATCCGACTTTAAAACCAACAGTTCGGAGATATTTGGAAAAATTAAAAAACGACAAGTGTACTTATATTTCATCTGATATAGAATCCTATAATCAGATTGAACAAAAGTTTTATTTAGAATAATATTTGTTCTTATAGTTGTGATTAAAATAGTGAAGTATCGATGTACATTTGAATAATAAAAGTGCAATTATAATTTTTTAGTTTTTTATCATGATATCATCTCGCACCTTCATCATAGTTAAAGGGCAGCCCAAAGCACTCCAAATTGACCGGATTGAATTGGGCGATAACGGCTTGTATTCTATCAAATTCAAGAATAGCTACAAGAGGTACAACTATCGCTATGCTGATGTGGTGCAGTTGACCAATGCTGTGTGGCACGATCCACTGCACACCAAGGTCTATACCAATGGTCGGGAGGAACACAATGTTTCTGATATCTATTCGTTCAGTCAAGGAGCACTGACCCATTGGCGCATCTCGTATGGGAGTGGTTTCGTGAAGGACTATCTACATGGAACTATTCAGGTCGTGGAGTCTTGCCTCGGGGACCCTATCGCAAAAAACACCTTCTGCTACTTGACCTGCGTGGCACAAGTGAATGATCTGGGCAAGGACGACGAAAATGAAGCCATTCTGCCCGCGCTATATGAGAAAATAGAATTTATTGATGAGTCATTGGCGATAGCACCGTATCTGGATCCGGAAAAGTATAAGGTGAGTAGCCTTCAGTCGATAGGAGACCTGATATTCCCGTTCGGATGCAATGCCAGCCAGGAAAAGGCCGTCACATCCGCTTTCGAGAAGCAGATCAGTGTCATACAAGGCCCTCCGGGTACAGGCAAAACCCAGACGATTCTCAACATCATTGCCAATATTTTGATGCAGGACAAGTCGGTAATTGTGGTATCCAACAACAATTCTGCAACTGCAAACGTACTGGAGAAACTACAGGGCTATGGGCTCGATTTCTTTGTGGCGCCGTTAGGTAGGCGAGAGAACAAAGAGGAATTCATCCAGAACCAGCCGGTAATACCACAGGAACTGCACTCATGGGAACTCTCCTTTAATGAATCACGAAAGCTAAAGAACAGCACCAAATCCACACTATCTAGACTGCGCCATGTGTACGCTCTCGAAGAGGAAATGGCGATCTTGAGACAAGAGACAAAGGCTGTTGAACTGGAATGGGAGTATTTCAAGCGCGATAACGGGATCACGGATGATACCTACTCACCCAAGAAGCGAGCCAAATCTCAACGCCTAATGAAACTGTGGCAGCAGTATCAAGCCCGTGCCGAAGGCGAGGATTTCGTTTCACAAGGAACTTTGAAATCCCGGCTCAAGTGGGCATGGCTGAACTTTACCAGGAAGTTTCTTCTGGGCATACAATCACCATTCGATCCGGACAATGCTCAGCCGACCATCTTGGAACTACAAGCGCTGTATCTCATCGTACGTGGCCGGGAATTAAACAAACGTATAGCCCGCATCGAAAAAGAACTGTCATCCATCGATGCCGAGGCGTTGACATCAGATTTGACGGCGCAATCATTATCCTTGTTGAAGGAAGCGCTCTACAGCAAATATCACAAGGAACAAAGGATAGTCTATGCGGATGTGAAGGCGCTGCACCGATGTGCTGATAACGTGAGCGAACAGTATCCTGTAGTACTCAGCACTACTTTCTCAGCTCGGACTTCATTACCTGACCATGTCTATGATTACATTATCATGGATGAAGCATCGCAGGTCTCGATCGATACCGGCGCATTAGCCCTTTCATGCGCTAAAAATGCCGTCATAGTCGGTGACTCGATGCAGCTGCCCAATGTAGTGACCGAAGAGGATAGCCTCAAATACAAAGGCATCTTCAATGAGTTTCGTGTCGCCCAGGGATATAACTGCGCCGATTATTGTTTCCTGCAATCGGTATGCACAATCCTTCCAGATGTTGAACAGACGTTGCTGCGAGAACACTATAGATGCCATCCCACGATCATCAACTTCTGTAACCAGCGTTTCTATGGCGGAAATCTTCTCATCATGACCAAAGACCATGATGAGCCGGATGTGATGATGGCCGTCAAGACCGTACCTGGCCATCATATCAGAAACCACTATAACCAGCGTGAGATAGATGTGGTAAAGAATGAGGTATTGCCGCGACTTGCCCCCGGGGAGGACGTGGGAATCATTACGCCGTATAACAGCCAGGTAAACGAGTTCAACCACCAACTGCCAGACATCGAAACATCGACCATACACAAGTACCAGGGTCGTGAGAAAGATACTATCATCCTAAGCACAGTAGATGATCAAATCTCAGAATTCAGTGATGATGCCAACCTAATCAATGTCGCTATCTCACGAGCAAAGAAACGTTTTTGCCTTGTTGTGTCGGGCAATGAGCAAGAGCGAAAGGGCAACATAAGTGATCTGATTGACTACATCGCCTATCACAACCTGTCTGTTACCGATAGCAAGATAAGCTCGATATTCGACTATCTCTACAGCCATTACACCAGTGAGAGAATGGCATTTCTGGCAGAGCACGGTAATATTTCAGAATATGATTCCGAGAACCTCACATATTCATTGCTCGAGAACATTCTTGCAGAGTACCCGGATTTTAACCATCTCGGTATCCTGTGTCATACCCCCGTGCGTAATGTGATCAAGGATTGGGCACTTCTTAACGATGATGAGCGCAAGTATATTTCCCATTACAGCACTCACCTTGATTTTCTTATCATCAACCATGTCACCAAGAAGCCGGTCATGGCAATAGAGACCGATGGCTATTCATACCACAATGATGAAACCGAGCAACACCAGCGCGATTTGATGAAAAACCATATACTAGAGGTGTATGGCTTACCTTTACTGAGATTGAGGACAAATGAGAGCAACGAAAAGGAAAGAGTAGTCTCATCATTGCTAAGCATATTGAAGGGGAATTCACAAACAACCAAACATACCATTGAAGCATGAAACATAACATTCTACATCTAATTGCGACTGACAAGAAGTACACCAAAGAAGACTTCGTTTTCTTCTGGGGCCATACCAACAAGGGTGATGGCGTGACCAAGGCGTGTCTCAGTCAGTGGTATCCTTGCTCGTTTACCGTCGACGGACTGACCTATAACTGTGCAGAGCAGTTCATGATGGCTGAGAAGGCGCGTATTTTCAACGATGAGTTCATCCGCGAGCAGATAATGCGTGAAACGGACCAGATAACCATCAAGAAACTGGGACGCAGAGTATCGGGCTTTAATGGCGCTATTTGGGAAGGTGAGCGTTATGATGTGGTGTTCAAAGGAAACGAAGCCAAGTTCACTCAAAATCCACACTTGCAAGAGTTCCTGTTGGGCACTGGAGACAAGATTTTGGTGGAAGCGAGTCCCAAGGATACTATATGGGGTATTGGCCTTGACGAGTTCAGTCCCGATGCTCTTGATCCGAGGAAGTGGCGCGGTAAGAACCTGCTCGGCTTTATTCTTATGGACGTGCGCCAACGGTTGAAAGAGGAGCAGGCAAAACAAGACATGCACGCCCGGTTCGTCAGGTACTATGAGACGGTAGCTGAGCTGCACCGGATGGGCTACGAGCTGTTCCGTGTGTGCCCGTACATCAGCCCTAACGGCATGTGTTACCGCTGCTGGCTCACGATAAAGAAAAACACATGGAAGGGGTGCGGCGCATTCTTCAACGAGCAACGCGGGGACGACCAGGCACTATATACCCCCGACTGCACTCTGCCATGGGACGACAGCGGCATGACCCCACGTGAGAATGCCGAGAGGATCATCCAGGAATACCCACGCCTCGCTCGCAACGCCCATGGTAGCGATCCAGAGTATGTAGAGTGGTTCAAGCTTGCCCTCGATGAATGCCGCTGGGGACACTACTTCTACGGCCTCGACGAGTACTTCAACCCGCTGCGTGAAGGCTATATTGCCCTAACCGGCGTAGAAGGCCGTGGGCTCCCGTTACCACCTCCAGGCGATAGCGATACCCAATCAGTCTATTAAACGCCCACAGAAGCCGTATAGGCACAACAAAGGCGCACCCTTATGTGGTACGCCTTCATTTGCATTGGTAGGGAAGTGTTAGGCTCTGGCTTCTTTTGCAATTCTCTGAACAGTCCTCAAGCTAATCTTAAACTGTTTTGCAATTACAGCCGATTTTACCTTTTGCTCCAGCAGCATGACAACCTCAGCTTTTTCGTCAGCAGTGAGCGTCCGCTTGGCCTTCTTAGGTCCATCCGTGGTCTTGTTTGACACTCCATTGCTTGTCTCCGTCTTGTCGTCCTCCTTGATGGTCTTGGGCTTCTTGGGCAAAGCCTTCTTTTCTGGCTTAATTTCTACATACTCAAAGTGCAGATACCAGTTATCATCATCGAGCTGTGTCTTAACGTACTTGCATACGAGCACGCCCTCAGGGAAGGGAGCCGGATGTCCTTTCGGCGCTTTCAAGCACTGGATGAATCTGTGGTTGTCACCAGGTGTGCCTTCCTTGCGAAGAGCGATTACAGCGCCTGCCTGCTGAACGCCTTTGTCACCACCCTTGATGTGCTCAGTCGTAAGGGGCTTCCAGTCCTTGATCTCGTCGACGTGAGCCGCAACGATAAATGATAGTGTTACGCTGTTTGCCTTGGCAATCTTCTGTGCATCTTCAAGCCCCTTGATGCATGCCTCATGACTGTGGCCATCAAGCTTTGTCGCAGGATCAACGCAGACAAGCGTGTCGCGCTCAAGTTTGTGGGCTAAGCGCTTCACATGATCAAGGAATGCGGTCAAGCTGTTAATGCCCAGATCTTCGGGAAGTACCCACTGGATGTTAAGGCCATCGAGCACTTTGCCTCTGCCGTACTTACCCTCAAGTTCGTCAGGGAAGTCTTCGATACGGTAGTACACGACATCCTGCTTGAGCGAAGCACAGCTGCTTTCGGGGAGGAACTCGGCACGCTCACCCTTGGCAACCGCCTTGGCGATCTGTAGCAAAAGGGTGCTCTTACCCACACCACCACCAGCAACCACCAGCGTGATCTGTCCGGGCTTTGCATAGCCGTCAATGAGCCAGGCTTTCGGTCCAAAACCACTGGGGCGAGTGAATACGCTAGCGCTCGTGCGAAGGTTGGGAGCCGTGTCGAATGAGGGTTCACCATTGACTTGCTCCTGAGCAGTCGGATGCGAGAACTCCTGATGCCTCCGACGTTTCTCAAGATCAATCTCCATCTTCTCGCGATAGAGTTCAGCATCAGCCTTACGCATTCTCTCGTATGCATCTGCCTGGGCTTGGGCCTGAGCTTCTTTGGTAGCTCTCTCTTCCTCAGCCTTGTGAGTCTCAGTCTCTTGAGCTTTTTGGGCTCTGTAATCCTCTCGCTTTTTATCGGCATTGTTCTGAATCTTTGAGTCAATCCAGTTCCCGATACATTTGGCGGCGGCATATGCAAGTCCTGTTACAGCTGCAAGAGCACCTGCGATGCCGATAACCTTACCGGGATTTTCACAATTCTCGATATCCCGAAAATTTCTAAAAAAATTTCTAATACTCATTGTTTTTCTACTATTATTTGTTTTAATTTTGTTTTTAATAGCGCCGCTCAATTCTGGCCAGAGGAGCGGCACTTGTCCGGACGAGAACGGCGCTAGGCCGTGAGACCAGTGTGACGATTTGCCTTCAAAGAACTCTTACCTTTCGGCTTACACTGCCAGCGAATACCCTCGCTTGCCTGGATTTGCTCCAGAACAAGGTCGTAGTCGAACAGCAGGACACGATCGGCACGGATGACAGCTGGGGCATGAATGGTACCGTTCTCAAGCCAGCGGCTGATTGTCGAGGTCGACACGGTGAGCGCCGAAGCAATCTCTTTCTTACCGTGCAGGATCCTCTTCTCCTTGTGTTCGGGCATGTCACGCAACGTGGCCTGTTGAACCGCGCTGCCTATGAGGTCGAACAACTCCTGGCCCGTCATGTCAATGACGCGCTTGTTGAGGAGCTGCTCGATATCTATTTCTCTGATTTTCAGTTTCATGGGGGCAAAGGTACGAATACCCTGAAACTGGCAATTTTCTACCGTACTGATTGGGTGCAAGTTGTACGGTATTTGGGAATTTTTTTTTGAACTGTGTGTTTTCAGGGCGCTTTTAGGGTTACTATTCTAGCGCCGATGCCACCCTACGCTGGCGTGTTTTCCGGGACAAAGATAACTCGTCTTCGGGTAACCTTAAAGCACTCTGTTGTCATAATGTGTCATTATCGTACAGTTGGAAGTGGTTTGTACGGAAATCATATGATAACGGTTCGGCTTGCCCGATCTGATTGCGCAGTTTGTATACGTTCGCGCGCATGCATACGAATAAATAGTTATGTACACCGTGATGAGAATGGGGAAGAATTGGGCAGGGTGAGGTTATGTACGCATACTCGTGGTCTTGATTATGATCTTTATGAATAATGTGTAGCGCTTGATGCGGATTGGCATAAAAAAAAGCCGGAACAATCCGGCTCAACGCATCTCTTTCTTATACTACTAAAATTGTGTCTATAATTTCAATATATATTGGTTTTAATATGTTTATACTTTCCTTTAAATCTTTGCTATCATCTTTATGCTTTTCTGCTTCGCAATCATAATCATCGAGTTTTAGGCATCTGTAGGACGTGTCATGGGTTGCGTATTTCTTTTTCCGCTCATCGGCTTCATGCTTTGACCTGCATCTAGAGATGGGACTGAGCTCTTTTTGAAGCGTTGCCCTACGCTGATTGAAAATTTTGCTATAACTTGTCGGGGTAACTGGTATCGTTTTACCATCTTCTCCTTCGAAGCTATGATACCCAAAATCATCAAGAATATTATATACAAAGCAGTGATAAGTAATAGTTGCTGAATTAAAGTTAGAACCTATTTTTTCTGATATCATTTTACTGAACCCGGGGGACGCATTCTTAATCCTTGCAATCATACTTTCAGTGATCGGTCTCATCAGGGGGTTGGTTCTAAAGAGAGGCATCGGATCCTCGTCCCCGTCGGTCATGAGAGCATATTGCTTGCCCTGTTTTATTCTTCTCTTGATGAAGTTCAGTAATACTTTATTGTCTTCATTAAAAATCTTGCTGGAGATTTCAGTCACTTGTCAACGACTTGATTACGCATCGTTTGTAACTTAGTGCGAATCAAACAACTAGCATGTGCTAGTCTATCGTCTCATAGCAAACTTTTTCTTTACATAGGCATAACGAAGGTTTTAATGGGTGAAACAAAAAAGTTCCTCTCATTCACGTGCGCCTCCTTAGACGCTTCTACTAACACATATTTCTTAAACAGTGTCATATCCAAAGTTCATGCAATAACCCTGCCAAATGCCTATTGTCAGTTCGTTGTCATGTTACGTATAAAAAAATCGCAGCAAAAGCCGCTATTATGTTTGGGTGTATGGAGCAGTCTGGAATGACATTTTTGCAGTACATGACAGAATTGGCACATTTCTTTGAGTCATCAATGACGCTAAAGGAGAGGGGATACAAATGGGGGTACATTTTTATAAAAAAAATATAAGTCGCTGACTTTCAGCGACTTATATTTTGTTTTGTGGAGCTGGAGGGGTTTGAACCCTCGTCCAAACGTGGAACCAATAAGGTTTCTACATGCTTAGTCCCGGCTTGGTTTTCGATTGGCGGCAGGCCCGGGACGGCCAACCGACAACTTATCCTCTAAATTTCGGACTTGGCTCGAGGCTCGCCTCATCCTATCGCCGATATTCCTGCACCACCGGTTCAACCCGCCTCGGCGCGAGGGCAGTTGGGTGATGTCTCGTCACTGCCCCTTGGGCAATGATAAAGCCGAACTTACTGTGCTTCGGTTAGGCAGCGAGAGCGTAGTTGTTTTCGCCATTTAATTGTGTCAATGACTGAGATTAAAGAGCATTGCCATTATCGCTCTGCATGCTTGCTTACCGCTTCTACACGCTGTCAAAGCCAGTCAGCCCCGAAAGTATGTGTCCGCGTAAACGGGCTGCAAAAGTACTACAATTTCTGTGCCAAACAATGGATTTTGCCGATTTTTTCAGGGAAAAAGTGCTTTTTAGGTGCTTTTTTCTGAGAAAAACGGTTTTTTCGGTGGTTTGTCAGTGAGAATCAGCCTTGTTGGGTGTTTTTTTGCATGGTGTCAGTCTTGCTCGATGACTTCGTGCCAGAAGGGGGATTCTTGCGGGATGAAGTTGCCGGCCATGAGGTGGTTGTAGATGCGCAGACAGGCCCAGGCGTCGATGGCGGCATAGCGCTGCTGGGCTTCGGTGAGTTGCGGGGCCTCCCAGTTAGTGAGTTGCTGGCTCTTGCTGATTTTCTGGTGAAAAATGATGGCGTAGATCTTCTGCAGGCTCATGTCGGTGATATGGTATTGCTTGACCATCTGCTGGAGTTCGATGAAGGCGGCGGGCTTCATGTCGCAGACGCGGGTGAGTTGGTGGAAGTCGTCGTTGGTCGACAGTCCCACCTTGGTGATGGTTTTGTCCTCGAGGTATTGCTTGAGTGGGGTGGGGATGCCTGTCCTGTTGATGCGGAAGAGGAAGGCGTCGTTCTCGTTGGATAACTGCAGCAGGGCCATCTGGTGCCGCTCGCCGCGCCTGAAACTCGGGCGGGTCTCGGTGTCAAAGCCGACGATGGGCATGGTGCGCAGGGCGCTGACGGCGCTCTTGACCTGTGAGACGGCATCAATGATGTGGATGCGCCCGGGGAAGGCGACCACGGGCATCTGGTTGATGACTTGTTTTTCTATCGATATGGCGTGCATGATGCCTGCAAAGGTAGTGCTTTTTTGGTGAATTGTGAATAGTTATTAGTGAATAGTTGCGTGCTGTAGTTGGTTGTCGATGGGTTTGTCGCTGGTTTACAGTCGGTTGACTTGCTTAACTCCCTTGACGTTGAGAATCTTCTGGGTGAGGTCGTCAAGCAACTCGTTGCTGCTGATGCTGACGGTGAGGAAACCCTCGAACAGGCCTCCGTCGGCATGCACCGAGATACCGCGCAGCAGGCTGTCGCCGCTCTTGTTGATGACCGAGGTGATGGATGCGACGATGCCGATGTCGTCCTTGCCCAGGACTTGCAGGGTGACGAGGAACTGGCTGCCGGCCTTGCCTGTCCATCGGGTGCGGATGATGCGGTAGGGGTAGCGGCTCCTGAGGTGGTGCAGGTTTTTGCAGTCGGTGCGGTGGATCTTGATGGCGCCGTCGCTGGCGATGAAGCCCTCGATGCGGTCCCCGAAGATGGGGTTACAGCACTTGGCGAGCCTGTAGTTGATGCCCTTGACGTCCTCACCGATGACCAGGATGTCGCTGTCGTGCCGTGGCTGGTGCTCATTGTCGTGCTGCTGCAGGACGAACTGCTCGGCGGTGCCTCGTGCGGTAGCCGTCGCTGGTCCCTGGCTGATGGCCTCGTATTGCTCGACGACGTCGCTGATGTCGATGGCTTCTTCCTGGATGGCGACATAGAACTCGGTGGTGGTCTTGAATCCCATCTTCTTGATGACGCGGGCCAGGATGGCGTCTTCGGGTTCGATTTTGCGGTTCTTGAAGCGCCGTTGCAGGGCCTCGCGCGCCAGCAGCGATTGGTTGGCGCGCCGCTCGTTGATGGCATTCTTGATCTTGTTGCGCGCGCGGCTGGTGGTGGCGATGCCCAGCCAGTCGAGGCGCGGCGTCTGTGTTGATGACGTGATGACCTCGACGGTGTCGCCGCTGCGCAGGCGGTAGTTGATTTTCTGGTTCTTGCCGTCGACCTTGGCACCCATACAGGTGCTGCCCACGCGCGAGTGGATATGGTAGGCGAAGTCGAGCACGGTGGCTCCCTGCGGCAGGCGGATGAGGTCGCCCTTGGGCGTGAAGACGAACACCTCGTCATTGTAGAGGTTGGTGTCCATGTTGCGCATGAGGCTCATCTGCCCTTCCTGCCCACTGGCTTCGAGCATCTCGCGCACCTCGTTCATCCACTTGTCCACGTCGCCGTCGCTCTTGATGCCCTTGTACCGCCAGTGTGCAGCCACACCGCGCTCGGCGCTCTCGTCCATGCGCTGTGTGCGTATCTGTACCTCGACCCACTTGCCGCCGGGACCATAGACGGTGATGTGCAGCGACTCGTAGCCGTTGCTCTTGGGGACGGTAATCCAGTCCTTGAAGCGTGACGGGTTGGCCTTGTAGATGTCGGTGACGATGGAGTAGGCGAGCCAGCAGGCGCGTTTCTCGTCGCGTGGCTTGGTATCGAGGATGATGCGTATGGCGAACAGGTCGTAGATGCCGCCCAGGTCCACACCTTGTTTTTGCATCTTCTGCCAGATGCTGTTGATTGACTTGGTGCGCCCCTTGATTTCGTAATTCAGGCCTTCGGCCTTGAGTCGCTCGTCGATGGGCTTGATGAAGTCGCTGACATATCGGTCGCGCTCCTGCTTGGTCTCGGCCAGTCGGTTGGCAATTTGTGTGAAGACCTTGCGGTTGAGGTATTTGAGAGAGGTGTCCTCCAACTCGGTTTTGATGGCATACAGTCCGAGTTTGTGGGCTAGTGGGGCGTAGAGATAGCGCGACTCGCTGGCGATCTCGTGAACGAATTTCTCGTTGGGGTGGTGGTTGATGGCGCGCATCAGGGCCAGGCGGTCGACCGTCATGATGAGGATGACGCGCACGTCCTCGGCAAAGGTGAGCAGGAGTTTGTGGAAGTTCTCATTCTCGACGGCTGCCTGCTTCTTGTACAGGGGCGCCACATGCAGCAGGCCGTGGACGACGCGGGCGATGTCGGGCCCGAACAAGGCCTTGACGCGGTCCACGTCAAGGTAGTCGCCGCGGCACAGGTTGTAGATCAGTGTGGCGATGACCATCGTGCGGTCGGGGGCGATGCTGTCGCACAGGGTAAGCGCGGTGTTGAGGTGACGCACCACGGGGTTGAGCCCATACTGGTCGCGCTTGAAGATGCCTGCCTCGACGATGCCGCCCTCAACGAGTCTGTGCACAGTGTTGATGTCCTCGGTCGACAGTTGCCCTTCGAGCCTGTCGTTCAGGCTCTTGACAAGGCGGAGCACCTGTTGCCGCTCCTGTGGTGTGAAGTATTCCTGCATTGCCTCCATTAGCCTTGGATTTCCTAAAATTCAGGCAAATTTACGCTTTTTATGCCAATTTGCTTGCAGGAACCTCACTAAAAATGTAATTTTGGAGAAAATTCTAAACCATCTGCGATATGTTTAACGAAAAAGACCAAAAACTGATGGCCTCCAAGGGCATTACCGAGCCCGTGATCGAGGCACAACTGAAGCGGTTCGAGACGGGGTTCCCGTGGCTTAAACTGGAAGCCGCCGCAACCGTGGGCAAGGGCATCACGAGGCTCGATGCCAAACAACAGGCCCAATGTATCAAGTTATGGAAGGAATTCCAGGGTGGCGGCGCTTCCATCGAGAAGTTCCAACCCGCATCGGGTGCTGCCAGCCGCATGTTCAAGAACCTGTTCGCCTTCATCAACGAGGGCAAGAGCGCTCCCGAGACCGACTTCGAGAAGCAATTCTTTGAGGGTATCACCCAGTTTGCTTTCTATCCCCAGTTGAACAAGACCTGCGTGGCTCTGTATCAGAACAACGTTGCCGAACTCATGGCCGCTGGCCGCTACGGCGACGTGATCAAAGCGTTGCTGCTCTCCGACGGCATGAACTACGGTTCCCTGCCCAAGGCCTTGCTCAAGTTCCACCGCGCTGCCGCCGGCACGGCCCACACACCCCTTGAGGAGCACCTCGAGGAGGGCGCCCAGTATGCCGCCGACGCCGACCGCCGTGTGCGCATCCACTTCACCGTCTCGCCCGAACACCGCGACGGCTTTGAACGCCTCATCAGGGCCAAAGTGCCGCTGATGGAGAAGGTGTGGGGCGTGAAGTATGACATCACGCTGAGCGAGCAGAAAGCCTCGACCGATACCATCGCTGTCAATATGAACAACACGCCCTACCGCGATGCCAACGACAACCTGCTGTTCCGCCCGGCCGGTCACGGAGCCCTGCTCGAGAACCTCAACGAGCGCGACGCCGACGTGGTGTTCATCAAGAACGTGGACAACGTGGTGCCCCTGCGCCTGCGCAGCGTGACCACCCGTTACAAGAAAATCCTGGGTGGCTACCTCGTTATGGTGCAGCGCCAGTTGAAGAAATATCTTGAGATGCTCGATAAGGGCAACGTCAAACCCGCCGACCTGAAGTCGATGTTGCGTTACGCACAGCAGACGCTGTGCATCATCGACAAGGCCACCGACGCGATGGACGATGCCGCCCTTACTGCTTGGCTGCGCGACAAGTTCAACCGTCCCATCCGCGTGTGCGGCGTGGTGCCCAACGAGGGTGAACCTGGCGGTGGCCCCTACCTGGCCTACAATGCCGATGGTTCGGCATCGCCCCAGATCCTGGAATCAGCCCAGATCAATCCCGACGATGCTGCTGCTGTCGATATGATGAAGGGAGGCACCCACTTCAACCCCGTTGACCTGGTGTGCTACATCAAGGACTACAAGGGCATCAAGTTCGACCTGCGCAAGTTTGTCGATGCCGAGACAGGCTTCATCAGCGTCAAGAGCAAGGACGGCGTCGATATCAAGGCCCTGGAGTTGCCTGGCCTGTGGAACGGCTCGATGAGCAACTGGAACACCGTCTTTGTCGAGGTGCCCATCGACACGTTTAACCCTGTCAAAACCGTCAACGACCTATTGCGCAAGGCCCACCAGTAATAGCAGACAGCACTTGACAATGAGAAGGATATTGTTTCTCCTGCTGGTGGCGTGGTCACTGGCCTTCGCAGCCAGCGCCCAGCGCTATAGTGCCGACCTTGACACCGTCTACACCGTTCATTCCATCAGCCAGGACCGTTTCAAGGAGGTGATTGCCGACTATGCCGTCCGCGACTGGGTGATGCTCAATCCGCGGCCTGTCATCGTGGACTTCTATGCCGACTGGTGCCTGCCGTGCAAGCGCTTGGAGCCCATCCTCAGGCGCATCGCCCAGCACTACAACGGCGAGGTGGACTTCTACCGCATCAACGTCGACGACAACAGCGACATCGCCGACGTCTTCCAGATTCGCAGCCTCCCCTTCCTGCTCATCTGCCCCCTCGAGGGCGAGCCCAAGAGTGTCATCGGCCTCTACTCTGAGCAGGAGTACATCCGCGTGTTCAACCAGGCCCTGGGTCGTTAGCAGCCATCAGCCAACTACGGAGCACGCTATTTAAAAACTACGAATTACGCGAATCTAACTGATACGGCATCCGCATGATTATCTCACGCTAAGCCGCTAAGTCGCAAAGTCAATAAATGGCATCCGCATTCCTGTAGGTTGGAATGCGGATGCCATTGTCATTCTTGTCTTTCTTGTCTTCCCTTTATTGCAGGATCGCGGATGCCATAGTATTTCTTGTCTTTCTTGTTTTCTTTTTATCAGGCACGCGGATGCCAAACATTTTGCTTGTTTTCATTTTATCAGGAGTGCGGATGCCACCGTCCTTCTTGTCTTCAAATCTTAGCGTCTTTGCGCCTTAGCGTGAGGCCGGTTGAACTTGCAATTTGGGGTGGGGAAAGAAAAATTTTGGGGCAAATCATTGCTGGGTGAGAAATTTGTTGTAACTTTGCCCCGCTTTTTAGCGAAACTTTTATTAATCAACTTATTTTAAACGATTTATGAACAAGTACGAAACCGTTTTCATTTTAACTCCCGTTTTGTCTGATGATCAGATGAAGGAAACGGTAGAAAAGTTCAAGAGCGTGCTCACCGACAATGGTGGCAAGATCGAGAACGAAGAGAATTGGGGACTGCGCAAACTCGCATATCCCATCGAGAACAAGAACACTGGTTTTTACACCCTGATTGAGTTTGAGGGCGAACCCACCATCGTCGGCAAGTTGGAGACTGCTTTCCGTCGCGATGAGAAGGTGATCCGTTTCCTCACCTTCCGTTTGGACAAGTTTGCTGCCGAGTACGCCATCAAGCGTCGTGCCGTGCGCAAGGCCAAACAGGAAGAGCGCTCCGCTCAGGAGGCTGCCGAGAAGGAAGCCGCTCCCGTTGTCGAGGAGGCTCCCAAGGCTGTTGAGGCTCCCGTAACCGAGTCTATCGAAGAAACCAAAGAGTAAAACTTAATGATTAGGAGGTAAAAACTATGGCACAAGAACAAGTAAGACCCAACAATCAGGGCGAAATCCGTTATCTGACTCCGCTGTCGGTTGACAATCGCAAGAAGAAATACTGCCGTTTCAAACGCAGTGGCATCAAGTACATCGACTACAAGGACCCCGAGTTCCTGAAGAAGTTCCTCAACGAGCAAGGCAAAATCCTGCCCCGCCGCATCACCGGCACTTCGCTCAAGTTCCAGCGCCGCGTGGCTAAGGCCGTGAAGCGTGCCCGTCATCTGGCATTGCTGCCCTATGTGACCGACTTGATGAAATAAACAACCCGATTACACAAAGGAGGAAACAATTATGAAGATTATATTGAAAGAAGATATCGTCAATCTTGGTTTCAAGAACGACGTGGTGGAAGTGAAGAACGGCTATGGCCGCAATTATCTCATTCCTCAGGGCAAGGCTATCCTGGCCACGCCCAGCGCACTGAAGGTGCATGCCGAGAACCTGCGCCAGCAGGCTCACAAGTTGGCTAAGGTGAAAGCCGACGCCGAGGAGGCTGCCAAGGCATTTGAGGGCGTATCCCTCACCATCCCCGTTAAGGTGAGCCCCACGGGCACCATCTACGGTTCGGTTGGCGCTGCCCAGGTTCACGAGGCTCTGCTCGCTGCCGGTCACAATGTTGACCGCAAGATCGTGAGCGTTCACGAGAGCATCAAGACCCCCGGCAAGTACACCGGTATCGTTCGCCTGCACAAGGAAGTGGCTGTCGAGATTCCCTTTGAGGTAATCGCCGAGAACGCCGAGGAACTCGCTGCCGAGCGTGCTGCACGCAAGGCCGAGGAGGCTGCCCACCAGGCTGCCATGGCTGCTGCCAAGGCTGCTGAGGAAGGCGCCGAGGAGGTTGCCGAGGAGGTTGCTGAGGCTACCGACGAGGCTACCGAGGCTCCTGCCGCAGAATAATAAAACAACATGATAACGATGAAGACACCGGCCCTCTCCACATGGCCGGTGCTTTTTTTTGTTTATGTTTCAACTCTTAACTCTTAACTGTTAACTGTTAACTCTTATCTCTTATCTCTTATCTCTTATCTCTTAACTGACATGACCAAGCACATTGTAATGTTCAAACTGCAGGGCAGCGACCAGGTGCGCCGCGAGACCGCCCTGCGCTTCAAGCAGGCCCTTGACGCTCTGCCCACCCAGATCGACGTGCTCCAGAGCATCGAGGTAGCCCTTAACGAGAATCCCGCCGAGGACTGGGACATCGTCCTCACCGCCATTGTGCCCACCATGGCCGACGTGGCCGTCTATGCCAAGCATCCGGCCCACGTGGCTGCCGCTGCCATCATCAAGGACGTGAAGCAACTGCGCGCCTGCGTGGACTATAATTGCTGAGCACCGCGCCGCGGCTTCCCTTCAGGCAATAAGGGTGGCGGTTATATTGGCCAAAGAAAAAGGACAGGATCCCATTGCGGGGTCCTGTCCTTTATTTCAAGGATTGATGTGAATCAGGGATTAGTTAGCCCAAGCACCTGACAGTACACGGGCAATCAGTGCGGTAATGTCATTGATGTCGATAGAGCCGTCACCACCATCGATGTTGCAGTCAGCGGCTGCAGCGTCATACTCAACAACCTTACCAAGGTTAACGTCGATCAGGCGGGTCACGTCGTTGACATCAACGGTGCCGTCCATGTTCACGTCGCCACGCTCGTAGCCTGCAGCCTTGGTGATTACCAGGGTCATGTCGTCAACGTTCAGAGTCAGGTTCCACTTGCCGGCACCAATCTTGAATGCGTTGGCCACATTGATCAGATCAAGTTCCTGACCGAGCAGGGCCTCGGTGATCTCGAAGTCATTCACGGTAGCACCGAAGCGGTCGCCAGCGATCTCGTCCCAGCCACCATTCTCCCAGGTGTTCTCGGCAATCTTCTTGGTGAAACTGAAGTAACTGTAGCCTTCGTTCTCGCCAGCGGTGGTGATAGTAGCGGTGTAAACATTGTTCTCAGCGTCGCGGGTCATCTGGACACCAATGTTGGGGAACCAACCGCCATTGTCGTTCACCTCACCCAGGATATAGACATCACCGTCGTAGGGCTCGGGCTCGATGTCACCGGTCTTGGTGAGCGTGCAAGTGATCTTCAGGCTGTCAACGGCCTCGGGATCGTAGGTGATTGCGATGGTGTAGATGCCAGGCTCCTCAACAACAGCGATCCAGTTGTTGTCGTAACCGATGGGCCACTCGTTAGCCCAGTCGTGGTTGCCGACAACCTTGAAACCGAAGCTGCCAGTCAAGGCAACACTGTCGGCGGTCCAGGTGTACAGACCGGTCTCATCATCGAGAACCATGTCGTTGTTGGTGTCGGCCTCATCCCAGTTGGTGCCGAAGATAGCCTCGGGGCCAACAACGGTGTAAACCATTGCTACAGGAGGCTCCTCACCACCCACCTTGGTAGCAGTAAGGTAAACTGTGTCGTTTGCGGCGGGATTGTAGGTGATCACCAGATTGTAGGTGCCATCCTCAGGAGCATAGTACTCATAGTTGTTTGCAGGATAGCTGCCGTTAGTCCATTTGCCGTTCTTGACAACTTTGAACTCAACCTTGGTCGTTGTGGTCAGAGCCACGCTGTCCTTGGTCCAGGTGTAAACTCCATCAACGAGAGTCATGTTGTTTGCAGCATAGGAGGGTTCCCACTCCTCGCCAAAGACGGCAGCAGGAGCACCGGCAACGGTGTAGAAGTCATCAGTGATGACAACGGGAGTAGCCGTGAAGGTAATATCCTTGGTCTCCTCGTTGAAGGTGATCGTTACATCATAGTCACCGTTGCTCTCGATGTTGGCTTCATAGTTGCTAGCGGGCCATGCGTTGGCTCCGTTGTTCCAGTTGTGGTCCATAACCACCTTGAACTCGATTTTGCCGGCAGTGAGGGTAACATTCTGCTTGGCCCAAGTGTAGAGGCCATTAACGAGCGTCATGTCGTTGTTAGTGTCAGTCTCAGACCAGGTTGTGCCAAACAAAGTAGCGTTGTCACCTGCTACGGTGTAGGTGTGTTCCTCGATGATGGGATCTTCAATCTCTTGAAGCAGCGTCAGCGTGCAGCTGTACTCTAAGGTAGCGGGAACGAAGGTGATGGTAACATCGTAGTAACCGTGCTTCTCAACAGGCTCGCTCAGGTTGTTCATGCCCGAGGGATACTCGTAGATGCCATAGTCGTGGTTGCCCACAAACTTATAGTTGAAAGTACCTGCATTGAGCTCGATGCTGTCCTTGGTCAAGGTGTAAACACCGTTAACAAGGGTCATCTCGTCGGCATTAACATCCCAACCATTGAAATCGCCCACAACATTGTAGGTGGTCACCTCGATGGGGGCTACATAACCAGCAATGCTGAATTTCAATGTGGTTGGGTTAAAGGTGATAACATAGTCATCACCCGTGCCGGTGAACTTGTACGCTCCATTGCTGCCGCGCTGAGTGGTATACTCGTTGCCGACATCAACAGTCTCGTCACCACCGGTGGGACCGAAACGGTAATTGCCGTTGAAGTCATCCCAGCTGGTGCCTTGCCCATCGGCAAACACGAACCATACAGAACCATCGATGGTGGCAGTAATACTGTACGAACCATCTTGGTTGTCTGTCATTTCAGTACCACCGTTGTACGACCATCCGCCGAAGGGCTGGTCACCAACGATGTAAATTGCCGCATTAGCGTTAAAGCCAATGAGAGCAATCAACATTGATAAAATTAACGTTAATTTTTTCATGAAAAAAACCTGAAATTATTAATTAAACATGTGAATAAAGTTGGTTTGTTCTTGTACCTGAAACTTTTTAGTTTTTAAGCGGGTCAAAGTTACTAACTTTTTTATGAATACATTAATTAAATAAGAGATTCTGACTAAATTAATGCGCAAACGATTGCATGACAGCCGTTTTGCGACTGCCGGGGATTATGGCTCAAAAAAACGGTGAGTAGGCTATTCTGCCTCGCCAATCAGTTCAAAAGGTAAAGCCTGCTTGATGTGCACTTGGGCAAATTCGCCGACAGTGAGCGGCTTATTTTTGGCGATGAGCACTTCGGGGTCGACCTCGGGGCTGTCCCACTCGGTGCGGCCAATGTAATAGTCTTCCTCCTCGCGGTCCACGATGACGCGCAGCGTCTGGCCAACTTTCTGCTCCTGGATGTCGAGCGAGATGTCCTCTTGCAGTGACATCAACTGCTGCAGGCGGTCCTGCTTGACCTCCTGTGGGATGTCGTCGGTGAGGTTTTGTGCTGCCCAAGTGCCGCCTTCCTCGCTGTAGGCAAAGGCTCCCATGCGCTCAAACCGCGCTTCGCGCACAAACTCCATCAATTCCTCAAATTCCTCTTCTCCCTCACCGGGGAAGCCCACCATCAGCGTCGTGCGGATGTGGATGCCCGGCACCTCGCGGCGCAGGCGTGCCAGCAGGTCAAGCGTCTCTTGGCGGGAGATATGGCGGCGCATGTTGGTCAGCACCTTGTCGCTGATGTGCTGCAAGGCGATGTCCAGATAACTGCACACGTTGGAGCGGCTCGCCATCACAGGCAGGATGTCGTAGGGGAATTGAGTGGGGTAGGCATAGTGCAGCCTAATCCATTCCACACCCTCAATGTCGGCCATGCGGTCGATGAGTTCAGGCAGCATCATGCGGCCTTCCAGATCCATCCCGTAGGACGACAGGTCCTGGGCGATGATGTTGAACTCCTTGACGCCGCCGCGGGCCAGCCGCTGCACCTCGTCGAGCAGCAAGGGCATGGGAACCGACGTGTGGCGCCCCGTGATAAGGGGAATGGCACAGAAGGCGCAAAACCGGTTGCAGCCCTCCGAAATCTTCAGGTAGCAATAGTGGGGTGGGGTGGTCAGGCAACGTTCGTTGGACAAGTCGTCGCGATAGGCGTGCCCCAGGTCGGCAAGCATCGACTTCCAGTCAAACTTGCCGTAGAAACGGTCCACCTCGGGCAGCGTCTCGATGAGGTCGGCGCGGAAACGCTCGGCCAGGCATCCCATGACGAAGAGGTTGCGGATGCGGCCCTGTCGCTTGGCCTCGCCCAGGCGCAGGATGGTGTCGATGGACTCCTGCTGGGCATCAGCAATAAAGCCGCAGGTGTTCACCACCACGGTCTCGCCGTCAACGCGGCTCGCATTGTGGGCGACACTGTAGCCTGAGGCCTGCAGTTGGCGCATCAGGTGCTCGCTGTCCACCAGGTTTTTGGAACAGCCCAGCGAGATGATGTCTATCTTGTTCCTCCTCATAGCCAATGCTCTAGATGCTCTAGAGACTCTAGATATTCTAGATGATTTGATGTTTATTCCTCGGTGATGCCGAACAGTGATTTAACGAACTCTTGCTTGTTGAAAATCTGCAGGTCGGTCATCTGCTCGCCCAGGCCGATGTATTTCACGGGAATCTGGAACTGGTCGCTCACGCCGATGACCACACCGCCCTTGGCGGTACCATCGAGTTTGGTGATAGCCAGCGCGTTGACCTCGGTAGCAGCCGAGAACTGTTTGGCCTGCTCAAAGGCGTTCTGGCCTGTCGAGCCGTCGAGCACGAGGAGCACCTCCTGGGGAGCGTCGGGCAACACCTTGCGCATGGTGTTCTTGATTTTGGTCAACTGGTTCATCAGGCTCACATTGTTGTGCAGGCGGCCTGCGGTGTCGATGATGACCACGTCGGCCTGTTGAGCGACGGCACTCTGCACGGCGTCATAGGCCACGGCGGCGGGGTCGGTTCCCATCTTGTGCTTGATGACGGGAACACCCACGCGGTTGCCCCAGATTTCCAGTTGCTCATCGGCAGCGGCACGGTAGGTGTCGGCAGCGCCGAGCACGACCTTGTTGCCCGCCTGCTTGAATTGGTAGGCGAGTTTGCCGATGGTGGTGGTCTTGCCCACGCCGTTCACGCCCACGACCATGATGACATAGGGTTTGCTGTCCTCGGGCACGGTGAAGTCCTCCAGTTCGGCATTATTGTTGTCGGCAAGCATCTGCGAGATCTCGTCACACAGCAGCGCGTTAAGTTCGGCGGTGCCCACATACTTGTCGCGGGCCACGCGGGCCTGCAGGCGGTCGATAATCTTGACGGTGGTGTCGACGCCTACATCGCTGGTGACAAACACTTCCTCCAGGTTGTCGAGCACGTCGTCGTCGACGGTCGATTTGCCGGCTACGGCATGCTTGATTTTCTCAAAAACGCCCTGTTTGGTCTTCTCCAGACCCTTATCGAGCGTCTCTTTCTTCTCACGTGAGAATAATTTCTTGAAAAGTCCCATATTTTCGATATTGTTTTATTTTAGAATGCAAAGGTACACATTTTCTTGTGCTTATGCATTGGGAGAAACGATTTTTTTGCTTTTGTGCTGTGGTTTGATTAACTTTGCACTTTTCAACTGGAATTAAATGTCATGATACGGTATATAGCAGTATTTGTCTTGTTTGTGCTGTCGCTGGCCTCGTGTGGCTCCAAAAAGGCGGAGCAACCCGACGGACCCTCGCCCCTGGAACAGGAGATGGCGGCCCTCTATGGCGAGAACAAGGTCATCGAGGGGGAGTATCCCGACTCGTTGGCGGTAAGGACTGCCAATGGCACCTTTGTGGGCAAGAGCGAGGATGGTCTCATGACGTTCATGGGCATTCCCTATGCCTTGCAACCCACTGGCGAACGCCGTTGGCAAGAACCGCAGCCCGAGCCCGACGGCCAACTGGTGCGCGAGGCCAAATATTTCGGTCATACGGCCATCCAATGGCGTTCACAGGGCAATGCCGCCTCGCTCTATCCGCAGGGCGAGGACTGCTTGACGCTCAACGTGTGGACGGCCTCACAGGGCATGCGCTCGGCGCGTCGTCCCGTCATGGTGTGGATACACGGTGGCTCCTATGTGTGCGACGGCACGGTGAATCCCCGCAATTGGGGGGATTCGTTTGTCAAGGCACACCCCGAGGTCGTATTCGTCTCGGTGAACTACCGCTTGGGACTGTTGGGCTTCCTTGACCTCTCCTCGCTGCCCGACGGCAAGGCTTATGCACACAGCGGCAACCTGGGAATTCTTGACCAGGTCGAGGCTTTGCGATGGGTGAAAAGGAACATCGCGGCCTTTGGCGGTGACCCTGATAATGTGACCATCGTTGGCCATTCGGCTGGAGCGGGCAGTGTGTCGCTGCTGGCCAGTATCGACGAGGCGCAGGGCCTGTTCCGTCGTGCCATCATGCAGAGCGGCAGCGTGGCCTTTACCAGCAGCCGTGAGGACTGCCAGTCGCTGACCAGACGCGTGCTCGATGCAACGGGAGCCAAGACGGTGGCCGAGTTGAAGGCGCTATCCACCGACGAGATAATCGCTCTCAACGACGAGGTGGGCAAGTTCTTCCGTTTCCCTGAACGCGATGGCAAACTCATCCCCGAAGACCCCTATAGCCGCTTCGATGGATTCAATGCCGGTATCGATATGCTCATCGGCTCCAATGCCGACGAGGTCCGATATTGGATTGACGCCATGGGCGGCGAGCGCAAGTTTAATCTTGCCGCTGAACTGTGGTGCCGTTACATCATGATGTCGCTCGACAGTGCCGAGAGCAATAGTGCCAACAGTTATTTCAAGTATTTCCGTGACCAGGATGAACACATGGAAGGGCCCCAGACGGCGCAAGCGTTCTTGAATGACTTGATGTTCCGCGGCCCTGCAATTGAGATGGCAAAGCGACATGCTCAATCAGGTGGCAAGACTTACATGTATCTTTGGCGCCAAAAACTGCAGACCAGCCCACAGGGCACTTATTATGGGGCCTGTCACGCCTCTGAGGTGTGTTATGTCCTGAACACGGGACGCCAGATAAAAACCGATGAAGTGACTGACTCGGCATTGGCAAGTGAGGTGCAGCAGATGTGGGTCAACTTTGCCGCGACAGGCAATCCCAGCACGCCATCACATTACTGGCCTGCCTATGAATCGCTGCAGGGTGCGACAATGATTCTGGATAAAACCTCGATTACTGTTTATAACAACGATAAGTTGCCGGGGCAACTTGTTTATATCAGCCCGCTCTTGAAGGAGTACATATCGCCCATCTTCAGCGACTTGCTCGACAAGGCTCCGTGGTATGCGGCTGTCGCCATCGGCACGCTTGTCGCCTTCCTGTTGCTGCTCACTTGGCTGATCGTCAAGTTGCGCCACCGCTTTAAGAAAAATCAATCCAATAAAACCAATACTTCCAATGAATAAAATCACGCTCATGTTTGCAGCCCTTGTCGTGTGCATGGCTGCCAATGCCCAATCGACTGCTTATGTGCCCACCGATGAGAACCTCAAGGCCCGCGAGGAGTTCCAGGACAACAAACTCGGCGTCTTCATCCACTGGGGCGTCTATTCGATGCTGGCCGACGGCGAGTGGGTGATGCTCAACAAGCACATCGACCGCGACGAGTATGCCCAACTGCCCGCCGGCTTTTGTCCCTCGCGCTTTGACGCCGACGAGTGGGTGCGTGCCATCAAGGATGCCGGTGCGCGTTACATCACCATCACCTCGCGCCACCACGATGGCTTCTCGATGTTCAAGAGCGCCGTCAGCGACTACAACATCGTCGATGCCACCCCCTTCAAGCGCGATGTTCTCAAGGAACTCGCCGACGCCTGCCAGCGGCATGGCATCAAGTTGCACTTCTACTATTCCCACCTCGACTGGCATCGCCTGGACTATCCGTTGGGGCGGCATCAGAAGGAGTTGCCTCACGACCCGTCTACCACCAATTGGCCCCAGTATTACCAGTTCATGAATGCCCAGTTGACGGAACTGTTGACCAATTATGGCCCAATCGGTGCCATCTGGTTCGACGGCAAGTGGGAGCACGATTCCGACCCTGTCCCCTTTGACTGGCAACTTGATGAGCAGTATGCCCTCATCCATCGCCTGCAACCCGCCTGCCTCATCGGCAACAACCACCATGAGGTGCCTTTCCCTGGCGAGGATATCCAGATTTTTGAACAGGACGTCCCTGGCGAGAACACTGCCGGTTATTCGGGCGAGAGCGGCATCAGCCAGTTGCCGTTGGAGACCTGCATGACGATGAACCAAACCTGGGGTTATCGCATCACCGACAAGAACTACAAGAGCAGCGACGAGATTATCCGCACCCTCGTCGGCGCTGCAGGTCGCAATGGCAACCTGCTCATCAACGTGGGACCGCGCCCCGACGGATGCCTGCCCGACGAGGCATTGCAGCGCTTGCATGACCTGGGCGAGTGGATGCGTGCCAACGGCGAGACCATCTACGGCACTCGTGGCGGGCTCATCGCTCCCCATGACTGGGGCGTGACCACCCAGCGCGGCAACACTCTGTATGTCCACATCCTCGACCTCCAGGACGATGCCATCTACCTGCCCTTGAGCAGTAAGCGTGTGAAGCAGGTGCGCATGTTCAGCGACAAATCCAAGTTGCGCTACACCGCCACCAGCGACGGCATCACTATCCAGTTGCCCTCGGTTCCGCACGAGGTGGATGCTATTGTTGAAATCACATTAAAATAAACCGATAAAATGAAAAGAAACCTTCTCTTTGCCATCCTGCTGATGGCTTTTACCGTGAACATCAACGCCCAGGATGCCGAGCGCATGACCGAGTCGTGCACGAGCATCATGGTGGGCAAGCAAGCCAGTGCCGACGGCTCAGTGATTACCTCACACACCTGTGACGCCCGTTACCGCACCTGGATGACCATCGTCCCGGCCCGTGACTACGAGCGCGACACGGTTGTCGCCGTCTATCGCGACCGCTTCCACACCACCGCGCCTGGTGATGTGACGGGAATGGTGCAGTTGGGTACCATTCCGCAGGTTCGCCACACCTACCGCTTCCTGGACACGGCCTATCCCTGCCTCAACGAGAAGCAGTTGGCAATGGGTGAGACGACCATCTCGGGCCGCGACACCCTGCGCAACGACAAGGGCATCTTCATGATTGAGGAATTGTCGCGCATTGCCCTCGAGCGCTGCTCGACAGCCCGCGAGGCCATACGTCTGATGGGAGAGTTGGTGAAGCAATACGGCTACGGTGACAGCGGTGAATGCCTCACCATTGCCGACAAGAATGAGGTATGGATTTTTGAAGTCTTCGGTGAGGGACCCAAGAAGGTGGGCGGCGTGTGGGCCGCCGTGCGCATCCCCGATGACGAGATTGCCGTGTCGGCCAACATTTCGCGCATCGGCACCCTCGACCTCAACGACCCCGATCACTACATGGCCTCGGACAATGTCTTTGACGTGGCCAAGAAGTTGAAACTGTGGGACGGAAAGGAGCCGTTCTGCTTCTGGAAGGCCTACAGCGGTGCCAACTACCTCAAGGAAGTGAAGAACTATAGCATCCGCGAACTTTACATCATGCAGCAACTCGCCCCGTCGCTGGGCCTGACCAACGACATCGAGAACCTGCCCGTGAGCGTCAAGCCCGACAAGAAGGTGAGTGTTGAGGACGTTTCCCGCCTGCTGGGAAGTTACTATGAGGGCACTGACCTCGACCTGAGTGCGCGGCACAAGATTCCCAACCCGAAACGCAAGGATAAAGATGGCAATCTGGTCGAGAACGAACCCGACAGCATCGTCTCGCCGGTTGCCAACCCGTGGATTACCAACGAGCAACTTGCCATGTATTATGCCATGGGCGACTCGGCGATGAAGTGGACACGCACCGTCAGTGTGCCCTGGTGCTCCTACAGCACGGTCATCCAACTGCGCAACTGGCTCCCCGACGAGGTGGGCGGCGTGGCATGGATTGCCTTCGACAACCCCGGTCAAAGCCCCAGATTCCCCGTCTTCTGCGGCAATACCGACCTGCCCGCGTCGATGAAGGTGTGCGGACATAGCGCCGAGAACGACAACACGCCGTTGTGGCAGTTCCGCAAGGCAAATCGCTTGGCTTCGTTGCGGTGGGGCGTCTTCCGTAAGGTCCTCGAACCCGCCCGCGACCACTTCCTCGAGAAGGGACTGCGCGAACTCCCCATGGTGGAGCGCACCTGGCAGGAACTCAATGCCACCGACAAAGAGAAGGCCGCCCAGTACCTCAACGACTACACAGGCGATGCCCTGGGTGCTGCGGCCTACCGATGGCAGCAGATGGCCCATGACTTCTGGCTACAAACCTGGAAGGGCTTTTAATAATAAAGGAAACGATATAGCAGTTGGCCCCAAACCCTGTGGGGCTAATGCGAACCTTTAGTTCGGCGAAGCCAATTATACGAATTTTGCGAATAGATTATTTTTCTTTCGTGTAATCCGTCTAATTAGCGTAATTCGCATTAAAAAATACTGCTAGATCATTGCCATAAGAAAAGTCGTTAAGGAATTCCTTAACGACTTTAATTTTTTTCTATTGGACTTTACTTGTAGCGGTCGCGGATGTTGTAGATGGCCTTGTAGATGTCGCGGTCAACATCGGTGAGGGCGATGTTGCGTCGGGCCATCACGCGTTGGGCGATGGTGAAGAAGGTCTCGAGGGGGACGTCCTTGAAGCCGGCTACCGAACTGCCCTCCTGGAACGAGGCCACAAAGTTGCGCGGGAAACCGGCACCATGGATGTTGACGCCGACGCCGAGCACGGTGGCCGTGTTGATCATGCCGTTGACTCCGATTTTGCTGTGGTCGCCCATGAACAGGCCGCAGAACTGAAGGCCGGTGCGTTCGAAGCGTTTGCTGGCGTAGTTCCACAGTTTGATTTCGCCGTAGTCGTTCTTCAGGTTGCTGGCCGATGTGCCGCCGCCGATGTTGCACCACTCGCCGATGACGGCGTCGCCCAGGAAGCCGTCGTGGGCCTTGTTGCTGTAGCCGATGAAGACGGTGTTCTCGACCTCGCCGCCGATCTTGACGTGCGGGCCCAGGGTGGTGGCGCCGTAGACCTTGGCACCGATGCGCACCTTGGCGTCGTGGCATGCGGCAAAGCCGCCGCGGATGCAGGCCCCCTCCATCACCTCGACGTTGTGGCCGATGTAGATGGGACCCTCGTTGGTGTTGAGCGTGGCTCCCTCGACGTAGGCTCCCTCCTCGATGAAGATGCGTGACGGGTCGCCGATGACGGTGTTGGTAGCCGACAGCGACTGGGATTCGCGACCTGCGGTGAGGCGCTCGAAGTCTTGTGTCAGCACCACACGGTTGAACTCGAAGATGTCGTACAAGTGCTTGACGATGAGCGGCAGGGTCTTGGGATAGTGGACGCGGGTGTAGTGATGAGCGTCATAGTCATGGGCGCTGCCGTTGAAGGCAATCAGTTCCTCGCCGACCATCAATGCCTCGCCGACCTGCAGCGCGAGCACCTGCTCGGCCAACTCGGGGGTGGGAATGACGTGTCCGGCGACCATCAGATTGGTGGTGCGGCGCACGTGCAGCGGGAATTTCTTTTTCAGGTAGCGGACGGTCAGGTAACTGTAGTTGGCCTCGCCGAGCAGGGCCTGCCACTTCTCGCTGATGGTGTCGATACCGATGCGCAGCAAGGCGGTGGGACGTGTGTAGGTGAACGGCATCAGGTGCTTGCGCACCTCGTTGTCGTCGAACAGGATGATATTGCGTGCGGTCTTCTTCATTATCTTTCTTTTGATGGTTTGTCGGCGGCAAAAGTACTTTATTTTTGTGGAATAATCTTGTTTTCTGCGCTAAAAAGGCTAACTTTGCAGGTTTAAATATCATTACTCATAGGACAATGAACTTTATCGAACAAGATATTAAGGGCGTTTGGGTCATCGAGCCGCTACGCTTCGGCGACAAGCGCGGATACTTCAGCGAGGTGTTTAAACAGGCTGAATTTGAGGCCCATGTGGGACATGTAGGCTTCATCCAGGACAACGAGTCGTTCTCCCGCAAGGGGGTGTTGCGAGGGCTGCACTTCCAGCGGGGCGAGTGGAGCCAGGCCAAACTGGTGCGCGTCTCCCAGGGCGCCGTCCTCGATGTCGCTGTCGACCTGCGTGAGGGCAGTCCCACTTGGGGCCGCCATGTGGCCATCGTGCTCGATGCCGAGTCGGGCCGTCAGTTGTTCATTCCGCGTGGTTTCGCCCACGGTTTTGCCGTGCTCAGCGATGTGGCCCAGTTCCAGTACAAGGTGGACAACATCTATGCACCCGACAGCGAGGCGACCCTGCGTTGGGATGAGCCCGCATTGGGCATCGACTGGGTCATCAAGCCCGAGGAGATGATTCTGAGCGAGAAGGACACCCACGGGCGGCCGTTGGCCGATATGACTCCCGATTTTCTGGGATTCTGAACCATAACTGTATATAATAAACGAGGGCGACAGTTTCAATACTGCCGCCCTCGCTATTAGAGAGTCATCAGTTTAATTCTTGAAGACAAGTTGTCCGTCTTGGGCATCGATGATGATGGGATGCTCGCGGTTGACACGCATGGCGATGATGTCCTTGCTCAACTGGTTGAGCACCATGCCCTGGATGGCACGTTTGACGGGACGTGCGCCGAATTCGGGGTCGTAGCCGGCCTGCGCCAGCAGATTGATGGCGGCATCGGTGGCCTCGAGGGTGATACCGTTGTGAGCGAGCATCTTCTTCACGCTGTTCAACTGCATGGCGACAATCTGGCGTATCTGCTCCTCGTCGAGCGGTGAGAACATGATGATTTCGTCGATACGGTTGAGGAACTCGGGACGGATGGTCTTTTTAAGCATATCCATCACGTCGTCGCGGGTGCGGCCGATGACCTCGTCGTGGTTCTCGGGAGTCAGGTGTTCGAAACGCTCACGGATGAGGCTCGACCCCAGGTTGCTCGTCATGATGATGATGGTGTTCTTGAAGTTGACGGTGCGACCCTTGTTGTCGGTCAGGCGGCCGTCGTCAAGCACCTGTAGCAGCACGTTGAACACGTCGGGGTTGGCCTTCTCGATCTCGTCGAACAGCACTACCGAGTAGGGCTTGCGCCTGACGGCCTCGGTGAGTTGTCCGCCCTCGTCATAGCCCACATAGCCGGGAGGCGAGCCGATGAGCCTGGTGACCGAGAATTTCTCCTGGTACTCGCTCATGTCGATGCGCGTCATCATGTTCTCGTCGTTGAACATGTAGTCGGCGAGCGCCTTGGCCAGTTCGGTCTTGCCCACACCCGTAGTGCCCAGGAAGATGAACGAGCCGATGGGGCGCCGCGGGTCGTTCAGGCCTGCACGGCTGCGGCGAACGGCGTCGCTGATGGCCTTGATGGCATCGTCCTGTCCCACCACGCGCTTGTGCAGTTCCTCCTCGAGGTGCAGCAGTTTTTCCTTCTCGCTCTGCAGCATCTTGGTCACGGGAATACCCGTCCAGCGTGACACGATTTCGGCGATGTCGTCGCTGTCGACCTCCTCCTTGATGAGGGCTTTGTCGCCCTGCATCTCGCGCAGGCGGTCCTGTATCTGGGTGTTCTCGTCCTGCTTCTGCTTGATGAGCGAGTAGCGGATTTCGGCCACGCGGCCGTAGTCGCCGTTGCGTTCGGCACGCTCAGCCTCAAAGTTGAGTTGCTCGATGTCGATTTTGTTCTGCTGGATCTTGTTGATGAGTTCTTTCTCGCTCTTCCACTTGGCGTTGTAGTCGCTCTCGCGGTCTTTGAGTTCGGCAATCTGCCTGTCCAGGTCAGCGATGCGCTCCTCGTCGCCGTCACGCTTGATGGCGGCACGCTCAATCTCCAGTTGCGAAATCTTACGCGAAATCTCATCCAGGCCCTGCGGCACGCTGTCCATCTCGATGCGCAGTTTGGCGGCGGCCTCGTCGATGAGGTCGATGGCCTTGTCGGGCAGGAAGCGGTCGCTGATATAGCGTTGGCTCAACTGCACGGCGGCGATGATGGCGTCATCTTTGATACGCACCTTGTGGTGGTTCTCGTAGCGCTCCTTCAGGCCACGCAGGATGGCGATGCTGCTCTCCTCGTCGGGCTCATCGACCATGACAACCTGGAAACGGCGTTCCAGTGCCTTGTCTTTCTCGAAGTACTTCTGGTACTCGTCGAGCGTGGTGGCACCGATGCTGCGCAGGTCGCCTCGGGCCAGGGCGGGCTTCAGGATGTTGGCGGCATCCATCGCGCCGCTGCTCTTGCCGGCACCCACCAGCGTGTGTATCTCGTCGATGAACAGGATGATCTCGCCCTGTGCCTGGGTAATCTCGTTGATGACCGACTTGAGGCGCTCCTCAAATTCGCCCTGATACTTCGCGCCGGCAATCAGCGCACCCATATCGAGCGAATAGACCTGTTTCATTTTCAGGTTCTCGGGCACGTCACCGCGCACGATACGCTGTGCCAGGCCCTCGACGATGGCGGTCTTGCCTGTACCCGGTTCACCGATGAGGATGGGGTTGTTCTTGGTACGGCGGCTCAGAATCTGCAGCACGCGGCGGATTTCGTCGTCGCGCCCGATGACGGGATCCAGTTTGCCCTGGCGGGCCCGTTCGTTCAGATTCACGGCATACTTGCTCAGGGCGTTGTACTGCTCCTCGGCGCTTTGGCTCGTGGCGCTCTTGCCCTTGCGCAACTCGTCGATGGCTGCGCTCAAGCCGTCGTGCGTCATGCCGGCGTCCTTGAGTATCGTCGATACGGACGACTTGACCTCGAACAGCGCCATCAGCAGGGTTTCGACGGTCACATATTGGTCTTTGTTCTTGCTGGCGATGTCGTTGGCTTTCTCCAGCACCTTGCTGGCATCGTTGCTCAGGTAGGGCTCGCCGCCGCTCACGCGGGGCAGCCGCTGCAATGCGGCCTCGAGGGCCTTCTCCACACCTGCCGGGTTGATCTCCAGTTTCTGGAAGATAAAGCGCACCACGGCCTCGCCTTCGGTCATGACGCCCTTGAGCAGGTGCTCAGGCTCTACGGCCTGGTTGCCGCCCGTTCTGGTCAGTTGGACGGCCTTCTGCACAACCTCTTGTGCTTTGATAGTAAAATTGTTGAAATTCATATCTGTTGTGTCTCCTTTCTTCTCATTTCATCCTCAACACTTGTGCCAAAGGGATAAAACCTGCCATTTTGTCAGTTTTGTCATATTGATGACGAACGGCCCATCCCGTAGTGGGATGAGCCGCCGTAAAAGTGTCTTGCGATGGCTGTCTGCCGTCTCGCGGAGAACGTCCGTCCTTGTTATTTCTTGCCTAAGACGGTGAAGAACGTGACGAGCGACATGGCCGTGCTCAGCAGGCCGAGGCCGAAGGCCAACTGAGGAGGCGAAGTCCATGACGAGCGGGCCTTTGACTCATTGGGCTGAACGTACAGAATGTCGTTCTGCTGCAATTCAAACTCGGGCTTCGTGATGAAGTTGGCGTCGGTGAGGTTGAAGCGCGTGACCGTGCGCTGGCCGGTCGGCGTGGTGCGGAGGAGCAGCACGTTGTCGCGGCGGCCTTGCAGCGTCAGGTCGTGGCACATGGCGATGGCCTCGAGCAGGTTCAAGCGGCCGTTTTCTGCCCGGATGACACCGGGGGAGTTGAAGTCACCGATGCAGTACACGCGGAAGTTCTGGATGCGCACTTCCACGTTGGGCATTTCGGTCAGGTAGCGGGGACAGATCAGCGAGGCGATGTACTCCTCCACCTGGCTCTTGGTCATGCCCTGCACGTGCAACTTGCCCAGCACCGGGAAGTCGATGTTGCCGTTCTTGTCTATCAGATAGAACATGGTGGACGCGTCACCCATGCTGACCGACACGTTGTTGCCGCTGATATCGGTGATATAGCGGACTTTGTTAAAGGGCTTCACAGCGTCGGCATTGCTGCCCGATACGGTGATGTGCAACATGTCGCCGACTCTCATCGTGAAGTCACCGGCCTGGCTTGAGACCGAAGCGAGCGACTCGGCGGGAATCTGGTCGATGTTCTGCATGTAGGGCACCTCTTTGGCACTCTTGCAGCCCACGAACAGCAGCGCGACGGTCGCCATGATAAGGAATTTACCGAATTTCATATACGTTACATTTTTTATGTGTTGATATTCTTCTAAACTGCAAAGGTAGTAAAAAATGCATTAGATGCGCGTTTTTTCGACAAAAAGACGTCGGCAGAGCGGTTTTTTTCTTTTTCTTTGCATCATGAACGACAATCAACCTGCTATCGAGCGCCACCCGTGGCCGCCCTATGTCCCCGACGGGGCGCGTTACCTGTTCCTGGGCACTTTCCCGCCCAGGCCCGAACGGTGGTCCATGCCTTTCTTCTACCCGAACCGCATCAACGACTTCTGGCGCGTGATGGGTGTCATCTTCATGAATGACCGTGATGCCCTGTGGGACAGCGGGACACGCAGTTTCGACCTCGAGACCATCAAGGCCTTGCTCGACCGCGAGCACATCGCCCTGTGGGACACCGCGATGGCCGTGCGCCGCCTGCGGGGCAATGCCAGCGACAAGTTCCTCGAGATTGTCGAGCCCATCGACCTCGAAGCCCTGCTCGACGCCCATCCCACCATCGCCTGTGTCATCACCACCGGCGAGAAGGCCACCAGTGTCATTGCCGAGCAGGCGGGCGTCGACCTGCCGCCCATCGGCCACCCCGTGCGGGCCTGCGTCGGCTCCCATGCCTTTGTGCTGATGCGCATGCCGTCCACCTCGCGTGCCTATCCGCTGCCCCTTGAACGCAAAGTTCTGGCCTACAGGACGGTGTTCGACCAGCCGTTGTGATGCCGCGGGTGCTGTTAATAACTTTTCACGTCCAAAATTTTGCATGTCCCGCCCAAAGCAGTACCTTTGTATGATGTTTTCAATTACCGAACATATAGAATATCTGATGACGCGTCACGACTGCGTCGCCATTCCGGGGTGGGGGGCATTCATTGCCAACTACAACACCGCCCGCTATGACGAGGAGCGCGAGGTCATGGAGCATCCCTGCCGCACGCTGGGCTTCAACGCCGGTGTCGACCACAACGATGGTCTGCTGGTCAACTCGATCATGCGGCGCGAGGGGATGGACTATGACGCTGCGATGCGTTTCATCGCCGACACGGTGACAGCCTTCCGCCAGCAGGTGGACATGGGCTGCGAGGTGTCGATGGGGCGCCTGGGCTACTTCAGACCCAACCGCGGCGTTGCCGAGTTTGTGCCCTTCGGCCACAGTTATGGCTATGATGCCTACTACGGCCTTGACGACGTGCCCCTCAAGACGGTCGCTGCCCTCGAGCAGCAACAGGCCGCCCAGGAGCCGGAGCAGCCCGGTGCCGTTGTCGTGCCCGAGGGCCGCAACCCGTTTGTCCGCAGGGCCGTCAAGATTGCCGCCTCGGTGGCTGTGCTCATCGGCCTGGGCGTGGTGCTCTCGACCCCCATCGTCGTCGACCGTACCAACCAGCAGTTGGCCAGCATGGCACCCACGGTGACCGCGCCGCACAGTCAGCAACTGGGCGAGGTGACCGTCGAGCAGGGCGTGGTGGCACAACCGGTTGCCGCTGTCGAACAGCCGCAGCAGCCCAGCCTCGCCAATGTGGGCAACGACACCGGCCAATACTACATGGTCATCGCCACCCTGCGCAACGACCAGGAACTGGCCGCCTTCAAGAACAAATATCCTCAGTTGGTGCCCTCGATGAAGTTGCTTGACTACAAGGGCATGACGTGTGTCTATGTCGCCCGCAGCGACGACTATAACGCCTTAATGAGCCTGCGCGACCAACTCCCTGAGCCGTTGCGCGACGTCTGGATTTATAACTGATGACGGCAGCATCAGGCAGGTGTAGCGCCTGCCGCCGCCCAGCATCAGCAGCCACGCGTCATCTTTTTCGATGATATTGAGCACGTTGTCCCACGGGATGACGTGCTTTTTCATCCGCTCGTCGGTGAACGTCAGCGCCAAGCCCTCATCGGTCAGGTCCACCTGTTTCTCCATGATGGACCACCGGGCCTCGGGCGAGAAGCCGTAGTAGAAGTAGAGCAGGGCCAGCAGCATGGGCAGCACCATCAGCACCACCATCATCGCCACGATGACAAAGCGCACGTCGACCCAGATGGCCAGCACGGCGCACACCGCCACGGGCAGCACCAGCCACAGCCAGTTCTCGGCCAGGAACAGGGCCCCCAGGTGCCGCATATAGGCCCCAGCCGTCACTCTGCCTCCATCAAACCTCATTACCTCACTTTATCTCAAACAACATGGACAACTTGGAACAACCCAAACAACAGGATTGATGTAACTAAAAAAAATGTTGTTCAAGTTGTTCATTCTTAGTTTAAGTAGTTTGAAACAACCGTTGTTTGAACAGTTGCTTTATTTTTTCTTTTTCTTGGCGTACATCGCGCGGCGGCGGGCGATTTCCTCATAGCCGCGCTTATAGGCCTGGCGGTTCTTCAGCATCAGCGTCTGGCAGTAGCCCGTGCCCTCGTTGTTGTACAGTTTCGACAGGTTCAGGTACTGCTTGCCGTTGCCGCGCACCACGGGAAAGACCTCCTCTTTGCGCTTGTTCACCTTGTCGCACTGCACCGAGTGGTTCTCGGGCGTCGTGCCCGTCAGTTCGGGCGCCACACCGTCTTCGCCCACCCACACGGCATACACCTCGGCACAGGGGGGATAGCCCAGGGCAATCCACATCGTCGTCAGGCGCGGATTCTCGCCCGGCACGATACCCTCAATCACCACGCTGGCGCTCGAGATGCGGCGCGGGATGAAGTCCTGGTCCACAATCCACGTGTCGCCGCTGCGCGTGTAGTCCTTGCCGATGAGCGAGTTGTAGAACGTGCGCGACAGTTCCTCGGTGAACACCGCCGGCGTGATGTCCTGGGCGGCGATGTGCGGTGCCAGCAGCGATTTCTCGTTCTTCTCGCGCACGTAGCCCATGCCCTTGTCCTTCGCGCCGCTGTAACTGTAGTTGGTGCGCGTCAGGATGCCCTCGGGAGCGTCGGCCAGGTCAAATTTCACATATTTGTAGTTGCCCGTCTCAAAGTAGGCGCCGTTGCCCTGTGCGTCGATCACGCCGAAGTTGGCCTCCACGCCCAGCGGCTTGGGCCGCGTCTTCAGCAGGTTCTCAAAGTCGTCCACCGTCTTGCATCGTTCCAGCGCGTAGCGCATCAGTTCGCCCTCGCGGTCCATGTTCTTCACGCCGTCGTTGCCGTTCAGGTTATAGGACGCCGTGTTCATAATGGCGAATCCCGCCTCGTTAAAGCCCATCCAGGCCGCCGTGTCGTTCAGGTCGCGCGCGTCGAACAGCGCCACAAACTCCATCAGCCCGTCGTGGCCCTTGATGCGTTCCACGCGGTTGTTCAGGTCGTTGGTGTCGCGGTTCTTCCACATCAGCGGGCGCCCGTTGGCCGTCAACTTGCCGCTCACGATGGCCGACGTGCAGGCATCAGCAGCAATCACTATGCTCATCAGTGCCACCAGGGCAATCAGCAATCTCTTCTTCATATCCTTCGAATCATTTTGGTTATTATCTCTTGACGGTGAACGACTTGCCGCATCGCGGACATTCGGTCCTGAAGTAGTTCTTGCCGCGCAGGCCGGCCAGGAACCCCCAGAAGTGGTCCAGGAAGGCCGACACCCAGAAGGCCTTCTCGTAGTCAAATTCACCCTCCTCGTTGGGTCCCCTCATCAGGTAGCCGCAACGCGGGCAACGGTACAGCATGTCGTCACTTCCACTCATCTTTCCAATCGTCTTTTCACATCACTAACTATTACCCTGCAAAATTAGTGCAAGGTGAGTGAAATGCCAAATTTATTTGAGCATTTCCGAACCGCAGCCTAATTTCGCTGCCGGCAACGATAATGCAAGCCATGGACATAAAAAATGAAAAAGACCACTTTTTCATTTTTTATGTCATGGCGCCGCCTATCTTCGCTGCAGGCAACATTAGTGCAAGCCGTAATGTCCCGTATTGCGCGATTCCATCGCGCACCCATGTGAGTGAAGAGCAAGGTCCCCCGTGTCGGCGCTGTGCGGCGACCCCACAATAGCAAAATCACGTAAGACTCTTAGATTGTCTTGCGATATTAGTGCTAGTTGTTGTTTTGTTGTTGTATTTATTATTGTTTGGTGAGTTGCGAATAGAGGTCGAACAGGCGGGCGACAATCTCGCTCTCGGCCAACGTGGCGGGGAAGCCGTAGGCGGCCATCACGGCATGGTCATTCTCGCGGTGCGCCTTCAGCAGTTCTATCGGCATGGTTACGGGGTCATACAGGTCGGCAAGGCTGCTGTCTGGGTACGAGGCCCGTGCGTCAAGGATGCCCTGCGCCGTCTGAGCAATCCGCTCACGCTGCTCCTCGTCCACCTCGGGCCACGCGAAATTGTTGTAAACCACGTCCTTGCTATAACGATAATCGCTCTTCAATCGACCACAAACCGCCCTCATCCAAGCCATGTGAACACTAGACTCCAGCACCCCAAAATGATACAACGACGCATCAGGAATAATCTGTACAGCATCATTTGTAACAATGTCACATGTAACATATCCCATTGGGATATAATTACGTCTTTCAGATGATACTCGAGGAACAATAAGATTATACATCACATGGCCACTTTCCCAAAGAGGATTGCCTTTATCGTCATGTTTTGGAATGTTCGGTTGTGTGCGTTGAGCGAATAGATGGGGAGTGTCTGCAAACTTTCGAATTGCAGCCGCAGGGCTTTTAAGACGATTCTCCTTACAGGATGTAACTCGTTGAAGCACGCTAGGTAATGCTCTTAACTCGGAAGGACTAATACCTTCAAGCCACAAACAATAGCGAATTTTATCATCTAACAAAGGTTTATTATTAATAAATTCTGTAGCGCCAATCATCGTATATAACCACTTCACAGCCCTTGGCTCTTTGTTGATGATTTCTTTATATTCATCTTTTGATAAAATAAGGAACCCCCCATCAGCAGGTTTATTGCCATAAACCATTTTAGGCACTTCTGCTATTGCTGAATTCCGACTAGGAATAAGGGTATTTGGAGCATCTAATAAATAGGCGTTTATATTGTCACATTCTTTTATCTCCTTACCAGTGAATAAGTATTTCTTTTTTCGGGATTGATGAGAGAAACCAATGATTACACAATGAACATGAGCCTTATCTTGCGCCTCGTTTTCCCACGTGAAAGTTTGATAGGCAAAATTGATGATTACATCAAGACTATCCCACATTCTGCTTACAGTTTCTCCTTGGGTTATAGAGTTCGTTGAGACAAATGCTGTTTCAATTGCTGTACCACGAGTGAAATCGCAAGCCTTTTTAAACCAACAACTAACATAGTCAACATTTTTAATACCAGGATAAATGCTAGCAACATCCTTTTTCTGCTCGGCATTCATGAAAGTAAACCCGATAAACGGCGGGTTGCCCATGATATAGTCAGGGAGACGAATTTCAGGATTTTCAGAAGATTCAGTTGTTTCTTCTATGTTGTTTTCAACAGCAACATCCTGTGTCGCGGGGGTAAACAGGCTGCGCCAGTCGATGCGCAAGGCGTTGGCCTCGTGGATGTTGGGATAGTCCTTAAGCGGCAGGAATTCAAAGTCGTGCGAGACGATGCGCTCGGTCTCGGCCAGCATCTGCGCCTCGCTGATCCACAGGGCGGTAGCGGCCACAGTGACGGCAAAGTCATTGATTTCGATGCCGTGGAACTGGTAGATGCTCACCTTGACGGGATTAATAAAGTCATCACCGCCAATGAACATGGAATGTCCCTCATAGAGCGCACGGATGGCGCGGTTCTCGAGGTGGCGCAGCGACAGGTAGGTCTCGGTAAGGAAATTGCCGCTGCCGCAGGCGGGGTCCAGGAATGTCAGTGAGGCTAAACGGTCTTGGTATTCTCTCAGGCGCTTTTGGCGCTGCTTGAGAACGGGCTCGGCAAGGATGTCATCCAACTCCTGGCGCATGTCATTCAGGAACAAGGGGTCGATGACCTTGTGGATGTTCTCGACACTGGTGTAGTGCATACCGCCACTGCGACGCGTCTCGGGATTCAGGGTGCTCTCGAACACGGCACCGAAGATGGTGGGCGAAATCTCGCTCCAGTCAAAGTCGAGCGAGGCATGGCGCAACAGCAGGTCGCGAATTTCTTCATTCAGGCGGGGTATCTCGATGTCGCCCTCAAACAGGCCTCCACTAGCATAGGGGAAGGCGGCCAGGTCGTCCTGCAGGTAGGGGTCGCGATCGGCGATGGGAGTGTTGAGAATCTTGAACAGGCGGATTAGCGCATTGCGCATATCCATCGTGTCATAGCGCACCAGGTAGTCGTGGAACATATCATGCTTGCCAAAGATGCCTGCATCTTCGCTGTAAAGACAGAATACCAACCGCACGCACAACACATTCAACGAGCGCAACGACTCGGGATTGGTGGGGTCTTTATACTCCTTGAGAAGCGCGTCATAGAGTTTGCCCACGATAGCGCCAGCCTGCATCGACACCTGCATCTCCTTGGTCAGGTGCTGCGCTTTGGTCTCGACGAGGAAGAAAAGGCGGTAGTATTCCTTGGCCAGGTCTTTCAGGAAAATTTGCTCGGGCTCGGCAAGGGGGTGCTCCATGTCATAGACGAGAAACTCGGCAAAGTTGCAGGTCACAATCCAGCGGGGATGTTCGCTCAGCGGCAGGTTGGTCACATAACGCTTGGCCTGCTCAAAGGGGTCGAGTTTCTTGCCGTCGCTCTGCACGATGGGAGCACGCAAGTCTTTGCCAAGGCTCTTTTGCTCTATCATCACGCGAGTCGAAGGGATGTGGCCGTCGATGAAGTTGGTGGCATCGAGTTTCACCTGTTCCTCAAAACGGATAAAGGTCGAGGGGCTCTCGATACCGAAAACCTCGGTCAACAGTTCAGTCCAGAACAGTTGGCTCTCGCCTTTCTCGTAGCCACGGCCTTCCCAACGCTTGGCAAACTCGCCTGCGGCCTTGGATATCTTCTTGTCGCGTTTATTCATCTCGTCGCGTTCTTTGCTGTTTGAACTTACAAAGGTAGTGGTTTGTTGACGAAACGGCAAGAAGTGCAACCGAAAAAACTTTTTAGCATGGACAAATACGACCCACCCCATTATCTTTGCTCCATTCATTAACTTTATTAATTCATAAAACCTGAGAAACACTATGTTCGAAAACCGATGCATCTATCTACGTAAACCCGTTTTCGAAGACCCACAACAGAACTGCGTCTTCACATGCGAAACCGATCTCTCCGAATTCGGAGCGACGCCATTGGTCTCTAACTGCGGCATACCGGTCGTGCTAAACCATGAGATTACACTTGTCACGGGGTGCAGTCATTCTCGCACACACCATTATGCCAAAATGCTCGCTACGGCAATTCTCAATGGTGGACAATACCCTTTTGCTCCGAGTCTCAATACTGAACTTAAGGGCGGAAGGGTCATGTGGATTGACTCTGTCAACTCCATCCACTCTGTTGCTAACATAATGCAGGAATTCAAGGAAAACTGCAAACTCAACAGCGACAACTTCAGGATGATGTGCCTTGACTGTCTTGGGTCTTTCAAAGACCAATGCAGCCTAATCGTCGATCTTGTCATCGATGCCGTGCGCGACTTCAGACCCAATTTCATCGTCATCAACGACATTGACCACCTCATTCCCTTTGCGGGACATCGCGACACCAACGACTTCGTCGCTTTTCTGCGGGAAATCACATCACTCTACAATGTTGCTGTATGCGCCATCGCACACAACCTCATCGGCAAAGTCAAGAATACTACGGGACTGCTTGGAACGGAATTGTTTGGAATAGCAACCAACATCTTCCGCGTCATCGACCATGGTGCAACATCTACGGTCACGTCCTACAAGGCCATGGTACAGACTCCTTACGAGTTCACATTCACGCTCAACGATCGTAATCTGCCACAGGAGGTCGTCATTGCACCTCAACGTGTCTCGGCATCACAAGACTACATCGACACACTAACTTTGCAAGACATCTTCTCTGGCATAATCTCTGAGGGGGACTCCGTCAAGCCTGACGAACTCATGTCAAACGTCACCAGTCACCTCATCCGTCTTGCCAAATTTAACCGCGCTCGCTTTCTCATATCCAATGCACTCATCAGAGGTATCATTACCCGCGACCCTGCAACGGGAGACTATTCTGCCACCCCGGTAATGAGAGAAATGCCTGACCCTCGCACTTCGTGCTTTTTGACGGGAAGCGACATCCACAGCCAAGCGCTCCTAAACCACTTACAAACAGGATACTACGACCGAATTCTGACCCCTGACAAGAACAAGCCAATTGCTGCTTTTAACACTTCCCCCGACCCATGCACCTAAGGCCACAGTCCCGTATTGCACGATACCATCGCGCACCCGCCACCCCAACCTCAGCCACCTTGCCCCATAGTACAAGCGTGGCTCGTACAAATCTAAAATAGCAGAATTTAGTTGAGTCAGATAGACCAAGGTCCCCCGTGTCGGCGCTGTACGACGACCCCGCAATAGCAGAATTTAGTGGAGTCAGATAGACCAAGGTTCCCCGTGTCGGCGCTTTGCGACGACCCCCAATAGCAGAAATTAGTGGAGTCAGATTGACCAAGGTTCCCCGTGTCGGCGCTTTGCGACGACCCTCAATAGCAGAAATTAGTGGAGTCAGATAGACCAAGGTCCCCCGTGTCGGCGCTTTGCGACGACCCTCAATAACAGAAATTAGGCAGCCATCATTATTATCCGTCTAATTCGTAGGCAGTTTTTGCAGGATGGCGGCAGCCAAAATCCAATAAATCCGTTTAATCCGCAGGCAGTTAATGAGGCAGCAGGGTTGGGCTACCAGCCGGGAGGGTTCTTGGGAGATAAAAAAAGCGGGCGAGGGCCCGCTGTGTTGAGTGTGGCGTTGGGTGCCGTTAATCCATGCTGGGCATTGTGCTGCTATTGCCATTGGCATAGTCGATGATTTGGACCATCTGATTGATGGTTTTGGGTGTGCTGATGAAAGTTTTGACTATGATTCCAATGATGAAGAAAATGCCAAGGCCCATGATGATCCAAAAAGCCAATTCGGAGGCAGAGTCGGCTGCCCCGGGTCTGAATCCGCCAAGATCATCGACAAAGAGGTACACGGCCTTGCGCATCGCATTGGCTAACCAAACGAAGATGACGAGATAGAGGGGGATGTAGATTGCGCTTGCAATCTTGTCGCGCTGGGTGTATTTCAGCAATCTCGAGCGTAATTCGGGTATCGGCGTGTTGTCTATTTCGTTTTTACTGATGGGGCTGGCGATGATGATATCGGCCAGATATGACGCCAAGAAAATTAACCAAACGGCGATGATCACCGGCCATTCCAGGCCGAGTTTCATGTTGGCAAGAATTCCTAGAGGAACTAATAAAATGAGGCTGCCGATCAAACCGCTAATGGCGTTGCCGCTGATGTTGCCGATGACTAATTTGGCGTTCATGCGCAACAAGTTGTCTTTGACTTCGACCAGGTGGTTGAATTGCTGCTGAGTCGGTGGTGGCTGAATAGGTTGGTTGTAGTCCATAATATTGATGCCCTAGATCAGTGTCGGGCGCAACTGTTGTCTTGGTTGATAGCGTTGTTATGGTCTCAAAGGACGTTGCAAAGGTAGTGAAAAAACTGTCAGGACGCAAGATTTTGCGAGCCTCATCAGTGCATGTTGCCGAAAAAGCGCTACTGTTGCCTGCGGCGAAAATAGGCTGCAGTTCGGAAATGCTCAAATAAATTTGGCATTTCACTCACCTTGCACTATTGTTGCCCTTCGGCGAAATTAGGCTGCAGTTCGGAAATGCTCAAATAAATTTGGCATTTCACTCACCTTGCACTATTGTTGCCCTTCGGCGAAATTAGGCTGCAGTTCGGAAATGCTCAAATAAATTTGGCATTTCACTCACCTTGCACTAATTTTGCAACGTGATTCAATGAGTTTGGGGGTGCCCCGCAGTATCAGGGGCTGAGAACATACCCATCGGATCTGATCCGGACAATGCCGGCGTAGAGAACAACTTATTTAATTAAAACAATGAAGAAGACTTTGTTGACGGTTGCCGCAACGATGGCAACCCTTGCCGCAGTGGCACAGCCCGCGGCAACCGACACGGTGCCCACCATCACGCTGAGCGAGGTGGAGGTGCTTGGCACGCGTGCCAGTGAGAACACTCCTGTAGCGTATTCCAATGTGACGGGCAAGCAGATTGCCGCCGTGAACCATGGCCTGGACATCCCGTTCCTGCTGTCGATGACGCCGAGCGTGATTACCACGAGCGACGCGGGTGCCGGCGTGGGCTACACGTCGATGCGCGTGCGCGGCACCGATGCCACCCGCATCAACGTCACGGTGAACGACATCCCGTTGAATGACTCGGAGAGCCATAGTGTTTTCTGGGTGAACACGCCGGACTTTGCTTCGTCGGTGCGTGACATTCAGGTTCAGCGTGGTGTGGGCACCTCGACCAACGGCTCGGGCGCCTTTGGCGCGAGTGTCAATATGCGTACCCAGGGCTTTTCACGCGATGCTTTTGCCGAGGTGTCGGGCAGTTACGGCTCGTTCAACACCAACAAGGAGACGCTGCGTGTGGGCAGTGGCCTGCTGGGGGACCACTGGTCGATAGAGGCGCGCCTGTCTCACATCGGCAGTGACGGCTACCGTGACCGCGCGAGCAGCGAACTGCTGAGTTACTATGGCCAGTTGGGCTACTTCGGCGGCGGCACGTCGCTGCGTTTCATCACCTTCGGCGGCAAGGAAGACACCTACCACGCCTGGGACGGCATCAGCCGAGACGACCTGAAGGACAACCGCACCTATAACCCCAACGGCGAAATCAAGCACGACGGCAAGGTGACGGGCTTCTACAAGGACCAGAAAGATATCTATCGCCAGACCCACTACCAGTTGATCTGGAACCAGACGTTCAACCCCGAGTGGAAACTCAACGTGGCGCTGCACTACACCGACGGCTACGGCTACTACCAGGAATACAAGAACGCGCGCACGCTCAAGGAGTATGGCCTGGAGCCCGTGGTGACGCCCGAGGGCACGAGCAAGAAGGCGAGCCTGGTGCGCAAGAAATGCCTGGACAGCGGCTTTGGCGGCGGGGTGTTCTCGTTGCAGTACACCGGCGAGCGCCTGGCAGCCACACTGGGTGGCGGCATCAACCGCTACACTAACGACCACTACGGCCAGGTCATCTGGGTCGAGAACTACACCAGTCCGCTGGCACCCGACCACGAGTATTACCGCAACTATGCCCGCAAGAACGACTTCAACGTCTACATCAAGGGCAACTATGTGATCACGGGCGGCTTGAGCGCCTATGCCGACCTGCAGTACCGCCACATCGGCTATCGCATGAGGGGCGATAACGACAAGTGGGACTGGACCGCCAGCCCCGAGCACCTGCAGGTGCTGGACATCGACGAGCCGTTTGACTTCTTCAACCCCAAGGCGGGTCTGAACTGGCAGATGAACGAGCACAACCGCTTCTATGCCTCGTTTGCCGTCGCCCAGAAGGAGCCCACGCGCAACAACTACAACGACGGTCCGCTGGTGAAGCATCCCACGAGCGAGAAACTCTATGACTGGGAGGCCGGCTACGAACTGCGCAGCGGCCGTTTCGCCGCCGGGGTCAACCTCTACTACATGAAGTACAAGGACCAGTTGGTGCTCAACGGCAAAATCAACGAGATCGGCGAACTGATGGCCGAGAACGTCCCCGACAGTTACCGCATGGGTGTGGAACTGATGGCGGGCTACCGCTTCACCGACTGGCTGCGCTGGGACGTGAACGCCACGCTGTCGCGCAACCGCATCAAGGACTATGTGGGCTACGTGAGCGACTATGACGCCGACACGTGGGACGACATGTGGACCCAGACCGAAATCCATGCCGGCGACAAGACCATCGCCTTCTCGCCCAGCGTGACCGTGGGCAGCATGATTGCCCTGGACTACAAGGGCTTTACCGCCACGCTGCAGTCGCAGTACGTGTCGCGCCAGTACCTTGACAACTTTGAGCGCAAAGAGGACTCGCTCGACCCCTACTTTGTCAACAACCTGGACCTGGCCTACACGTTCAAGTTGCCGCACCTGCGCAGCGTGACCGTGGGCGCCACCATCTACAACCTGCTGGACGAGAAGTATGAGACCAACGGCTATTCGCAGACCTGCGCCCTGTATCCCGGCGGCAGCAAGGACGCACAGTACAACCTGTACAGCGACCCGCGCTTCTATCCCATGGCGGGCATCAACGCCCTGGGCCACGTGACGTTGAGGTTCTGATTACTCCAGATAAACTGGATTTACCAGATCATCCAGATGATTGAAGCGATGATGGACGCGATAGTGCAATATTTCAGTGATTTCACCTGGGTCAAGGCCGTCGACATGGCGGGCCTGGTGCTTGGCCTCATCTACCTGTGGCTCGAGTTCAAGGCGAGCATCTGGTTGTGGCTGGTGAGCGTCGTCATGCCCATCGTGCACGGCTACCTGTACTGGGAGCGCGGCCTGTATGCCGACTTTGGCATGGAGGTCTACTATGTCCTGGCCGCCGTCTATGGCTACGCCATGTGGCGGTGGGTGCGCAGCCGCGATGCCGGGGCAGGGGAGCAGGCTGCCGAGCGTCCCATCACGCGTTTCCCGCTGCGGCTTGTGCTGCCCGTCACGCTCATCGGGCTGGCGCTGTGGGCCGGCATCTACTGGGTGCTGGTCACCTTCACCGACAGCAGCGTGCCCCTGTGCGACAGTTTCACCACGGCGCTGAGCATGGTGGCCCTGTGGGCACTGGCCAAGAAGTATGCCGAGCAGTGGCTGCTGTGGCTCGTCGTTGACCTCGTGTGCGCCGTGCTCTACGTGTACAAGCAGATCCCGTTCACGGCTTGCCTCTATGCCTTCTACACGGTGATGGCCGTTCTGGGCTACCGCTACTGGCTCAAAAAGATGCGTCAGCAGCCCGCAGGGACGTAAATCGTAAGAAAATCGGCCGAAAAATTTGGAAATACAAATTTTTTATGCTTATTTTGCAACATAGTTATTAATATTTAAACCCATAAGATTATGAAGCAGAAAGCAAGATTACTTTTAACGGTGCTGTTCGCATTCGTGGCCGTTTCGGTATTTGCCGGTGGATGGCTCAGAGTGACTGGTAACAGCGTAAGGCTGAGAATGGCTCCTGGCGGTGCCGACTCGGGCCTGAGAATGGATAAAGGCGACAAACTGGAGTGGTACAGTTATGACGATGGCTGGTACTCGGTTCAGTATGGCGATAACATTTACTACATTTCGTCGAAATATGTTGAGCGCATCTCGCAGGAGCAGACCGAGAAATTTGTGGTCGTTACCGGCGACAGGGTGATCATGAGAAAGACCCCCGGCGGCAAGGACTCCGGTTTGAGGGCCAACGATGGTGACCGCTTCAAATATCTTGGCGAAAAGGGCGATTGGTTCAAAATCCAGTTCAAGGGCAACGCCTACTGGGTTTCCAAGAAATATGCCGTGATTAAACAATAACGGCATCAGCCCGCTGAAAATCCACAGAGGGAAGGCAGTCACACCGGATTGCCTTCCCTCTTTACTTATGGGTTGCCGCTGGCCTGGATGCTGCGGCCACGCCAAGGCGAGGCCCAACATCACCATCAATAACAAGCGGAAAGGATGCTTTTTTACGGGTTGTCGATGCCCTGGATGCTGCGGCCACGCCAAGGCGAGGCCCTACATCACCATCGATAACAAGCGGAAAGGATGCTTTTTTACGGGTTGTCGCTGCCCTGGATGCTGCGGACACGCTGGATGTAGTTGAACAGCCGCCGGTAGAAGGGGTGGCGCGTCATGGTGGGGGCATCGCCCAGGATGAACAGTTTCATGCGGGCGCGCGTGATGGCCACGTTCATGCGACGCAGGTCGCGCAGAAAGCCGATTTGGCCCATGTCGTTGGCGCGTACCAGCGAGATGAGAATCACGTCGCGCTCCTGGCCCTGGAAGCCGTCGACGGTGTTGACCGTGATCAGGTGGCGGAATGGCTTGAAGAAGGCGCGTTTCCTGATCAGCCGCTTGATGTACTGCACCTGGGCGCGGTAGGGCGAGATGATGCCCACGTCGATGCGGTTGTCAAGGATGTACTGCTTGCCCACGCGCTGGAAATAAATCTGCAGCAGGCTCAGGGTGAGGCCCGCCTCGCCCTTGTTGACGCGGCCGAAGGTCTCGCCGATGAATTGTTCACGGAAATTGTCCTGCTCGTCCTCGCCCAGGTTGATGGCCGACGTGTCGAACCACAGGATGGGGGCATCGCCCTCGTGGATGACGCGGTGGGCCACCTCGGGGGCCGACCTCATCTTGCCGTGGTAGAAGTAGTCGCTGCTGAACTGCATGATTTCGTCGTTCATGCGGTACTGCACCTCGAGCAGCGAGACACACTCGGGCTTGTTGTTGACGATGCGCTCCATGAGCGTCGTGCCCAGGCCGCCTTTCAGGGCCTCAAGGCTCTTGACAGTGGGCGGCAACTGGCAATGGTCGCCGGCGAAGATTACGCGGCTGGCACGGCGGATGGGAATCCAGCAGGCCGCCTCGAGCGCCTGGGCTGCCTCGTCGATGAACAGGGTGCCGAACTTGTGCCCGTCGAGCAACTTGTTGCCCGCCCCGACGAGGGTGGAAGCGATGACGCGTGCCTGCCCGAAGATGTCGGCGTTGATGCGCACCTCGAGTTCGACAGCCACCTCCTTGAGCCGCTCGATTTTCTGGTGGAAACGCTCGCCGCTCTCGCGGCGACGGCGCCTCATCTCGCGCATGGTGCGCCTCACCTGCCACAACTTGGGATAGTCAGGGTGGTCGGCAAAGCGGTGCTCATAGGTGAAACTCAGCATCTTGTCGTTGACACGGGTGGGATTGCCCAGCCTCAGCACGGGGATACCGCAGTCCACCAGTTTCTCACTGATCCAGTCCACGGCGGTATTGCTCTGGGCGCACACCAGCACTTGGGTCTCGCGCTTGAGGGTCTCGTTGATGGCCTCGACCAGCGTCGTCGTCTTGCCCGTGCCCGGCGGTCCGTGCAGCACACGCACGTCCTTGGCCCGCAGCACATCGTTGACGGCGCGCTCCTGGCTTGCGTTGAGCCACGGGAACCGCATCGCGTCAAAGGTGAACGTCCCCGCCGGCTGGTGGCTGTAGAACAGGTCGCGCAGGTAGGCCAGCCGTGTACCCTTGGCATTCATGACGCGCTCCAGGGCGTCAAACATGAAGCGGTAACTCGTCTCGTCAAAGAACAGTTGCACGCCCAGCGGCAACGGCGAGTTCTGCAGTTCGAGCGTGTGCCCCTCGGGGATGGCCACGACCATGCGGTTGCCGTCGACATAGGAGACGGTGCCCGTGAAGCCGAAAAAGCGGATGCCCGTCGCCTGTTTCAGGTCGCCGGCGGGTGCCTCGGCGCTGAAGAAGACCACCGGCTTGCCGTACTCGAAGTTGTGGTCGATTTCCTCGTCGCCCTGTCTGGTCACCTCGATGCAGTACTGGTTGACCGAGTTGTAGTAGGTGCGGCCAGGGTGCAGCGGGAACCAAGCGTCACCGCGGGTGACCTTGCGGGCTAGCCCGATGCTCTCGGTCAGCAGCCGATAGGCCTCCTTCTCCTCCTGGTATTCCACCTGGAGCAGATGCCGTTGCTGTTGCAGCAGTGCTATGGCCGCAGTGTTGCTCATCCGTTGGTTTGTTGAGTGATAAAATGACCTGTTTTTTTGACTGTTGCAAAGGTACTACATTTTAAGTGTAGTTTCATCTATTTCTGCACCAAATGGGTGCCCACTGCCCATTTTGTCACGATGCCTCTCGATGATCAAGTGCAGCCACCTGCGCTCAGTCTGCTTGAGAATCAAAAAAGTCACCCGTGAAGGTTGATAATGTCAGATGATTGTTGTACATTTGCCGTATCGTGAGAGAGGTTTTTGCCCGGTTTCTGATTGCAGCACTGGATGAGGCGAAATCCCTGTCGCAGTAGCATCATTAATCAACTTGTTGTTGGCCAGGGTGTTATAAGGTTTAATCAAAAGTGCTGTGGAATTAAGGCATAAATACTGTCATTATGAAAAAAGTTATATTTACGATGTTCGCCATTTGCGCTCTCTTGGCAGTGCCGTGTGGTGGTCATGCTAAAGCCAGTGATGAAATGAGAGCGGCCGATGCCTCTGTCGGCAACCAGCCAAGTGTGGCACCTGCCGCCCAGACGGGTGGCAACACATTCGTCAGTGACAAGTTTACCATGACTTATCCTGATATTGTGCAGGAATCGTACGCCGATACCGAGATGGGTATGCTCACCGCAACCAATGACGA
>Ga0310695_10001274_pt1 | contig 60594 bp, 57 predicted proteins | sample RumenRJG_04DNA_FD_203882 | JGI IMG/M metagenome (GOLD analysis project Ga0310695, IMG submission 203882) | Bovine rumen microbial communities from Lethbridge, Alberta, Canada - RJG_04 (v2) (version 2) | ecosystem: Host-associated > Mammals > Digestive system > Stomach > Rumen | place: Canada...
CATACTCCTTGTTGCGATGCTTAAACAGTATCTCGCACCAACGCTCTGAGAACAAGTCGTTTCTCTTCATCCTTTTTCTTCTGCGGAAAGATTGACTTTATACAATAAATAAGGCCCTGCCTCGTTATTTTTTTAAGTAAGTTATCTTTTCCAAATGCAAAATTAGTGCAGATGTTGAAAAAAACGTAACTTTGAATTTTAATTTTAGTTAATAATGAACAATCGCAGAATACTTTCTTTGCTTTTCGTGCTGCTCACAGGGTGCATACAGGCTCAGGAGAAATCATCTGTTTTCAATTTTCTGAAAATACCTATTGCCGCCCACACGGCAGCACTGGGAGGAGAGAATGTCTCGTTGGCCATTGACGACCCGACGCTGATTTTCGGCAATCCGGCTCAAGCATCACAGGTAAACGACAAATCTATCAACCTGGATTATTTGAGTTATATTGAAGATACCAAGGTGCTGGGCGCTGCATTTACCAAGGTCTATAGCGTCAGGCACACCTTCGGTGCAACCGCCCAGTTGTTCAGCTACGGTTCGATGGACGAGACAGATGAAGCCGGCAACGTCATCGGCTCTTTTTCCGCCAAAGACATGGCGATATCTGCCTTGTACAGCTACACCATGGGCAAAGGGTGGTCAGGTGGCGCTACGTGCCGCTACATCTTCTCCAAGTATTCCGAATACAGTTCCACGGCCATCGGCGTTGACCTCGGCCTGCATTACACCAACGAGGAGAAGGATTTCTCTTTCGGTGTCGTAGCCAAAAACATTGGCACGCAATTGTCCTCGTTTCATGAAGACCACAAGGAACACCTGCCTTTCGACCTGCAGATGGGTGTCAGCACAAAGTTGGAACATGCGCCTTTCCGTTTCTCTTTCACCATGCGCGACATCACCCGATGGAGCAACGACTATTATTATAACCCTGAAAAGAAAAACAGTTTCGGAAGAAAGCTGTTCAACCATTTTGTCATCGGCGTAGACTTTTTGCCGACAAAGAATCTGTATGTCGCCGCAGGCTACAATTTCCGCCGTGCCAACGAGCTGAAAGCTGCCGGGGCTGCCCACGGCGCAGGTCTGTCGGTCGGATGCGGCATAAATGTCAAGAAGTTCAAGGCCGGCGTAGCATACGCCAAATATCATGTCAGCGCATCTTCGCTGCTGTTCAACGTTTCATATAGTTTGTAATATCGTGAAAAAAATCATCATTGCCATCGACGGCACGTCCTCAACAGGAAAAAGTTCTATCGCAAAAAAACTGGCGAACAAGATCGGATACACATATATTGACACCGGCGCCATGTATCGTGCCGTAACCTTTCTGGCACTCAAGAACGGTGTCTTCCGACCCGACGGCTCCATCGACGAGAATACTCTCGACAGCCTCCTCGGCAAGGCAAAGATAGAATTCCGTCGCAACGAGGCCACCAGCCATAGCGACATGTACCTGAACGGGGAAAACATAGAGCGCGACATCCGCGGCATGGAGGTTTCCTCCCATGTCAGCCCCATCGCCGCAATACCGTTCGTGCGCCGCCAACTCGTCTTACAGCAACAGATCATGGGCAAGGCGGGCGGCATCGTCATGGACGGCAGGGACATCGGCACCGTTGTCTTCCCACAAGCCGAAATGAAAATCTTCATGACGGCATCGCCCGAAGTCCGCGCCCAACGCCGCTACAAGGAACTCCAGGAAAAAGGCATGCCCGCCTCTTACGATGAGATTCTCAAGAACATACACGACAGGGACTACATCGACTCCCACCGCTCCGTGTCACCGCTGAAACAGGCCGACGACGCATATCTCATGGACAACAGCGACATGACCTTCGACGAAGAAATGGACGTCCTCCTGAAAATATTCAACGACAAAGCCCGCTGAGCCTGCCCCCATGAGAATAGATATTGACGACAACTCCGGGTTTTGCTTTGGCGTCACCACCGCCATCCGCAAGGCAGAGGAAGAACTGCACAAAGGCACCCGGCTCTACTGCCTGGGCGACATCGTACATAACGGCAAGGAGTGTGACCGCCTCTACAGACTGGGACTGAACACCATCAACCACGAAGAATACAGCCGGCTGCGCAACGCCACAGTGCTCCTCCGCGCCCATGGTGAACCGCCGCAGACCTACGAGATTGCCCGGCGCAACAACATCGAGATTATCGACGCAACCTGCCCCGTCGTCCTCCAGCTGCAGAAACGCATCAAAAAGGAATTTTCGCAAAACAGCAAAGACTGTCAGATTGCCATTTTTGGTAAGTTTGGCCATGCGGAAGTGTTAGGTCTCGTCGGACAAACCGAAGGTACGGCGATTGTTCTTGACTCTTTTGAGGATGTTAAGCAGTTGGACTTTACGCGCGACATCCGCCTGTTCTCCCAGACCACAAAACCCCTCGACGACTTCCGCGACATCGTCAGATACATACAAGAGCACATCCACGCCCCCGCCACGTTCAAATATTACGACACCATCTGCCGCCAGGTCGCCAACCGCATGCCCTCCCTGCTGAACTTCTGCGCCAGCCACGATGCCATCCTCTTCGTCTGCGGCCAGAAAAGCTCCAACGGACGCACCCTCTTCAAAGCATGCAAGACAGTCAATGAGCATATTTACATGGTGGAAGGACCAGACAACATTGATTTCCATTGGTTTGACGGATTCTCCACTTTAGGCATATGTGGTGCGACTTCCACACCCAAATGGCTCATGGAAGCCTGTCGTGACACTATATTGAAAGCTGAAATATGATTTTCCCATTTTTTATATAAACACTACACCGCAAGCAAAATGAAACATCGTATTCTCTCATTCTTTTTCTGTATCGGTGCTTTTTTGCCCATTAACGTTTTTGCTGCAAGATATCAAAGCATAAGCATTGAAAACGCTGACAGAGGCCTGCCGGCAAAAGCCGCGAGCATATTCCAGCGCATAGTCAAGGACAAAGCCGGATATGATTTATGCAACGCCAAAGGAAAGTCTTTGCGCATAACCTTATCTTACGACCGCCACCTCAAGGCAGAATCTTTCCGCATCAGCAAGACAACCAACCACGCCATCAATATTGCAGGAGGTGACGATTACGGCATCATGTATGGATTAGGCAAGGTGCTTCACTGTTCCTACATCTCACCACAAGGATTTGAGTTGGGAAAATGTGAAGGTATCTCTGTACCCGATAAGCCTGTCAGAGGCATATATCTGGCCACACATTTTCATAATTTCTACAACGATGCGCCCATACAAGATGTCGCCGACTACATAGAGGAATTGGCGATGTGGGGATACAATGCTTTGCAGGTTTGGTTTGACATGCACCATTATACTGGCATCAATGACCCTGAAGCACAGAAGATGATTTCACGACTGAAACAACTGCTTGAGGCAGGGCGCGACGTGGGAATGAAAAGCGGTCTGACAATGCTGGCTAACGAAAGTTACAACAATACACCCAAAGAACTGCGGTCAGAGCGCATCAAGTGGACGGGGTTCTATGGATGCGAAATCTGTCCGTCAAAGCCTGGAGGCACTGAACTCATACTGAAACAACGCCGTGAAATGCTTGAGGTGTTCGCTAATATCGGGCTGGAGATTGACAACATCTGGTTGTGGCCATATGACCAAGGGGGCTGCAGTTGTGAGGATTGCAGTCCGTGGGGTGCGAACGGATATCTGAAATTGACTAAAAAACTGGCTCAACTCATCCATGAGCAGATGCCCAAAACGAAAGTTGTATTGTCCACATGGCTGTTTGACTTTGAGGAGCATGACAAAGGTGAATGGAAAGGACTCGCCGAGGCGTTAGCCAAAGAAAAACCATGGGTGGATTACCTTATGGCGGACTCTCACACCAAATATCCGCGCTATCTGCTCAGCCATCCCGTACCAGGCAATCTGCCTTTGCTGAATTTCCCCGAAATCAGCATGTGGGAAAACTATCCGTGGGGCGGTTATGGCGCCAACCCCCTGCCTATGCGCTTTGAGGGTTTGTGGCGCGAGATTGCACATCTGACCTCCGGCGGATATCCCTATTCAGAAGGCAAGTTTGAGGACTTCAACAAAGTGTTGTACAGCCAGTTTTACTGGAGTGCCGGCCGTGACGCCAAAGACATTTTAAAGGAATATGTCACCCACGAATTCTCAAAGAAATATGCCGACGATATCATTGATGCCATATTGATTTTGGAGAAGAATATGGGTATGAAGACCGTCAACTGGTTCACCCACGAGGATGCCAAGAAAGAGATTCATGTACCCGACACAGACTTCGGCGCTCAAAAAGCCTACGCCATCCTGTCTGCCGTCAATAAAAAACTCTCGCCAAGTGTGCGGCAATCATGGCGCTGGCGCATTATCTATCTGCGAGGATACCTTGACTATGCTTTGCGTGAGTCCAAAGGACAGATTATGCCCGACATCAACTCAGCTTTCAAGGAACTTAATGACATCAGCAAACTGAGCAAAGACGCCAACTTTGCTGTCCGGCCGCCATTCCTTCCCGGAGCATAAAATATGAAACAAAAGCCATAAAAAACGCCGAAAGTAGTTATCTTTGCTTTAACAACCATACACACCTCATGCACATCGCCGTCGCCGGAAATATTGGAAGCGGAAAGACAACATTGACTCAGATGCTGGCAGACCATTACGGATGGGAAGCCCGCTTTGAGTCAGTGGACTATAATCCATACCTGAGCGACTACTACGATGACATTCCCAGATGGTCGTTCAATATGGAAGTGTATTTCCTCAAAGAGCGATTCAAGGACATCCTTGCCATTGCGAAATCCGACAAACCCGTTATCCAGGACCGCACCATCTATGAGGGCGTATACGTTTTTACGACAAGCAACAAGGAGATGGGCAATATGTCCGAGCGCGACTACGCCACCTACATGAGCCTCTTCGAGCAGATGGTGGGTCAGGTTAAGTATCCCGACCTCATGATATATCTGCGCGCCTCTGTGTCGCATCTCGTGCAAAACATCCAGAAGCGTGGCAGAGACTATGAGCAGCGCATGCAACTGGATTATCTGGAGAGGCTGAACGACCGCTACGAAGATTTTATCAATAACAAATATAAGGGTAAGGTCATGATTGTCGATGTCGACAACAAGGACTACCAGCACAACCCCGAAGATTTCGGTGAGATTATCAAGCGCGTTGATGAGCACCTCTTCGGCTTGTTTGAAGCTGACAACAATTAAACACAAATAACTATGCACATAGCCATCGCAGGCAACATAGGTTGCGGAAAAACGACTTTGACCAAGATGCTCGCCAAGCGTTACAACTGGACGCCACGTTTTGAGCCTGTTGACAATAATCCTTATCTGGAAGACTACTATGCGGACATGAACCGCTGGTCATTCAATCTGCAAATCTATTTTTTAGCCAAGCGCTTCAAAGAAGTGGTGGAGATATCACGCTCCGACGAAGCCATTATCCAAGACCGCACCATCTTTGAGGACGCGCGCATTTTCGCGCCCAACCTGCACGACATGGGGTTGATGAGCGACCGCGATTTCAACAACTACTCCGATTTGTTTGACACCATGATTTCCCTGGTCAAACTCCCCGACTTGATGATATACATCCGCTCAAGCATCCCCAACCTTGTACAGCAGATTCAGAAGCGCGGGCGCGACTTTGAGCAGTCCATGCGCATGGACTATCTGAAAGGGCTGAACGACCGCTACGAGACGTGGATTAAGGATTACAAGGGACATCTCATCATTGTGGACGGCGACGAGTGCAAGTTCCAGCAAAACCCCGAAGATTTCAAGAAGATTACCGACCAGATTGACGCGCGCCTGTTTGGCCTGTTTCCCGACTGGGAATAGGCTTTTTCGGTCAGGCTCCGCTATTTGGCTATTTTTATGTCAAAGATTACTTTCGACTGATTCGGGTCGTTTGTAATCATCAGTATGCGCAACCTGCCTCGCGAGATGCCTATCATTTCTTTGTTGACCGTGACTTTCAGCGTGGACTCTTCGCCCGGGGCAATCTTTGTCTTCGACAGACTGACACTTACGGCAGGGTTGAAGACTTGAAGATTGCTTACCTCCAGGCTGCTCTTGCCCGAATTTGACAGAAGGATTTTGCCCTTGACTTTCTTTTTCTTTCCAAACGCCGGCAGCTGTATCGTTGTGGATGCGATGTTCAACCGGGGAGACAACTCACGCTGGACGACAGACGTAGAGTCGTATGACGGCACCAGCACCGCCGAGACGGAAATCTCGTTCTCCTTCCCGACATTGTCACCCGGGAAGCGGCTGACATATACCGACGTCTGTGTCAGTCCCATCGTGGACAGTTTACGGCTGTCCAATGTCAGTATCATCTTGCCCACACGCCCGGGGAGCACCCGTGTCGGTATGGCCTCCACCGTGAGATACTTGGGCAGGTGCATCAGCTCCGGCATGTACACATCGCTGCCGGCATTGTACACCGATATGACCTGCTGGGGATACTGGCCGTGGATGACCTCGTCAAACTCAACATTGTCGGTGTTGAGGTAGATTTTGCCCACATGGTTAGGAAAGGCGTCGGTGTTCCTTTCCTCCTGTTCTTTCATCAGCACATTACCCTTCAGGTGCATCCTGTCCTGCATCTCACTGGAGCCTTCGGCATACAGAGAGAGTGTCTTGTCAAAGAAGCCCACCAGAGGTGTCCTGAGCGTCACCTTAATCTCAACGTAAGCCCCGGGCAATATCGGCGAGCGGGGCCATTCCACCAGAATGGCGCTGTTGGACGTGCGTATCTCGCTGATTGAGGTCGCCTTCGCGCCTTTGTTCATCACCGAGAACGTGGCGTGTGCCTCTGAATACCACAGCAACTTGCCGAAATCGTGTTCTTTCTGCATGAATTTCAGTTGCGCGCCGGAGGGGCAAACGGCAAAACAGACAAATACCAAAAGGGATATGATATATTTATTTCGCAGTTTCATGTTTCAAGCATTTATGCAAAAGTACGTTTTTTTTTGCTCTTATTTTCATTTATCCTTTACTTTTCTGTCCTGACGGGGAAATAAAGAAACCGGGCGACTTTTTGCCCGAAACAGATAATGTTTTCCGACAGTCCGATTTCATGGTTTTCTGATGCCGGAAAAAGCCTGTCCCCGATACAGACTTTTTTTCTACCTCGATACAAAACTTTTTCTATCGCGATGAAAAAAATTTTTCATCGCGATAAAAAAATCAGCACCATCTGGATATACCGGAAGGCACCTCCCGCGGGTAAGCATTTTCATTGCGGTATATTCAAAAAAAATTACCCGCTTTCGGATAAGGAAGCGGGTAAACTCATAAAAAAACATTGTCTTTTCCTTCAGGAGAGTCCGTCGGCACTGTCGCAGATGTGTACAGAGAATTTTCCCTTCAGCTGGGGAAATTCATCCAGATAGTTTTCCGTCACCTGCAACGTGATGCTCTCCTCAAACGACGGGTCTATCAGCGCCATGCAGCAGCCCTTGAAGCCGGCGCCGCTGAAACGGCCGCCATAGATACCGTCGGTGTGGGTCATTATCTCATACAGTTTTTTCAACTCGGGGGAACCTGTCTCCCAGTTGCAGATGGAGGACCATCCGCTCTCAAAGCTCAGTCTGCCGTAGGTTTCCACATCGCCCATGCGCCATGCCTCGGCAGCCTCTTGCACACGCTCAAACTCTGTCATCCAGTGCTCCGCACGGAGCTGCCAGTTGTGAGGCAACATCTGTTTATACTTCTCGTAAACCTCCGCAGGAATCTCACGCATGTTGGTCTCCTGGAATTTCCCGTACTCCATACCGGCGAAGGCCTTCAGGGCATAGGCGGCACTGCGCAACTCGTCCACACGCATGTTGAACTTACTGCCGGCAAGAGTGCGCTCAACACCTGAGAAGAATATGGCAATCTTAAACGGCAGTCCCCCGCCGGCATTTTCCCCGAAGGGAATCAATTCGTATTCGTCATTCAGTGTGTCAAGATACAGCAATTTATCCTTTCTGGAATACACCTCGCAACTCTGGTCCAGTTTGCCGCTGCTCACGCCCACATACTTGTTCTCCACAGCGACGGAGGTCATTATCATCTCCTGAGGCGTGAGCTGCAAGTTGTTGACGTCACACAACGCCTTCAGAAACACCAGCGCCACAGCCGCCGACGATGACAGACCGCCAATGGGCAGCGTACCCTCTATCACACCACTCAGGCCCCGGCTAAGCGGATATTTCTCACTCAGAATAAGCGTGCACCCACGCAAATAGTCCGCCCAGTCGTTCTGCTTGACCGCCGGCACCTCATGGATATGCCACTGGGCGCGTTTCTCAAACTGCAACGAACTCAACTCTATCACACCGTTCATCTTCGGGCTGTAGGCGAGGTAGATACCCTTGTTGATAGCCAGTCCTGTGATTTTTCCCATATTATGGTCCGAGTGGGCACCGACAGGGCATACCCTGTAAGGACAGAAAGCCAGCCTCTCCGGCAACTTCTTATATACTTCCGTAAATTTGTCTTGACACAACATCTCTGTGATATTTTCTACAAAAATAGCACTTTCCCGCAGACCGCCACCCGCCATGGAAAAAAAACTTGATTTTTTCTTGCATAATAATTAATATATGTATATATTTGTACCAAAAATCTGGAATTGTAATTTATGAACAAATCATTGCATATTATCCTCTTCCTGTTTCTCGCATTAAGCGGACATGCGGATATCACCCACGCTTATGACAGCATGGACCGTCTGGTGCGCTACAGCGCCGGGACGGCATATGTCAGGCAAAGCGGCAGGGGATACACGGGACATGAGCATCTGACGGCCTTCGGCCTCGTCAACATGAACGCACGGCTCTACGATCCGCTGACGGCACGTTTTCTCAGTCCCGACAACCTCGTGCAAGCTCCCGCCCTCGGACAGAACTACAACAGGTACTCCTACTGCCTCAACAATCCGCTTAAATATGTGGATAAGGACGGAAATCTATGGTGGTTGTTATTCGCAATAACCGATACGTTTAGTAATATTCTTAAGCATGGATTAAATATTAGTCAATACAACTATAAAAAGACAATATATTCATGTCAACGGTTATAAAGCCCAACAACTAATGAAAGAAGGTTATATTATTCAAAAAAAATATTGGAAATTTGTGATATTAGGTAAACCTATAAAGATAAGAATGCCATGAAACCTTCCGAATTAAATCTTCAGGAGTATGAAGAGATAAAAAAACAAGTAGATAAATATCTTAAAAGTATACCTTTTATCTTGAATCCTGTTACATTTTTAGAACATGAAGTATATGGATTATATATTATAGATAATAAATATTATCAACAATTTACAGAAAAAGGATTTACCAGCTGGTTCTTAATGGGATATAACCACAAAGAGATGGTACAACAATTGATCTATGACCATCTGAGTGGATGGTTCGAAGTATATAATAGCCAATATTGGATCTATCCCTTGACTTCCTTAAGGCTAATTATAACAAGAAAAAGAACAGCTGCTGACCGATTTGAAGACTATTTTAGAAAATGCAATAAATATATTAAAAAAGTATCTGGCGGATGTCTCGGAGCAGAAGGATTGTTTGATTCTATTGAAAGACTATATGAACTTGAAAAAAGAAGGCACGAAGATATTGAAGAACTTGATATCAAAGAATAAAATGAATTATAAAAAAAGAGGCACAGAAAATGAATATAGTCATAATGGTATTATGAATTTTGAAAAAATCGACACGATATGGATATCAACATTATATAATGACATAATTATCCCAATAGATACAGTAACTAAAACTACAGAAAAAATTCCTCTACCTTTCTGAAAAGAACAATTTATTACAAGAGAAAACTATTATTTTTGCGCAGAAAATTTAGAATAAATAAAAGAACTAACGCTTAGGTTATGAAAAAATTTTTTCTATTTGCAGCAACATTGTTGCTCACAGCAAGTGCTTTCGCACAACAGGAAAAGGGCACATTCACCCTTCAATTCAAAGCCGGCTTGAACATCGCCGACTGTGTCAACGGAGGACAATCTGACCCGCGTATCGGACTTGTCGTTGGCGCAGAAGGAGAATACAGATTAAGCAAGCTCTGCAGTTTTTCGTTAGGCGCGCTCTATTCACAACAAGGCGACAAAGGAGAGGGAACTGTAAATCACCGTTACGCCACTTTGACAGAAAAACTGGACTACATTAGCTTCCCCCTCATGATTAATCTCTATTTTTATAAAGGATTCGCCTTGAAAGCCGGTCTGCAACCTGCTGTCAACATTAATGCGGCAGTGGTGATTAAGTCTGGCGGCGATACTGCGGAAAGAACTTTCAAAGAACTGGGCGTAGATGTCAATACGTTTGACTTGTCACTCCCTTTAGGTCTGTCCTATGATATCGGCAGATTTGTCATAGACGCACGCTATAACATAGGGTTGACAAGTGTTGTTGACAACAGCGATGCCCATCCTCGCCACAGCGTATTCCAGTTTACTCTGGGATACAAGTTCAAGCAATAAAGAGGCCCTCGTCTGCCAGACCGCCGACGCATAGTGTCTGTTTTTTTGAAGATAATCTCCCGATATTTTCGGGAAACAAAAATAATATGTATATTTGCATATTAAATATATTCAGACATTATGAAAGGTATTGTTTTGGCAGGCGGTTCGGGTACCCGCCTCTACCCCATCACGAAAGGCATCAGCAAACAGTTGATGCCGATATACGACAAACCGATGATATATTATCCTATCTCGGTATTGATGCAAGCCGGTATCCGCGAAATTTTGATTATCTCCACGCCTTACGACTTGCCAGGCTTCAAGCGCCTGCTCGGCGACGGCTCTGACTACGGTGTTGAGTTCACCTATGCCGAGCAACCCTCTCCCGACGGACTGGCACAGGCTTTCACCATCGGCGAGGAATTTATTGGCAACGACTGCGCATGTCTTGTATTGGGTGACAACATCTTTCAGGGAATGGGCTTCACCGCCCTGTTGAAAGAGGCGGTACGCACTGCCGAAGAGGACAAGAAAGCTACCGTCTTCGGTTATTGGGTCAATGACCCCGAGCGATACGGCGTGGCCGAGTTTGACAAAGACGGCAACTGCCTCTCCATTGAGGAGAAACCGGCACAGCCAAAAAGCAACTACGCCGTTGTAGGCCTGTATTTTTATCCCAACAAAGTCGTTCATGTCGCCAAGAACATCAAACCGTCTGCCCGTGGCGAATACGAAATCACCACCGTCAATCAAGAGTTCCTGAAGGAAGGCAATCTCAAGGTTCAGACGCTCGGACGCGGTTTCGCATGGCTGGACACCGGCACACACGACTCTTTGGCGGAAGCCTCCACCTACATTGAAGTGCTGGAGAAACGGCAAGGCTTGAAAGTAGCCTGCCTTGAGGAAATAGCCTACCGCCAAGGTTGGATTAGCGCAGACAAATTGCGCGAAGTGGCGAAACCGATGCTGAAGAACCAATATGGTCAATACCTTCTCAAAATCATCAACGACAACGCGCAATGAATGTAATACCAACCAGTATTGACGGTGTTTTTATCATAGAGCCCAAAGTATTCAAGGATGCACGCGGCTACTTCTTCGAGTCATTCTCACAAAGAGATTTCGAGAAGCAAGTCGGCAAAATCAATTTTGTACAAGACAACGAGAGCATGTCCTCCTATGGGGTAATGCGCGGTCTGCACTTCCAGCGCCCGCCGTTCACCCAGAGCAAACTGGTGCGCTGTGTCAAGGGGGCAGTGTTGGATGTCGCCGTCGACATCCGCAAAGGTTCGCCCACATACGGACAGCACGTAGCCGTGGAACTTACAGAGGAAAACCACTTACAGTTCTTCGTGCCAAAAGGCTTCGCACATGGTTTCTCCGTACTCTCCGAGACGGCTGTGTTCCAATACAAATGCGATGATTTCTATCATCCTGAAGCCGACGGCGGAATATCCATTCTGGATGAATTCCTCGGCATTGACTGGAAGATACCAACAGATAAAGCCATCCTCTCGGATAAAGACACCAAGCACGCCCTGCTTAAGGACTTTGACACGCCTTTTCACTATAACAGGAAATCACTCGAACTATGAACATACTTGTAACTGGAGCCAACGGCCAGTTAGGCAACGAAATACGTATTCTTGCCGGCGGCATACCCGAAGACCATGCTCTGGCAGGTTCCCGCTTTATCTTTACCGATGTCAGTCAGCAGGAAGGCTGTGAGACGACATATCTGGATATCACAGACCTTGACGCTATCCGCAAGATAGTCAGCGACAACCACATAGATGCCATCATAAACTGTGCGGCATGGACCAACGTGGACGCTGCGGAGAGCAACGAGGCACTCTGCGAAAAGCTCAACGCTGACGCTCCTGAAAACCTCGCCATCGCCATCAAGGAGACAGGCGGATGGCTGGTACAGATATCCACCGACTATGTCTTTGGCAAAGAGCCATACAACAAACCCTGTTGCGAAGACCAGAAAGGCACGCCGACGGGTGTCTATGGCATGAGCAAACTCCACGGCGAACAAAAGATACAAGCCTCAGGCGCAAACTACGTCATCATACGCACAGCGTGGCTGTACAGTGAGTTCGGCAAGAACTTCTGCAAGACAATGCTCAACCTGACCGCAACGAAGCCTCAGCTCAAGGTTGTCTTCGACCAGACTGGCACGCCGACCTACGCCATGGACCTCGCCAAAGTCATTATCAAAATACTGGAACGCCCCGTGCAAGGCATCTACCACTACTCCAACGAAGGCGTGTGCAGTTGGTATGACTTCACCAAAATGATACAGGAATACAGCGGTCAGACAGCATGCGACGTCCAGCCGTGTCACTCCGATGAGTTCCCCTCTCCTGTCACACGTCCGGCTTTCTCTGTCTTGGATAAGGCAAAAATCAAGGAGACCTTCGGCCTCACCATTCCTTACTGGACTGACAGTCTTAAGACTTGCATACATAACATTATGAAATAATAATACACTAAATATATGAAAACTATCATCATCACCGGTGGTGCAGGCTTTATAGGAAGCCATGTCGTACGCCTTTTTGTCAACAAATACCCTGAGTACAATATCATCAATCTGGACAAACTGACATATGCCGGCAACCTCGCCAACCTCAAGGACATTGAGGACAAACCCAACTATAAGTTTGTCAAGATGGATATCTGTGACTTTGACGGCGTCTACCAACTGATGCAGGACAACCATGTTGACGGCATTATCCACCTCGCCGCCGAGAGCCACGTGGACCGTTCCATCAAAGACCCGTTCACTTTCGCCCGTACCAATGTAATGGGAACATTAAGCATGCTTCAGGCTGCCAAACTCTACTGGGAGTCTTTGCCAGAGAAATATGAGGGCAAGCGTTTCTATCACATCTCAACCGACGAAGTTTACGGGGCGCTGGAGATGACCCACCCAGCAGGTATCCAACCGCCTTTCACCACCAAGGCATCATCAGGCAAGCACCATCTGGCATACGGTGACAAATTCTTCACCGAGGACCTGAAATATATGCCTCACAGTCCATACAGCGCATCCAAGGCAAGCAGCGACCATTTTGTTCGCGCTTTCCACGACACATACGGCATGCCCACAATCGTAACTAACTGTTCCAACAACTACGGCCCGTACCAGTTCCCGGAGAAACTCATTCCACTATTTATCAACAACATCCGTCACCGCAAACCGCTTCCCGTATACGGCAAAGGTGAAAATGTGCGCGACTGGCTCTACGTTGAGGACCATGCCCGTGCCATAGACCTCATCTTCCACAAAGGCACAGTGGCCGACACCTACAACATAGGCGGCTTCAACGAGTGGAAAAATATTGACATCATCAAGGTCCTCATCAATACCGTGGACCGTCTGCTGGGCCGCAAGGAAGGCGAGGATATGAACCTGATTACATACGTCACCGACCGTGCCGGTCATGACATGCGCTATGCCATTGACTCCTCCAAACTCCAGCGAGAACTGGGTTGGGAACCGAGCCTGCAGTTTGAAGAAGGTATAGAGAAAACTGTCCGTTGGTATCTTGACCATCAGGAGTGGATGGACAACATCACCTCGGGTGACTACGAAAAATATTACGACGAGATGTACAAAAACAGATAACATCATTACCGTCATCTTAACCTTTTAACATAAAATCCTCCATAGCGTAAACCAATGGAGGATTTTATGTTATTGTACACTTCTTTCTTAGTTGATATTTTTTCTGAAAAATACATTTTTAAATAATTCTTTGTAATTTTGCTTATCATATTCCTGAATAACAAGATATTTAAAACTTATTATTAATCATTAAAACACAGTTTATGAGAAAATTTTTACTCTCTTGTGCATTACTCGTAGCAGGTATATCTGCGACTATAGCACAAACACCCGTAATCGGTATCACGTTTGATGAGAACGGTCCAGTTTTGAGCGGCTCTGATGCTGCCAATCACACTGCTGCCGCTTTCAGCACAGCAATCAACGACACATGGATTTACCAAGACCCCATCACAGGCAAGTACATTGGTACAACCAACAACAGCGCTGGCGGTTTCTACTATGTTACATACAACGCTACCGATGCACTCGGCCAGACATTTGCAAAAGGCGGAACATGGGAAATTCTGTATCGCATGGACAAAAAACAGTGTGTAACGACCAACACGTCAGGAAAAGCTTCCAACAATGGTACAGCCAAGTTCTTCTCCTCACAACAGTCCGGCGGTTGGTCCATGTACTATTATCCCGGCGGTGACAACGGTGGTCTCAAATTTGACTATGTGACCAATGATGGTGAAGCAAATACAACAGCAACAATCAAGCCCGGTATGGAGAAAGCCAATATCCAAACAGGTGAGTTCAACCACATCATTGTAACCGTTGACAAAACAAACTCCACTATGGTCATGTATCTCAACGGTGAGAAGGTAGGTGAAACAAGCAATTACGATCTTTTGAACGATTTCCAGTTCCCCAACATCGGCAATCCCCGCATGACAGAAAACATGTGGTTTAGTCTCGGTGCAGACCCTGCAGGCATTGACGCCCCGTCCAACAAAGGTTCAGAGAACTCAAGCCGTTCTTCATTCGTATTTGCGAACATCTACGACAAAGTCCTGACCAGCGATGAAGTTGCCGCACGTTATGCCGACGAAACCGTCCAGTACTACACCAACACCAAACCCACTACCGCCAGCGACCTTATCTGGGACGTAGTGGCAGGTCCTGCCGGTAGCGTACGCGACGCATCTCCCTACGGTATTGTTAATGTTGTCGGTACAATGACCACACAATACAATCCTACATTCCACCGCTACGAAGTCGTAAACGAAGCACCCAATTCGGAAAACTTCGCATATCGCTATTATGGTTACGACCAGACCATCACCAGCCGCCTGAACAACAGTATGGCTGTCGAGGTGCTCTGCAAGGCCAACGAATCATTGCCCGCCGCCATCACATCTCCGCTGAGCTTCCAGCAGGATGGCGGAATCGGATTTGAATTCCAGACAACAGGTACCGTGAGATTCAACTACAACGACTACGGCTACAACGCAACATCAGCCGGCGCTTCCAACCTGTCAACATGGACAGATGCTGAATTCCTGAATACCGAATACAACCACTATGTCGTAGTCAGCGACAGGCCCAACAACAAGAGCTACATCTATGTCAACGGCGAACTCGTCAAGGAATATAGCGTGACAACCGAGGGAGTGGACATGGCCAACCAGTCCGTTACCTTCCCGTCTGCTCCCTACCAATGGTTCTGTTTCAATGGTGATACAAAAGGCGGTCTCGCCACCGCATGCGATTATCCCTTCAACGGCAATATCGTAATAGGCCGAGTATGGGGCAAGGCCCTGACCGCTGGAGAAGTTACAGTCCTCTACACAATGGCTGCCAACCCAACAATCATCTTATCTGTATACACCAATAATCTTGCAACGGCCATCTTCCCGTTTGATGCTGTCGTTCCTGCAGGAGCGAAGGCATACATCGTTGACGCCGTCAACGGCACCGTAGCCCATACCGAACTGCTCGCTTCTGAAGGCGAAGTCATTCCTTACGGTACTCCCGTCATCATCAAGGGTGCAACTGGCAACTACACCTTCAAGGCTGCCGACCTCACCACAGCCACCGTCAAGGCCATTCCGGCTGTCAACCTCCTCGAAGGCTCCTATGTAACCACAGAGGTTAAAGCTGGTCAGGTCTACACTCTCTCCTTGCTCGAAGAACAATTTGACATTTCAACTAATAGGAGTATTGCCGCAGATAAGGCATGGCTGCCTGCAAGCGCAATTTCACTCGCTGAGGTATCTAACATCACACTGGACGGCGACATCAACGAGTTCGTCGTAGCCATCAACGGTGTGAAATCTGAAATTGAGAATTCTCCTGTCAAGTGTTTCGAGAATGGCCGCATCGTCATCAAGAAGGCTGGCAAGACTTATTCCGTAGACGGCAAACTGATCAATTAAGCCTATTACAGATATCTATAAATGCCGCCTTGGCCTTATACAAGACCAAGGCGGCATTTGCATTTACTGACATTCAAGAGAATATAAACTTAAGGCTGACGTTTGTCAGCCTTAAGACAAAACATCTGTCCGCGATATCTTCTCCGTTCCATTGGCTGGAATATACATCCTACCCGATGGAACTTATGTTCTATGGGCTGGAACAAAAGACATATCGCGGCAAACTCACGCATGTTTCACGGACTATCCATAATTGTTTCGGAAACATTAAAAACAAAAAAAAGTTAACGGCTCTTAATATTTGCCAAGAAACATGTATTTTTGTAGTTTGAAATGATAACAGCGTCTATCGTAACATACAAGCATACATTTGAGGATATCAAGCTCTTAGTCCAGAGTATCATATCCTCACCTATTATCATTTTATACATCATTGACCACTCGCCGGAAAAATGCGTCAGTACACTCCAGGAGGACATTGCCGCCTACCTAACAGAGCAGAATGCCCTGATAAAACTAATATACATCCGGCAAGAAAACAAGGGATATAGCGGTGGGCACAATCTTGCCCTGCAAGACGCCATAAAGCATGGGGCCTCCTATCACCTTGTGGTTAATCCTGACGTCTATTTCGACAGAAAAGTCATCCCTGCCATTTTTACCTACATGGAAGAAAATCCCGACGTGGGACAACTCATGCCAAAAGTGCTCTATGCCACAGGCGAATTGCAGCGCCTGTGCAAACTGATACCCGAGCCCATGGACCTGCTCGGCAGATTCATCCTGCCCAATTTCTTTCTGGAAAGCCGCAACAAAAAATTTGAACTGGCAGATACAGGCTACAAGAAAATAATGAACGTACCGTACCTTTCAGGTTGCTTCATGTTCTTCAGGCTCAGCGCACTGCAAGACGTAGGACTGATGGATGAACACTTTTTCATGTATGCGGAAGACATAGATATAACACGCCGCATACACGAAAAATACAAAACAATATACTACCCCAAAGTATCCATCACACACCTTTTCAACAGGGCCGACCGCCGCAGCATGAAACTGCTTTGCATCCATATCGTCAACATCATCAAGTATTTCAACAAATGGGGCTGGTTCAAAGACGAAAAAAGAGATTTCTACAATAAACAACTACTTAGTGAATTGAAAAAAGGAAAATAACCCCATATCGGTCATCTTCCTTTTTTTATGCACGCAACAGAGTCCGGCATAATGCCGCGCAAAAATGACGGCACGGACATTTTCCGCTGTGCTAATATCCGAAATACAGCAGAGTCCTACAACAATTTCACTATAGCCGCCTCCACATTTTTCATATCTTCAGTCGGCTCGAAACGCGCCACGACATGACCTTTGCGGTCAACGAGGAACTTGGTGAAATTCCATTTTATATCGCTCTTCTTGTCAAACTCAGGGTCTGCCTTGGAAAGCATCTGTTGGAGAATCTTACCTATAGGGTGTTCCAGATTGAAACCTTTGAAACCTTGCTCGGCTTTGAGCCACGTATACAGAGGCAGTTCATCATCGCCGTTGACATTAGATTTCTTAAACTGCGGAAATTTTGTACCGTAATTAAGCTGGCAGAACCGAGTGATTTCCTCGTCGGAGCCGGGAGCCTGTTGACCGAACTGATTGCAAGGAATGTCCAAAATCTCCAAGCCTTTGTCTTTCAAGCGTTCATACATTGCCTCCAACGCCTCGTATTGCGGTGTAAAACCGCAGCGGCTCGCAGTGTTGACAATGAGAAGTACCTTACCCTTATACTGCGCCAGACTTACCTCTTCTCCCTTTTTATCAGGAAGGGTAAAACTATAAACATCGTTGTTTTTGCTCTTATTGCTTTTATTGAGTTTTTTACCATATAATGCCAATGGAGGCGTACTGCTGTATGGAAGACTTGCACCGGCCTGTTGCATCCGCTCAGTGTCAGAGCCTTGGAAACTATTGGGTGCCGTAACACCATTATCTGCAGCCTTTACCACGATGAAGACAGCGCACAATGCCATTAATAAGACGTGACGTAACATAATTGTCCTTATTTAATCAAATGAATAATAAAGTTTTGCGCAAAGATACACAATCTGGGGGAAAACAGTAAAGATGTTACAAATAAAGAAACCTGGCAACCGGAAATAAACTTTCCGTTTGCCAGGTCACCATCCTGCGGAGAGAGGGGGATTCGAACCCCCGAAACGCTTTTGACGTTTACACGCTTTCCAGGCGTGCCTCTTCAACCACTCGAGCATCTCTCCTAAAAAATAGCTACACGCTCTCGCAAGCGATTGCAAAAGTAATACTTTTTATTGAGAAAAGTAATTTTTATTTTTAACTTTGTTACGGCAAATGCATCTTATAAGTGAAAAAAAGATGTTGACGAGGCAGATTCAACATACAGAAAAGGTATTGAATTCATAAAATGGCAGTCAATAAATATAGCGACGATGAGTTGTACAGCATGCTCAAAGACCCTAAAACCAAAGAAAAAGGATTTAAAGCACTGCTGGCGCAATATGGCAGAGGCCTCTATTGGCATATCCGTCGAATCGTTATAGGTCATGATGACGCAGAGGATGCGGTGCAGGAAACCAGTATCAACATATGGAAAAATATTGATGCCTTTCGTGGAAATGCCGAACAGCTGAAATCATGGATCTACCGAATCGCCACCAACGAATCGCTGCAAGTGTTGCGCAAGCGGACAACTTTCCTCCAAAGCGTTGACGATCTGGGGGAAGTCCTGACAGAAGAGTTGACAACGGAGAACCCATTAGACTCTGAGGCGACTGAGAGATTGTTCCAAGAAGCTCTCCTAAAACTGCCGACACAACAGCGCATAGCGTTTAATCTACGCTACTATGACGAGATGCCATATGAACAGATTGCAGAAATCACCGGCAAAAAAGTCGGAGTACTTAAGACAAACTATCACTACGCAGTAGACAAAATAAAATCCTATTTAAAAGAACACGCATGAAAAAGACAGACGAAATGAAAACAACAATGCCGTTCAATGAAAACAATGACTACATTGACAATCTATGGATGAGAGCCGCAGAGAAAGCTATTGCGCAAGCTGAAAAGCCGTCCGCAAAAACGCCTATTCTCACCCTGCACCGGCACGTACTAACCGCTGTCGCCACAGCAGCTCTCGTTGTTCTGGTTACGACTATCAGTTGGAAGTTCATCTGCAAACAACTTTCTCCTGATTCATCTCAGCAGGTTGCCGTTGCCTCAGAGAACCCTCTGGACGAGTTCCTTGGAAGTATCTCCGATGAGGAAGCAAAGCAAATTGACTGCTATCAAATCACGACTATATCCGATTACAATTAACTATACACAAATATTACCTATGAAACAAATATTATTATTTTTCACATTTTTCCTTATAGCCATAACCGGCATGGCTGATGAGAAAAAGAATAACTTCAGAGAAAAACTCTTCAATGCCAAACTGTCTGAATTCGCAGTCAAACTGAAAATGTCCCAAGAGCAGATGAGCGACTTCAAGCCCATATACAGACAATACCAGCAAGACATCATGAATTTATGGCGAAAGGACAGGAAGACGACTGGGAAACCGACGACAACTGCTGAGGCCGCGACACACATGAAGAAGCAGCTGGAGAAACAGAAGAAAGCGCAACAGATACGTATTGATTACGTTGACAAATTTGCAAAAGTTCTCACAGCCGAGCAACTGATGCGTCTGTATTACACAGAAGACCAGATTCAGTATAAACTCATGCATCGCATGTCACACTCTTCCAATCCAAACAGGAAATGTCATAATCGGGAACACTTTTCTAAACCGAATAATGACAAATAGGACATAACGCTCATAACTGATTACAGACAGAGAGATTGTCGGAACAAGACTGCAATCATTAATGGCGTCCCGCTACTTTACATACGCTTCAAACCTATGCGTCTGGCGCTGTTCTACTGGTGGTAATTGCATATAATCACCGAAGGTATGCTCCAAATACTCCTTGTAGCCGACCATAGTCTTGTACACCTTCCCCTCAAACTCAATGTCTACAGCGCTTTTTATACTGTCCGCGCTGAAGCAACCTTTCACAGAAGGTCCGACTTCCGTCATATTGCAAACCGTGTTCGTTGGTCGCTTGTGCCATTGAATACTACGCAACCACTTGTTGAGTGTACTTGAAGGCACTGGTATCATTCTGCATACGATGCGCTTGAAAACATGCCAGGGGTTCTTGTCTCTGAAAAGACGCATGCGCTTGTCTATATAAATACGAAACAGATTTTTCTTCAACCAGAAAACGGCTTTCCTCAACGCTATGTTCTCTGTCACATAATCCACTGGAAAGATATCCACATAGATACCTATCGGGAAATTATCATACCATGCCTCCACCATCTTGGTACGCGTGTCAGCCACTTTAGCAAACGTGTAGATGTAATGTGCCGTCTTTCGCGGCTCCAATAATTCGAAGCGTCCTAAAGAATCTTGGTATTCTGCACAAAACCGTTCGTAACTCTCGCGTGGCATGTAAAGGTCTATGTCGTCATCCCAGGGTATATAGCCTTTGTGCCTGACTGCACCTATCAGCGTGCCGCTCGACAAGAAGTAAGTTATGCCGTTCTCTGTGCAGAATCTGTGGATGTCATCCAAAATACCCATCTGGTATTGTCTTAATTCCTTTACATCTGTTATTTGACGCATAAACCTTTCACTTGTTTTATATATTTTCAGTTGATTTTATACGTAGCGTCTGGCCATGAATCAAGCATCTCCAACAATGCCTTGTTGACGTTTATCTTACGCTGGGCCTTCAGACTTAACGACGTCTTGTATTTAGGATAGAATGGTTTGAGGTACAGTTCCGTCGTACCCTCTTCCTCGCAGAAAAGCAAAAGTTCACTGCTACGCTCCATATCCAAGGCATCCATTGAGAAGGCAATCGTCAACTTCTGCACAAGGTCATCCTTAATGTCTGACAGGTATTGAATCTGACTTATGTTCAAGTCTTTGCGATCAGGATTCCATGGTGGCGACTCTATCGCTGCATGTATATACAATGCCGCACCTTCCTTGAAGTAATTCTGATATTTCGTCCACGAGTCACCAAACATGCGCAACTCGCCTTCGCCCGAATAATCCTCAATGGCGACATTTCCATACGGTTTATTCTTTTTGGTCATTCCTGTACGAATACCTTTCACTATTCCGCCAAATGTCACATTCTTGACGTTCAGTGTAGCAATGTCTTTGATGGCAGCACACTTCAACGAGCAGACTTTATTCATAATGACATAGTATTCATCCAGCGGATGCGCTGAAAGGTAAATGCCTATGAGTTCTTTCTCTCTGTTGAGACGCTCGGTGTCGTTAAGTTCAAAATTGTATGGCGGTATAGGCGGTTTGGATATCATTTGGAAATCATCCATGCCACCAAACAATGACAACGACTGTGAGTTGTTTTCACGTTGTACTGCCTGACCATAAGACATCAGTTGGTCAATAAATGTCTGCTTGGAAGTCTCCGGCTCCAGAAAATATTGTTCACGAGCCAATTCCGTAAAGCAATCCAGTGCACCACTCAAGGCCAAACTTTCAAAACATTTTTTATTAAACTGACTGTAGTTTAGACGTTCGGCAAAATTATAGATGTCTGTATACGGTCCGTTTTTCTTGCGCTCCTCTATGATAGATTGAGCAGCCGAGATGCCCATGCCCTTTATTGCAGCCAACCCGAAACGGATTTCTCCTTTGGCGTTGACGCCGAAATCAGCATAACTCTCATTGACATCTGGCAACAACGTAGCAATGCCCATCGAGCGACATTCATCCATCAGTTTCGTAATTTCCTTGATATCATTTTTACGACGTGTCATAATCGCCGCCATAAACTCTGAGGGATAATGCGCTTTGAGATAAGCTGTCTGGTATGCTACCCATGAATAACATGCAGCATGTGATTTGTTGAAAGCATAGGACGCAAACTTCTCCCAGTCACTCCAAATCTTCTCCAGAATCTCCGGGTCATGTCCATTCTTCTTTCCGCCCTCTATAAATTTGGGCTTCATGGCATCAACGATATCTTTCTTCTTCTTGCCCATAGCCTTACGCAGAGCGTCACTCTCGCCTCTGGTAAAGTCTGCCAGCAGACGGGAGAGCAACATCACTTGCTCCTGATACACCGTTATGCCATAGGTGTCCTTCAGATATTTTTCCATGACAGGGATGTCATAGTGGATTTGTTCCCTGCCATTTTTTCTATTGATAAACGACGGAATATAATCCATCGGTCCAGGACGATACAAGGCATTCATGGCTATCAAGTCCTCAAATACTGTAGGATGCAGTTCCTTCAGATATTTCTGCATTCCGGGAGACTCAAACTGGAATGTGCCGACGGTACGCCCTTCCTGATAGAGCTTATATGTCAGCTCGTCATCCAAAGGCAAGTTGTCTAAATCGATCTCTACACCTTTGGACTCTTTAATAATACGGCATGCCTCCTTCATCTCTGACAGCGTCTTTAACCCCAGAAAGTCCATTTTAATTAGTCCGGTAGACTCGATGACATGCCCGTCATATTGCGTCACGGTCGTCTTGGTGTCAGGAAAATCCGGATCGTCAGCCGTGGATACAGGCACGTGGTCGGATATCGGGTCCCTGCAGATAATAAATCCGCACGCATGTATACCAGTACCTCTTACTGTACCCTCAAGCATTCTGGCATATTTAATCGTATTGCGCTCGCGCTCATCATCGGATGTCTCCGCTGCCTTCAGTTCCGGAGTACATTTAATGGCGTTCTCCAAATTCATTTTCAAGCCGTCAGGCAAACGGTCCGGGATTGCCTTGCACAATGCGTTGCTCCTGTCGAGAGGCAGCTTCTCCACCCTGGCAACGTCCTTGATAGAGTTTTTTGTCGCCATCGTGGCATATGTGATAATGTGGGCGCAATTCTCTTGTCCGTACTTCTCCATTACCCACTGCAACACCTTGCCACGACCGTCGTCATCGAAGTCTGTGTCTATATCCGGCAGCGAGACACGGTCAGGGTTTAGGAAACGCTCAAACAGCAAGTCATACTTCAATGGGTCAAGTCTCGTTATGCCCAGACAGTAAGCAACGACAGACCCGGCGGCTGAGCCTCGCCCCGGTCCTACCCATACATTCAACTCACTGCGTGCCGCATTGATGAAATCCTGCACTATGAGGAAATAACCCGGGAAACCCATCGTCTTCATGATGTGCAGCTCAAAGCGTATTCTGTCATCAACCTCCTGAGGCAACGGATCACCGTAAATAGCCTTCGCACCGTCGTATGCCAATTTGGCAAGGTAGTCAGCCTCAAATTTGATACGATACAGTTTCTCGTATCCTCCCAGTTTGTGGATTTTGGCTTCCGCCTCTTCTTGTGGAAGCGGATTCTCGCCGTTTTCGTCACTGGTGAACTCCTTGAAGAGTTGCTCTTCTGTATATTTCTTACGCCATTGCTCCTCTGTGCCAAAGTCGGCAGGTATAGGGAAATTAGGCATAATGGCATCACTCTCTATGTCATACATCTCCACCTTGTCCAATATCTCGAGTGTATTGGACAACGCCTCCGGAATATCACTGAACACCTCGTTCATTTCCGCACGGGACTTAAACCACTCCTGTTTTGTATAAAGCAGTCGGTTGGGGTCATCCAGATCTTTTCCCGTTGACAGACACAGCAGATGGTCGTGGGCCTCGGCATTCTCCTCGTCAACGAAATGGCAGTCATTGGTGCATATCAATTTAATATTGTACTCTTTAGCCAAATCTATGAGGAAACCGTTTGCCAGTTGCTGCAAGGGGAAAGTGTCGCGGTTGGCACGCTGCTTCACGCTCTTGACCTCATGGCGCTGCAGTTCCAGATAATAGTCGTCACCAAAGACCCTCTTATACCATTCTATCGCCTCACGCGCACCCTTCATGTCACGCTTGATGATTTTCTCAGGCACCTCGCCGGCAATACATGCCGAGCACACTATCAGTCCCTCGTGGTACTTCTCCAAGTCTGCCTTGTCTGTACGCGGACGACCGTAAAAACCATCCGTCCATGCACGGCTGACCAATTTGATAAGGTTATGATATCCCTGAAGGTTCTTTGCCAAGACAATCAGGTGATTGCCGCCACGATCGCCCTTTTCATTCTCCTTGTCCTCCTTGCGCCGGCGCGCAACATACATCTCACAACCGAATATAGGCTTAAAGGGCTCAAGTCCCTCCTTCTTGCGTGTTTCGTTAACCTTACCGGCATAGTCAAAAAACTCCTTTATGGCGAACATATTGCCGTGGTCGGTGATAGCCATGCCTTTCATCCCGTCAGCGACAGCCTTGTCTACCAGCTTACCGACCGGCGACTGACCATCAAGAATGGAATAATAGGTATGGACATGAAGATGTACGAAATCCTGCATCTATATTTAAATATTGTTATAATTTTTACGGAAACTTTCCCAATACAAATTTAAATAAATCCTGACAAATATTCCGTGCGGCCGGTTAAAACTTTTTTAAATTTCCGTCACGGCCGGACAGGCACAAACAGCAGACAAGAAAATTTTCTCCGCGCAGGAATGACCTTACCCTTCCCGATATATTTTATATTCCAAGGGCCGGAATGTAAATTCCAAAGAACGGAACGCATATTCCATCCTTTGGAATGGAGATTCCAAAGGATGGAACCGAAAACCCCACGCGGCAACGTGGTCCCTTCTGCCAGGAAGACACCAATATAAGATACGGGTATGTCCTGCTGCCGGGCAGACGGCAGGGCCGGCCCTCGCCGACGCAGCCTGAATCAACGCCGCATAATATTTATCCAACCGGCAAGCAAAAAAATATAATTTTTATTGTCAGTTAAAAAAAAATAAGTAACTTTGCACGCCCAAAATACGAAATAATAAAGATATAAAGATATGAAAAGAACATTTCAACCTCACAACAGAAAGAGAAACAATAAGCACGGTTTCCGTCAGCGCATGGCAACCGCAGGTGGCCGTAAGGTTCTGGCTGCACGTCGTGCTAAAGGTCGCAAAAAACTAACAGTCAGCGACGAGCGCCACGGCAAATAAGACACTGCACGCCTAACGGCTGTCCGCAGCAATAACAAAAAGAAGTAAGTCTTCCACAAGAAAGCCTTACTTCTTTTCTTGTTTACAGGCGCAAAAAAAGAAATAAAGACTTTGTCATGTGACACATCTTTATTACTTTTGTAATAATATGGCAAAGAACGAAGAAACCGGTACCGCCCAAAGAGCCAAAGAGGGTAAGACAAAGAAAACATCTTTCAGAAAGATATTTTTTTTAAATCTTCTCGGAATGGGACTCATTGCTGCTGTCATGATAGCAGCCTCCCTGGCAGGATTACACAAATACACCCGTCACGGCGAAGAGATAGACGTCCCTAACCTCAAGGGACTCACCGTCTCACAGGCCGTCGACAGACTTCAGAAAATAGGCCTGATTGCTAAAATAGACGATTCCGTCTATGTAAAGAACCAGATACCCAACACCATCTACAATCAGTCTATCACAGCAGGCAGCCATGTCAAAGTGGGCCGCATCATCAAACTTACAGTCAACTCCTCACAGCCGCCAATGATATCCATGCCTGATATAGCCGACAACAGCTCCGTACGTGAAGCTACCATGAAGTTGACCGTGCTTGGACTCAAACTGACAGCCCAAGAATACATCAACGGTGAAAAAGACTGGGTATATGCCGTCAAAATCAACGGCAGGAATGTCACGGCAGGCGAGCGTATCCCCTCCGACTCAAGAGTCACGCTGGTGGTGGGTGACGGAACCTATTTTGACACTGAAGAATATGATGATTACGGATTAGAGGCCGACAGTGCTATCGTCACCGGAGAATATGATTTCGGATCAGATACGGAACCGCTTTGACACACAATATGAACTCAGACGACAACATATTATTATCAGACCCTCAAGAAGACGAGGAGAATGTGTTATATGAACATATCCGTGTCCAAGCCGACAAAGGACAGTCTCTACTGAGAGTTGACAAATTTTTATACCTGCATCTTCCTGACACATCGCGCAACCGCATTCAGAATGCAGCGCGGGCCGGTTTTATCAGAGTCAACGACAAGCAGGTCAAGAGCAACTACCGTGTCAAACCTTTTGATATCGTAACAGTGTGGCTTGACCATCCCCCCTACGACACAACAGTTGAGGCAGAAGATATTCCGCTGGACATTGTGTACGAAGACAACGAATTGATGGTCGTCAACAAACCTGCGGGCATGGTTGTCCACCCGGGATGCGGCAATTTCAGCGGTACTCTGGTCAACGCCATCGCATGGCACATGAAAGACAAACCCGACTTCAACATCAACAATCCCGAAGTGGGACTCGTACACAGAATAGACAAAGACACTTCCGGTCTGCTGGTTATTGCCAAGACAGCGAGCGCCAAGACAAAACTCGGACTTCAATTTTTCAATAAAACAACATCCAGGCGATACAATGCCCTTATATGGGGCGACCCGGGAAACAACGAAGGACGCATAGAAGGCAATCTAGGCAGAGACCCGAAGAACAGGCTCCGCATGGCGGTATTCCCTCCCGACAGCGAAACGGGCAAGCCGGCAGTGACCCATTGGAGCATCCTGAGAAGATACAAGCACACCACATTGGTGGAATGTCAGTTGGAAACAGGACGCACACATCAAATAAGGGCACACATGGCATCCATCGGCCATCCGCTATTCAACGATGAGCGTTATGGCGGAGAACAAATATTAAGAGGCACCACTGACAGCAGTTACAGGATTTTCATCCGCAGATGTTTTGACACCTGCCCGAGACAAGCCCTCCACGCCAGGACACTGGGATTCAAACACCCCAAGACAAACGAGTGGATGGATTTCACCTGTCCGTTGCCTAATGACATGCAAAAACTGGTTGACCTCTGGGAAGATTACAGTAAAAATTAAAACAGCATATAATTACACCAATTTAAAATGAAACGGATTATCGCAATCGTAGCAGGAGGAGATTCCTCAGAGCATGATGTTTCCCTGCGCAGCGCACAAGGTATTTATTCTTTTATGAATAAGGACCTATACGAATGCTATATCACTGAAATAAAAGGACAGTCATGGACCGTCAACCTTGAGGACGGCACACAACTCCCCATAAACAGAGAAGATTTTTCATTTAAGAAAGACGGGAAGACCATCCGCCCCGACTTCGCCTATATCACCATTCACGGCACACCAGGAGAGAACGGCGTCATACAAGGCTATTTTGACCTTATCGGTATGCCTTATTCAACCAGCAACGTGTTGGTCGAGTCTTTGACATTCAACAAATATTTCCTTAACAAATTTCTCAAATCCTTCGGTGTCAATGTCGCCGACAGCATCATCATCCGTCACGGACATGAAGATGAGTGGAGCGAAGAGAAAATCATAGAGCGGATAGGACTGCCCTGTTTTATCAAACCAAGTGATGACGGAAGCAGCTTCGGCGTTTCCAAAGTCAACACCAAAGAACAAATCCGTCCGGCTATCGAAAAAGCAATGGCAGAAGACAACAACGCAATGATTGAGCATTTTATTGACGGACGCGAGATAACCTGCGGATGCTACAAGACAAAAGACGTCAGCAGAGTATTTCCAATCACGGAAGTCGTCAGCAAGAATGAATTCTTTGACTATGACGCAAAATACAACGGTGCCGTAGAGGAAATCACACCAGCCAGAATATCAGAAGAAACTGCACGACGCGTAGGAAAACTCACATCCGAGATATATGACATATTAGGATGCAGCGGCATCATCCGCATCGACTATATTCTCACAGGCAATGACGGGCAGGAATCTATTACCCTGCTTGAAATCAACACCACACCCGGCATGACCGCAACAAGTTTTATCCCTCAGCAAATACGTGCCGCAGGGTTAAACATAGGAGATGTCCTCAAAGACATTATAGAAAACAAATTTTAATTAACTTTGCATCATATAATAATTAAATATCGCAAGTCATGACAACACCTGCTGAATTTGACGACATTCGTCCTTACAATCCCGAAGAAATTCCTGAGGTTGTTAATGAACTGGAAAAAGACCCTTTATTTAAGGATGCCATTACTACGGCGCTGCCGCAAATGTCTTTTGAAGCCGTCATCGCCCAGGCAAAACAATGCAAATCCTTATTGGAGCTTCAGAAGACCTTCGTTTATTCATTCCTGAAAAAACTCTTGTCTAAATACTCTGACGGCATTGACATGCAGGCAGGCAATTTGGACCGCGAAGGAAACTACACTTTTATATCCAACCATCGCGACATTGTCCTGGATGCCGCATTGCTGAGTGAGATGATGGTAGATATCGGCTTTACCAAGACTGCAGAGTTGTGCACAGGAGACAATCTTCTGATTGTACCTTGGATAAAGAAACTCGTGCGACTCAACAAAGGCATTATCGTTAAACGCGCACTTGGCTTGCGAGAACAACTGGTCAGCAGTAAAGAACTGAGCAAATACATCCACTTTGTCATCACGCAAAAAAACGACAACGTATGGATTGCACAACGCGAAGGACGCGCCAAAGACTCCAACGACTTGACGCAAGAATCAATTGTCAAAATGCTCAGCATGGGCGGCACAGGAACGCTCAAAGACTCCATCATGGACCTTCACATCGTGCCACTTGCCATATCTTACGAGTTTGATCCTTGCGACTTCCTCAAAGCACGCGAATTCCAACTGAAAAGAGATAATCCCGACTACAAAAAGACACGCGACGATGATGTATACAGCATGAAAACAGGTATGTTCGGCTACAAGGGACACATCCACTATCAGGCAGGTTCATGCCTGAATGAGTGGATTATGACTCTGCCAGACAACACACCTAAGCATGACTTTTTCAATATCATCGCACAGCGCATAGACCATGTCATCCACAGCAATTACAGGATGTACGCCAACAACTATATCGCTTCAGATATGTTGAAAGAGGAAAACCGCTACACGAATCTTTACACAACTGACGAGAAAGAGCGTTTCGAACAGTATCTGCAGACACAGTTGCAACGCATCCAACTGCCCAACCCAGACCACACGTTCCTTAAGCACAAAATGCTGGAAATGTACGCGAACCCATTGTACAACTATCTGAAAGCAGCCGAACAAAAAAGTTTATGAAACTTCATGCCATTGTCCTATTTCTGCTGATGACTACTCTACTCTGTGCGTGCAATGACGACCGAGACTCATGGGCAGATAACTATCAAATGGCATTTATGGACATGATGACCAACGACAGCGGGCAAACGTATAAAGCTGTCAACGATGAAGGTGAAACACTCAGCGTCATCAATCCTATAGGCGGACTGACCAATGACACCACCTATCGTTTTATCGTTGTTTTCGTGCGAGAAGGCAACAGCATTAGATTATCCAGTTATTCGCATACCATTTCCGGCAAGCCCTTTAAGATGGAAGAAGGAGAAACAGCTATAACAGACCCCGTCACCGTACAAAGCATATGGAAGACGAGTAACTACATTAACGCTACATTCCTTATTCAGAAAAAGACGGAACAACATGTCATGGGCTTCATTGACAAAGGTGTCACAACCAATAATCAAGGCACAAGGATAGCCCGCATACAACTATACCATGACAATAGTAACGATGCGGAAGCTTTCACAGCCACTGCGTACGCATCTTTGCCCTTATGGGCATATCGCGACCGTCTGGAAAGAGGACGAGACAGCGTTTACTTCATCGTGAATACCACCGACAGTCTCGCCATCTATCCTTTCTTATATTGAATAAATTCAAGGCTTATTCAATCTTGTATACTTGCTTGATATCCGCTATCAGTTTCTGATACAGCGGGCATTGCTTGTACCCCATGTGCTTTTTCAGCATTTCCCCTACTGCTGCCGAAGAATGTTCATAAGACTGCAATTCGTTATTTTCTTGCACACTATGTAAAGCAAGTCTTCTTATCTGATTTTGCCTCTCGTTGGTCAGTTCACGACATACTTTCTCCACCAAAGGCAAAACAACATTGTCAAAGATATCATGTCCGCGCACGAACATATAAGTTGTCTCAGGTGTCACACCAAGCCGAATAATATCTTCCTCTACATCTTTCAAATGTTTCTTTGCTTCAGGTAGACGGCGTTGCAGCCAAGCAATTTTTTGATTGACCTTCCGCTGGATGACTTCCAACATCTTGTCGGGACGTTCCAGATTAAAACTGTCTATCCGCGTTGCGAAATTCATGTCATGAATATTGAATTTGCTGTAACGCTCATATCTGTAACACCACACAGACCATACGAACAAAGGAAAGATTATTTTGGAATACTCAGCCATGAAGGACTCAAAATCAAAAACGAACTTATCATTCAGTGTCGCCATCACACATACCGTATGCAATGACGGGGCATAGCATTGGTAATTTTCTATGGCATAGACTATCGTATGAAACACCCACGGGTTATTACATATAATATTAGAGATTTCCGTTACGCCCTGTTCAAGATAGTCGTAATCCGCATCCACGCATGCTATCAGGCTCTCGCCCAAGCCGGCCTGAAGCGCATTCATCAAGGCGACTTTCTTCCCTTTGCCCAAAGATGTTCTGGACGGAAGCATAACCTCAAAGTATCTGTCAGGTGACTTTATTTCGGTAAACACGGTATGCCAAAACAATATATCATCGTAGCTTTCCACATAAACCACCACCTTGCGCTTAGCGTTTTTAGGCCTCAGTTGCGACGCTGCGCTGATATATTTGTTTGTAATATTCTCCGTCAGTCTGCGTGACATTCCGATGAAGCATTTTCAGGTTCGTCTATGGTAATATCTGCCACGTCTGTCACCGTGTCCATCCAACCGTTCATAATCACTGCCGGTGAATGCGTGGTAAGAATAATTTGAGCATTGGGATTCAGTTGACGTATAATATCAACCAGTTTTTGTTGCCACTCCACATGCAGACTTATTTCCGGTTCGTCCATAAGCAACACATAGTGCTGATTCTCCTCAAGCAACACGGTCAGCAGAATAATCAAGAGTTGTTTCTCACCTGACGACAACTTGTAAGGTGGCAACTCTTCACCATATTGCAAGAACTGTAATTCGTTGCTATTGCGGTCTATCTTCTTATAAGTGTCTTGAAACAAACTATCCACAATGTCCAGAAAGCGTGTCTTAGACTTAGACACATCCATTGCCGCCTGACGCGCGTTCTCGTCAGAACTGCTCAGCAAGGCAATCATCTTGTTACCGATGTCTACCTGATAATTGAGATACCTCCGCTGCAGTTCATAGAGAGTCCAATCCAATTCGGAGCGCACCCTGCCGTCGGCAATCTTATCTACCACACTGCCTGTCAGTAACGTGCTGTCAAAACTGCGTACAATGTCAAAATGCGCCATGACAGCATCTTCGGGTTCAAATTTCATGGTTACACCCGGAAAGTCGCCATTCTCATACTCTCCCGGTTTAGCCTTTTGGCGCAATGCATTAATCATTTTGTTCAATATTGTGGATTTGCCCACGCCATTGACGCCACTAAGGACATTGACTCCCGGATTAAGATTCCACACGATGTGTTTTCTGCCGTTCCAGAGACTATTTATTTCTATACTCTTGATATACTGTGCAGCCTTTGCCATAGTTCTGACTTTTTATGAAACTTAAGCAAAGATAACATTTTTCGCAAACCTGTTAACCTTAGTCGCAAAAGATTTACATTTCTTACCAAAACATCTGCGCCAAAATCCTTATTTTTGCATGCGAATAGCCGTTCAAAGGATGATAAGACATTTTATTCTTTTGATAGTAATCACCTGTATGCCTCTGTTTGCTTTTGCCCAAACAGAAAACGGCACATACTCTGACGCACAAGACTCCATCCGTGATGAAGGTATTTCCACAATGGCTTTCACGGGTGATTCCACATTGTTTTACAGTGCGCTGCCCACATGGGAGCACTTCACCCTCTCGCCACTTCACGCAGGCTTTAACGCTTCGCTGAGCATGTTTGCCTCCATTGGCTTGGGTCACCATAGCCCGAACGGTGTAGGCTTTGGCAAAAGTATCAGTTTCGCATACGCTAAACCGCTTGAAAAACGCTGGACATACATAGTGGCAGCAAACACCAATAGTATGAAATGGGGCGGCATCAACTGGAATCAGTTGACACTTGGCGGCGAACTAAACTACGCATACAACGACCGACTGTCGTTCAGTGTCGTCGGCTACAAAGAGCTGGTGCATCCCAATGCATTCTTACCATGCTATTACAATTACGCCAACCCATTCATGCTCAACCACGACAGCTATGTCGGCGGTGCTGTCAACATGAAGTTCAATGATAATTTTTTCATGCAAGTGTCATTCGGCACAGGTACCATAAAAGACCGTTAATTGGTTGATGAAAATTCTTAAAGCACATATCTGTATTCTTATTGCCGAAATCTTCTGGGGACTTTCCGCCCCTATCTCTAAAATTGTTATGAATGAAGGGATGAATGGCCTGCAGTTGGTTACATTCCGCATAGCCGGCGCCTGCATCTTCTTTTGGATATCATCGCTTTTTGTCAAGAGCGAGAAGATTGCAAGAAGAGATTATCTCATGTTTGCCGGTGCAGCATGTCTGGCTGTCATGACAAACCAAATTTCATTTACTGTCGGACTCAATCTGACTTCGCCCGTCAATGCAGCCATCATGACCACAACCATGCCCCTGCTGACCATGTTTCTTGCCTTTTTTATTCTTTTGGAGCCCATTACCTGGAAGAAGACAACGGGCATCTTGCTCGGAGCCATAGGTGTGTTGTTAATTGTCTTGCATAGCAGCAACGGCAATGACAAGGCTGACAACATTTGGGGCGATCTTTTAGTCATCGTCGCCCAAATTTCTTTTGCTTTCTACCTGACACTGTTCAAAAACTTCCTGACTAAATACAACGGCATCACCATTATGAAGTGGATGTTCACTTTTGCTTTGGTTGCCATACCCTTCACGGGGATGTCACTTAGGGATTTTCAATGGAGCGCTCACACGGCAAGCTTTTGGTATGGCGTGGCTTTTGTAGTCATCGGCTCCACTTTCCTTTCCTATCTGTTAACCATGGTCGCACAGAAAGCCCTGCGCCCCACGGTAGTCAGCATCTACAACTACGTCCAACCTGTAGTAGCCTGCCTTGTCAGTGTAGCACTTGGTGTAGGTGCCTTTGGGCTCACGCATGCATTGGCAATAGTCCTGATTGTTACCGGTGTCATTCTGGTAATGAAAAGCAAGAGCCGTGCGCAACAATTAGCCGAGGAGGCGCTGAAGAACAAGTCAAAATGATAAAAGAACTCGTCTTACAGCAAAAACTCCTCCAGATGGAGTATGAATATGAGCGTGAAGCCTTCCGCAGAGAGACACAGACTACAGGCGTGGACCGCAAAGTCCGACGCGGCGACTGTTGGTTTCCCGTAACACTGGGGCAAGGGCGCTACAATGCGCTCAACCGCTTTACCGCTGAGGTGTTCCGCCGCAAAGACGAGGACATCACCCACAACTTTGAATTCGGCAAACCCGTCTGCTTTTTCTATCAGAACGGCAGCGGTCAAATCACATATCTGCCTGTCCTTGGAATCGTAAGCTATGCTGAAGAAGAACGCATGGTCGTCTCCCTGCCCAGTCAAGACACTCTGCTGGCATTGCAGGACAAGGAGTGGCTCGGCGTGCAGCTTTATTTTGACGAACAGACCTACAGGCTGATGTTTGACGCGCTGAATGCCGTCATCAATGCCAGAGACAATCGTCTTGCAGAACTTCGCGACATCTTCTACACCTCCGCTCCAATTCACAAACTCACCATGCATCCTGTCGGTTTCCCCTGGCTGAACACCACACAGGAACAAGCCGTCAACGAGATTCTCCGTGCAAAGGATGTCGCTGTTGTACACGGTCCTCCCGGCACAGGCAAGACCACCACTCTGGTGGAGGCTGTATATGAGGTCTTACGGCGCGAGACACAGGTCATGGTCTGTGCGCAAAGCAACATGGCGGTAGACTGGATCAGTGAGCAGCTTGTGGACCGCGGCATCAGTGTGCTGCGCATCGGTAACCCCACACGGGTCAATGACAAGATGCTGGGGTTCACCTACGAAAAGCTCTTTGAGGCGCATCCCGACTACCCCGAACTGTGGGCCATAAGAAAAGCCATACGCCAACTCTACGCCACACCTTCCTCCAAGCGGAGCGAGGCATTCCACCAGAAAATCAGTCGCCTTAAAGACAAAGCCGGTGAAATAGAGATAAGAATAAGGGAAAGTCTTTTTGACCACGCCAAAGTCATTGCATGCACTCTGGCTGGTGCCGGCAATCCGCTACTGACAAACAGGACTTATCACAGTGTCTTCATTGATGAAGCGGCACAGGCACTTGAGGCGGCATGCTGGATTGCCATAAGGAAAGCCGACCGTGTCATCCTCGCCGGAGACCACTGCCAGCTGTCCCCTACCATTAAGTGTTATGAGGCAGAGACCCAAGGCCTATCCAAAACACTCATGGAAACCATCGTCCACAACAAGCCCCAAAGTGTCAGCCTTCTGGAGACACAATACCGCATGAGCGAACAACTGATGCGCTTTTCTTCCGACTGGTTCTATGAGGGCAGGGTAAAATGTGCCGACAACGTCAAATACCGCAGCATCCTCGAGTTGGAAAACCCGTTGGAATGGATTGAGACATCCGGCATCGACAACACGGAAGAGAAATTCGTGGGAGACAGCCACAGCCGCGTCAATGAGGGCGAAGCGATTCTCACTATAGACACGCTGACCAGACTTATTGACAAAATCGGCAAGCGGCGATTTCTGGAAGAAGGTGTCAGCGTGGGCATTATCTCACCCTACAAGGCTCAGGTGCAAAAGTTACGGCGCATGCTTAAAACCGACAGCAGCCTGCGCCAGTGCAGGAGTTTAATCACCGTCAACACGGTAGACGGCTTCCAGGGACAGGAGCGCGATGTCATCATCATCAGCCTTGTCCGCTCCAACAACGACGGAAAAATCGGATTTCTCTCCGACCTGAGACGCATGAATGTCGCTATCACGCGCGCACGCATGAAACTTATAATCATAGGCGACAGCACTACCCTCTCACGCCACACTTTCTACAAAAAACTATACGAGTACATTACAGGTAAGCACCACTGAGCGGAGCCTTAACCATCTCTGTGCAGGGCCCGTCGGTCGCTTTACCGCGATGTACGCTCCGTTCCATAGGGCAGAACGTACATTCCAACCGATAGAACTTACGTTCCATAGGATGGAACAGAAAACCTTTCGGGCACTCACAAATACTTTCCGCCCGCAGAACCCAATATCACGACACACAAAACAAACGAGAGGGACAGTTACCCGCCCCTCCCGCATAACTATAAAAATAAGTACTATGAGTTTTCGCTTATTTTACCATGACCTTCTTGCCATTGATAATATAAATGCCGCGAGAAGGCTGTGTTACGCGACGGCCAAACAGGTCGTAGATAGTATCCTCACCAACCTTGGCTTTCACACTGTTGATGGCATCGGGTGCGCCGTTGCTGATTGTAATCATGTTTGGCGCCGCGCCATTAATTAATGAATAAGGTACAAAGAGATATGCGCCGTTAACACCACTCTCGCCAGAGACAGGAATAAAATGGAAGCCCGAAAGTGACGTGCCGGAACCTACCATAGCAAAATTAAAACCATATACTGCGGTATATACGCCATCAACGTAGATATATCCTGTTCCTGACTTTGGAACAATCCATTCAGGAGAATAGCTATATTGCAACATATTGTTAGATACATCGTCAGCCTCTTGGTCACTTATCTCATTAATCAATATACTCCTGCTTTCAGAAGTCTCCAGTATAACACCTGTAGATGCCGGTACCTTGTAGACGCGCTCCACATTAACCGATCGGGTTGCGGCATCATAGCTCTTGACAATCCAAGCCTTGACATCATCGCCGTAAGACGTCAGGTCAAAAGCAGTGTAGTTGAAGAACATCGTACAACCCGCTTTCAGAGTAAGCTCCTTGACAAACGTAATTGTCAAGGTCTGAGCGGAACCATCAAGAGTGACAGTGAGCAATGAGTCATGGACTAACTGACTCTTGATGTCAGTACCATTGAGCAAAATACTGCCAATGATATAACTTTCATCAGGCTTGATGACAAAGGTATACTCTTTGCCAGCCTTGGCAAATGTGGCAAAAGTAGAAGCGTCTTCACCATTCATTGTCACACTACCGTACCAATTGGAAACCTGAATGTTAAAGCGGTTGGCGGTATGACCGGAGTGATCGCGGATTACCTTGAACGATGCCCAGCCATCAAATGTCGCAACATCCACATATTTGTCTATTGTGCCGTCAGGAACAGTAAGAACAGCCTCCGGGTTAATATCGCCAAAGGCTTCACTTACACCCGGATTGATAATATTGGATGTTACATCTATCAAGTTTGGACACATGGAGAAGGCGCGTGGCATGAGACCCGTTATCTGCTCCATATAGCCGTATCCGTCATCCACAAATTTGTCAACAAGCGAGTTGGGCAGAGTGACTTTGGTAAGTTGCTCGCAGGCTGCAAATGCGCCCCTGCCCACAGTCTCGACACCGTCCGGCAGGTTGACCTCGGTCAGCGGCAATCCCATATATGCCATTTGACCTATATACTTGATGGAAGACGGAATATTGATACTTTGGATAGTACCTCCGCCCCAGCCCATGCTGAATGCACGGTCACCGATTTTCTCAATGCAATCAGGCAAAACGACATTGACAGCATTTGATTGCATGAATGCCTCATCGTCAACGGCTACGACCTTATAGCTCTTGCCGGTATTGGGGTCAATCACATTGGCAGGTATGATGATATCAGTATTGGTAAATTCATAATATCCGTCCTCATTTACAATAACCTTGCATGTCGTAGCATCAATGCCGGCATAACGCACTTCATTGACCGTAAAGAATACCGGGTCAGGCTGTGATGCTTCTTTCATATACTTAAATTCTGACCAGCTGGTTGCCTGCCATGCGCTGAGAGTGCCATCGGGCACAACAAAAATAGCACTCTGGTAAGCTGAGTAGTCAAACGGACCGGTGTAATTTATAGGATTAGACATCAACATGATGACGCGCTTGGCCGGAACTGATTGGAAAGCGCTGTAATCAATCAGTGTAACTGTACTCGGAATCGTTATCGTATCCGCATTGATACCCTGAAAGGCTGATGACTGTATCGTCTGTACACCCTCACTGATTGTCAGGGATGTAACCGACTGGCAACCCATGAAACATGACCTCGGAATATTGGTTACCGTAGAAGGAATCGTGATTGACGTCAACGTGGAATTCCATGCAAAAGCATAGTCGCTGAGCGTTGTCAAGCCCTCCGGCAACGTGAGTGACTTGATGCCGCATTCAGCAAAAGCATAGTCGCTGACATTTTCCAGAGTAGCCGGCAACGTCAGAGATTCCAATGCGTGATCATAATAAAAGATGCGCTCTCCGACATATAGCAAGCCGTCTGGCAGATTAACGCTGGTCAGCTGGGAACATTCCCTAAACGCCATTTTGTAAATATATTGCAAGCCTTTGGAAAGTTTGACCGTCTTTAGGTTATAACAATCTTCAAAAGCATAGCTCCCAATTTCCTTTACCGTGGACGGAATTTCCACACTGGCAATAAAGGAAGCATATCCAAGAGCATAGGCTCTTATCGAAGTAACGGTGTAAGTATTACCGTTTGCGGAATTGGTTACCGTGGACGGAATGACAAGATCTGTCAAATCGTCCGGTACACTTCCAGTGTAAGATTCCAAGGCAACTTCCTTCGCTTCTTCATTGGTGACACTGTAGGTAAGATATCCTACCGTAAAATTATCTTGTGCAATGACTCCCGTACAACAGAAAAACAGGAACACCGTCAAGATTGAGAGTTTGTTTCTAATCATAGACTATAAAATTAAATAAATTAATGTTAATAAAACTTTCATGCTCAAAGTTAGGGAATGCCGAAGAAAAACATATTTGCAAATTTGCAATAGAATGCTACAAATTTGCAATAACTGCCTTTATGCCTCATTTACAAGATGACAAAACCGCAAAAGTGTTTAAATTTGCAACAATTATGTTATACTCGCTCGTAACATCAATGCCAATGATCGTTTGCGCCGTGATGACAGCGCAAATAATTTTGGAACTACGCCGGCATGACAGCATCGCCTTGCGATGGCTCGCAGCATGGGCGATAGTGACTACCATATTATATGGTTGTCACTTTGTCTATTATAACCATGCCCATTTACATCTATTAGTTATCGCAGACACCATATATACAACATGCAATCTGGCAGTATTCCCCCTATATCTCATTTTTATCAACACTCTGATAACCCTTCCGCCTATACTGTCACGCAAGATTACATGGGCAGGATTGGCCATACCTGCAATCTGCGGTATCGGCATCGCCACGTTATTTGGCTTAATGAACGAAGAAGAGATGAGGGCTTTCGCAGAGTATTACTCGCAAAAGAGAACGATGGAAGAACTCACGGGATTAGTGCAGGCACAAGCGATACTCCACAGAATATGTCGCCTGTTGTTTGCCCTGGAAGTCGCAGGAGTTCTCACGGTAATAATCAAAAAGATGCGTCGCTATAATTCTCTGATGGACATGTTCTATGCGGACACAGAAGAGAGGAAAGTTAAGAGTGGCATCTGGATAACTCTCTCGGTAATCACCATGTGCATTATCGCATTTCTTGCAAATATCATCGGGCGAAGTGCGTTTAACAATGAAATTATATTGGCAATACCATCCATAAGCTTTTCCGTGATACTCTTCGGCATCGCATATAGCAGTCTTTCGTTTGCCGTGCGACTTGCAGAAGAAGAACTGCATGACTTTTCCAAAGATAAAGACACAGACAAGCAAGTACCCAATTCCAGTACAGCAGAAATACTGAAAAAACTGACAGCACTAATGGACGAAGAAGAAGCCTTTCTTACCAAAGACCTGCGCCTGAACGATATTGCAAAAAGATTACAAACCAACAGGACAACACTTCAACAAACACTGCGCGACAGGATAGACATGACATTTTCAGAGTATATAAACCGCCAACGCATAAGCTATGCCCTTAAACTTATCAAGGATAATCCGAAAATCACCAAGAAAGAATTAAGTTTTCGCAGCGGATATACTACTTATTCGTCATTCTACAGAAATTACAAGCTCTACACCTTAAGGAAACACGACGACGGCAGCATCATCATGAAACCGACAGGGAAAGATTGCGCCAACTAGCATCCCTGATTCCAAAAACGCACAAACTTTGTCAAGATTTCACCGTTAATCGCATAAAACTATACAATAATTTTGTCAAGCCAAAAATTATTGCATTTTTCTTTGTCAAGTCATACGATATGTGTACCTTTGTATGACTAAACAAAACATTTTAATTTAGGTTATGATTGACACGCAATTACTCAGCACACTGAAGACAGTGATGCAGCGCAAAGGGCTATCTCAGCGCGATTTGGCATCATTGATAGGGAAGAACGAAACCGTCGTATCGCGGTGGTTCGCAGGCAAGGTCGGCATATCTCCGACGAGTGTCAAGCTGCTGGAAAAAGCTATGGGTGAAAAGTTAACACGAGAGACCTCAAGCAACAAAGTGGCTTTGATAACAGGCATCACAGGACAAGATGGCAGTTATCTCAGCGAATTTTTATTGGCCAAAGGCTATACCGTGCACGGCATCATCCGCCGTAGCAGTGTAGACTACCGTGAACGCATTGCGCACCTGGAAGGGAAGCCCCATTTCCACCTGCACTACGCCGACATGAGCGACAGTATGTCTATCATCAAGGTCGTCAGCCGGGTACACCCCGACGAAATATATAATCTTGCCGCACAATCGCATGTGCAAGTCAGTTTCGACGCACCTGAATTTACGGCAAACGTCGATGCCGTAGGTGTGCTTCGTGTCCTGGAAGCCGTGCGCGCCTGTGGTCTGACACAGAAATGCCGCATATACCAGGCATCCACCTCCGAACTCTACGGCAAGGTGGAAGAGGTACCCCAAAACGAGAACACGCCCTTTCATCCATACTCGCCATACGCTGTAGCCAAACTCTATGGTTTCTGGATTGTCAAGGAATACCGCGAGGCGTACAATATGTTTTGCTGCTCCGGCATCCTCTTCAACCATGAGTCTGAACGCCGCGGCGAGACGTTTGTAACCCGCAAGATTACCCTTGCTGCCGCACGCATCGCGCAAGGCATGCAGGAAAAGCTTTATCTCGGTAATTTGTCAAGTTTGCGCGACTGGGGCTACGCCAAGGACTACGTAGAGTGCATGTGGCTGATACTGCAAGCCAAAAAACCTGAAGACTTTGTCATCGCCACGGGCGTACAGCACTCCGTCAGGGAGTTTGCCTACGAAGCATTCAAGCATATCGGCATAGAGCTTGAGTTCAGAGGCGAAGGACTCAATGAAGAAGGCGTATGCGTCAGAGACGACAGAAAGAACAAGCACAACTTCTCTCTCGTAGGCAAGACTCTCGTCGCTGTGTCGCCGGACTTCTACCGTCCCACCGATGTCGTCAATCTTTGGGGAGACCCTACAAAGGCAAAGGCGAAACTGGGCTGGAACCCGTCGAAGACCACTTTTGAGGAACTGGTAAAAATCATGGTAAACCATGACATGGCAAAGGTGGCAAGTGAGGGCGCAGCAGCGAAAGTCCGCACCAACCTTGCCGAGTATCTTGAGAAAGGAATTGTCAAATAACGTTGAATTATTATATTAAATGGAGAAGAATTCAAAAATCTACGTCGCCGGCCACCGGGGAATGGTGGGAAGTGCTATCGTGCGCGAACTACAGCGACAGGGCTACAATAACATTATCACACGCACCCACAGAGAGTTAGACTTATGCCGTCAGAATCAGGTAGAGGCTTTCTTTGAGGCAGAGAAACCCGAATATGTATTTCTGGCAGCGGCAAAGGTAGGCGGCATCATCGCCAACCAAAGTGCACTGGCCGACTTCATGTACGAAAACATGATTTTAGAAATGAACGTCATACACAGCGCATGGAAAAACGGCTGTAAGAAACTGGAGTTTCTGGGCAGCAGTTGCATCTACCCGCGCATGGCACCGCAGCCAATGAAAGAAAGTTGTCTGCTGACAAGCGCATTAGAGAAAACCAACGAAGCATACGCTTTAGCTAAAATCAGCGGACTGAAATATTGTGAGTACCTCAACAAGCAGTATGGCACTGACTACATCAGCGTTATGCCGACAAATCTCTACGGCCCTAACGACAACTACCATCCAGAACACAGCCATGTGTTGCCGGCACTCATCAGGCGCTTCCATGAAGCCAAGGAGCACGGTTTGAAAGAAGTGGTATGCTGGGGCGACGGTACACCGCTGCGTGAATTTCTTTACGTGGACGACCTTGCCAATCTGTGTGTCTTTCTCATGAACAATTACAGCGGTGATGAGACCGTCAATGCCGGTACGGGCAAAGAACTGACCATCAAAGCCTTGACAGAATTAGTCGCTAAAGTCATAGGCTACTGCGGCGAGATAAAATGGGACACTACGCGACCCAACGGCACACCGAGAAAACTGCTTGACGTCAGCAAGGCGGAGAAACTGGGCTGGAGATACAAGATAGAACTCGAAGACGGCATACGGTTGGCCTATAAGGATTTCCTGAACAACCCTATGCGTGCCGAGCGCTGAGGCAATCCTGCACTAATCATTTATAGTGATTCCACAAAGACATATTCGCCCGCATTAAAAATAAAACACAAAGAAAAAACAAAAAAAATGCGTTTTTTTGTTTGCGAATATCAGACTATTGCTAACTTTGTACCAACAAATAGGTATCAACACTTTTAAAATTATCAAAAATGGCTTATGTAATTAGTGACGATTGTGTAGCTTGCGGCACATGTATTGGCGAATGCCCATCTGGTGCTATCAGCGAGGGCGACACCAAGTACAACATTGATCCAGACGTATGTGTGGATTGCGGCACTTGCGCTGACGTATGCCCCTCTGGCGCTATCAATCCGGCTTAAAACTCAATCAGAGAAAACAATTCATTTGATAGAGACATTCACTGCGGATGTCTCTTTTTTTTATCCCTTACGACAGCCTTGCAGTTCTATGCGGTTCTGGCGATATGCCTCGCCCGATACATTTTCCGTTCCAAAGGATGGAACCTACATTCCAAAGGCTGGAACTGACATCCCATCGGGAGAAACGGACAACTCTGAGGGTATAAGCTGAACTTTTATCTCCACATAAACAAAAAAGACATGGCGGAACGGTTAAAATAGACCGTTACAGACTTGAAAGACAAATTCCGTACACCATGTCGTCATAATTACACGAATAAAAAAATATATCCCGTTTTTATTTTTTATATTTGTAGGCAAAATAAAACAACACAAAAAACATCTTTATGAAAAATTTATTCGTATTCGTATTCATAATGTACAGCACCTGCGCCTTCGCATGGGAGCGAGAACTGATATGGCCCAAAGGCAAGATGCCGCACTACCAAGAAAAGCAGATAGCCGCCATGCTCGACGAGACCAAGCAGAAAGATTTCAACGCACAAAAGCACAGGACAGCCTACCTCGAATGGTACGAAAAACCCGAACAACCTAACGGTGGATGCATGATACTCATTAGCGGAGGCGGTTATAACACCTGTTGCGACATGGTATACATCGACCAATGGCACTCTAAACTTACCAAATTGGGATTCCAGTGCGTAAACTTCGTCTATCGCACCCCACGTCCGGAGGGACTTCCTGTATATCAGACTGCTTGGGAAGACGGTCAGCGTGCTGTGAGAATGGTGCGCAGCGAAGCAAAAAAACGCGGTTTCAACCCTGAGAAGATAGGTATCATCTCCCAGTCTGCCGGGTCTCACCTCGCCTTACTGCTGGCCACAAGTTCGCGTACGCCGGCATATGCCCCCATTGACATACTCGACACCACAAGCTGCCACATCAACTGGGGCATTATCAACTCGCCCGCCTATGCCACCAACGATAGCGAGAAAGGTACCCCCAATGCACGCCAGGGCTACGGCATTGACATAAAACTGAGCAAGATATTCAAGTTTGACGACAAGACCTGCTCTTTATGCCTGCTTCACGGTGGAAATGACAAATACTCCCCCACCGCATCCACGCTGGTTTACAGACAACTTCGCAAAATGAACATCCCCGCAGAATTGCATCTGTATCCCGACAAACCTCACGGAGTCTACGGATTTGACCGTGCAGTGGAATTCATGTGCCAAATGGGCTACCTCGGTGAGTTGAAACCGCAGGAGGAACTCATGAAGCGTTACGCCAGCGATGACGCACGTGCAGAGAAAACGACAGAAGACATATGGCCCGAAGGCAAAATGCCCGATGTCCAAGAGAAACAATGCAAACCCTATCTTGAATGGCATACGCCGAAGACACTGAAGACAAAGGCTATTCAGATTATCTACTCCGGTGGCAGCTACCAGAACAACAATCCTGACGGTTTTGAAGTAACCCCTGCACGCCGTTACCTCAACGAAAAGGGCATGACCGTTGTCACCATGAAATATCGCACGCCAAGACCTTCGCCCGAAAGCGGACTAGCAAAACACATCACTGCATGGGAAGACCTTCAGCGCACCATCAGGATTGTGCGCAGCGAAGCGACAAAACGCGGTTTAGACCCTGACAGGATTGGCATCATGGGCAGTTCTGCCGGCGGTCACCTCACACTGATGGGTGTCACCTCATCTATGCACCAGTCGTATCTGCCGATTGACGATATAGACAAACAACCCTGCAATGTACAATGGGGCATCGGCATCTATCCGGCCTATGCACTGACCGACGGCGCAATGCAGCCTAACACCAACGGTGGCAATGAAGATAGCGATGTGCTGGTACCAGACTTCTCTTTTGACCTGAAGACGTCACCCATGCTCTTCGTTCATGGCGATGCCGACGGATGGGCTGCCATGAACTCTGTCAAGACATGGGAAAAAATGCGTAGTATGGGCATACAGAGCGAACTCCATACACTGGCCTTGCGCCCTCACTGCTTCCAGGCCAAGGCTCATCCCTGCACTGGCAGCTACACTTATCTGGACCGTATATGGGAATTCCTCACCGCAAAAGGATTTAACAAATAAACTATATCGAAACACATATGAAACCTGTTTTATTCATCCTCTTCTTCATAGCGTGCTTGACGGTCTGCGCCAAAGACAGAATCAAGTTGCCACTGATGGGTTGGAGCAGCTGGAATGCGTATATGGTAAACATCTCCGACTCTATCATCAAATTTCAGGCTGACCAAATGGTAAAAAGCGGTTTGAAGGATGCCGGCTATGCCCAAATCAACATTGACGACGGTTTCTTTGGCAAAAGGACAGCAGAGGGCAAAATGACAGCCAATGCCACACGATTTCCAAATGGAATGAAGGGTGTCGTAGACCACATCCACAGCTTGGGCATGAAAGCCGGCATATACTCTGATGCGGGCGACAACACTTGCGGGTCACAATATAATCGGGACACCATAGGCATAGGTGCCGGACTGTACCGCCACGATGTGCAGGATGCGGAACTCTATTTCAATGAATGGGACTTTGACTTCATCAAAATAGACTATTGCGGTGGCAGGCATGCTAAACTGGACGAAGAGGCCCGCTACAAAGAAATACGCCGCAACATTGATGCTACAGCCCACAAGCCCATATCCATCAACATATGTCGCTGGGCATATCCAGGCACTTGGGTAGAGCAGGTCGGTGACTCATGGCGTACAACAGGCGACATCCGCCCCAACTGGAAATCCGTGAGCGGTATCATAGCAAAGAATATGTATCTGTCGGCCTATGCCCGGAACGGACACTACAATGACATGGATATGTTAGCCATAGGCTACAAAGGCAACCAGTCTGGACTTGGAGGCAAAAGTGCCTTCGATATCACTAAAGACTATCTGAACGATGACGAGGAAGACGCTCACTTCGGTATATGGTGCATCATGGCATCACCTCTGCTGATAGGGTGCAAGATTGAAGGTATACCGCAGCGTTCACTGAACTTACTGAAAAACAAGGAGCTGATAGCCCTTGATCAAGACCCATTGGGACTACAGGCGCATGTTGTGCAACATCAAGGTGACACCTATGTCTTCGCGAAAGATATAATCAAGCGCGAAGGACCTCAGCGGGCTGTCGCTCTTTATAATCCCACGGACTTACCCCAAAGCATTTCTGTCAGCGCAGGAGAATTAGGATACGCAGGTAAGATGAAAGTAAGAGACCTACTGAAGCATACCAACTTAGAACCTGCTGACTTGATTGTGATGACAGTACCGGCACATGGCGTGAAAATGCTTAAAGTCACAGGAAAGCGCGTTGAACAAACCAAATATGAAGCCGAATGGGCATTTATGCCACGATTCACGGCTATTGCTGCAGGCCCCAACTATCGTCCGATTGATGAGGCATCGGGAAAAATGGTTGCCGATGGTCTGGGCGGAGAAGGCAATACCATAGAATGGAATGACATATATTCCTTCAAAGGTGGAGAGTATAAAATTGACATCTCTACCTTCACCACATCACAAAATACAGAAACAGGCGAAATCATTTTGACGTTGAACGGACGCGAGACAACACCCAACGGAAAAATCACATTGCGAAAAGGTTACAATACAATAACACTGTCGTGCAAAAAAGCGATGCCGGCAATAGACTGCATTAAACTGAGGAAATTATAAACGGAACTTTTAATTCATACAAAACATGACATCTCGCAAATTAATTCTTTTTGGGCTGGCTTTTCTCCTTGCCGCCCCTACACTAATAGCTCAAAAATATGAGTTTGCACAGTTTAAACGTTACGCCGATGCCAATGCACAGTTAGGAGCACCCGAAAAGAAGGAAAAACGGGTTATACTCTTTGGTAACTCCATCACTGACGCATGGCCCAAAACACGACCTGACTTTTTCAAAAACAATAATCTGATAGGCCGGGGCATAAGCGGCCAGACCAGCTACCAATTCCTTTTGCGCTTTCGCCAAGACGTGATTAACCTCAAGCCCGCAGTCGTTGTCATCAATTATGGTACAAATGATATTGCGGAGAATACGGGACCTTATGATGAAACACGCACTTTTGAGAATGTCGTATCAATGGTGGAACTGGCAAAATACAACGGCATTAAAGTAATCTTGGCATCATGCCTCCCTGCCTCAGGTTTTAAGTGGCGCATGAGTATTACAGGGGCCATAGACAAAATACGTCATCTGAACGCACGGGTAAAAACTTACGCTCAAGAAAACAAAATCCCCTATGTAGACTACTTCAACGCTATGGTTAACACTGAAGGCACAGCCATGAAAGACAGTTACGCCAAGGATAATCCCGGTGTGCATCCTAACGCAGAAGGATATGCAGTCATGGAGGATCTATTGCTGCCCGTTATCAAAAAACTGAGAAAATAATCAGACATGAAAGCCCTTCTGTTTGGTGCCGGAAAAATCGGCAGAGGTTTTATCGGTGCAGTATTGAGAAAATCGGGATACGACATCTGCTTCGCCGATGTAAACCCACAGCTCATTGACCTTATTAACACCGAGAAACAATATCTTGTCCACATTCTTGACATCAACAGGTATGACGAACTTATAGACGGTATAAGTGCCGTTCACACAGATTCGGAGGAACTTCTTGATATTTTTACATCTGCAGACATCGCCACTACTGCCGTGAGTATGAAAGTGCTTCCTGCCATTGCACCTACTATAGCCAACGGCATAAAACACAGAAAAACGAGACAGAATAAGGCTCCCATGAATATCGTGGCATGCGAAAATGGCATACGGGCAACCAGCCTGCTCAAAACTATGGTATACGGACTCCTGAGCGAGGAGGAGAAAACTTGGGCTGACAGATATATCGGTTTCGCAGACAGCTCTGTAGACCGCATTGTGCCAATTACTACATATAGTCATCAGCTGGAGGTAGCAGTTGAAGCCTTCTACGAATGGAATGTCGACAAGAAACAACTCAAAGAAACACTGCCAGACATACCAGGACTACATCTTACTGACGACCTGACTGCACATATAGAGCGCAAGCTCTTTACCGTCAACACCGGACATTGCGCAACGGCCTTCTTAGGCAACATCAGTGGATACACATATATTCATGAGTGCCTTGATGACGCTAAACTCAAAGCTACAGTAACAGACATCATGAGACAAAGCGGAGATGCCCTGATTGCCAAATTCCATTTTGACCGTCAAGCACATGAGAATTATATCAATATTGTATTAGGGCGCTTCGCCAATCCCTATATAAAAGATTTGACAAGCCGTGTTGGACACGACCCTAAACGTAAATTAGGACCTAAGCTCTATTTCTCTTATCCCATCTCCATGGCGTTATCTTCTCACCTCCCAACCGACAAACTTTCACTTGCAATCGCTGCAGGAATGTCAGAAGATATCAGCGGAGACCCACAATGCGAAGAGATTAGACAACTTATTCTCCAAAAAGGATTATCTCAGGCCATTACAGAAATCACAGGACAGACAAGTCCTGTCGTCATTCAACAGATTACAGAAGCATATAATTTATTCCACCAATGAAACATTTCCAACTATTCGTCATGTGCCTATGTCTTGGGGTATGCAGCATGACAGCAAAGAAGAACAAACCTTATCCAGTTCCGGATAAAAATAATCATGTCAACATCACTTCATTTAAAGACATGCAGGCATATTTTCATTACTATCCCGACAGAGACATCATTATATCCGCTCACCGTGGTGGCATGCAGGAGGGTTATCCCGAAAACTGCATCGCTTCATGCGAAAAAACGGTCCGGCAAATGCCAACATTCATAGAATTGGACTTCAGTTTTACAAAAGATTCCATCATGGTACTCATGCACGACATGACAATAGACCGCACAACCAACGGCAAAGGGCGTGTCGCTGATTATACATACGAAGAATTACAACAATTCAATCTTGTTGACCGTAATGGCAATGTGACCAAATATAAAATTCAGACATTGCTTGAGGTGCTGGAATGGGGTAAAGGAAAAGTAGCTTTCAACTTCGACAACAAATATATGAACACCAAAGGCATCAGCCAAGCCGACAAAGATCGCGCTATGAAATATTTCATCAAACAATTTCTGCCTGGCGGTGACTGGTCCAAGTATCACAATATGTTTGTTTGTCCGCGGTCAATGGATGAAATGATGATGTACTGGAATGCAGGCGTGCATGACCTTATGTTCTGTATGGAAGTAAGTTCTCAGGAGCAGTTTGATGCCATTGAGGCGAGCCCTGTACCTTGGGACCACATTATCGCATCAAGCCGCACGTCTATGGACCCGAGGTTAAAGGACCTATACAAAAAACTTCATGACAGAGGCGTCATGATCATCGTCTCCGTCACACAAAGCGATGACAAGATTTCCAATGAACGCAATCGCCGTACGGCTTATCTCCGAACGCTGGTAGATCAGCCTGACCTCATTGAAACCGACTATCCGGCCCAGTGGATAGGACTCCCGACTGACCGAAAAACTTTGAAATCACTCAGATAATGAAAACCACTAAATCATTTAATTACTGGCAATGGCGTGTCATCATCTGTTCGATGATAGGTTACTCCATGTTCTATTTCGTGCGGAAGAACTTTTCTTTTGCCATGCCTGCCCTGTCAAATGAATATGGCATCACTAACACCAGTTTCGGCATCATTTTGTCGCTCGTAGGAATCATCTACGGTATCTCAAAACTGGTCAACGGCATTATTGCAGACAGAGCCAATGCACGTTGGCATCTGGTTATAGGCCTTTCTGTCTGTGTCTTGCTCAACTTTATTTTCAGTTGGAGCGACAAACTCAGTACATTAATCACAGGTGACACTCAGGGCGCCGACTTTATCAACACTATGATTGTCATCATGGGAATTCTGCTGATTCTCAACAATGTTTTCCAGGGCTGCGGTGCGGCACCATGTAACAGATTGCAGGTACATTGGATTCCGCAGAACGAATTGGCGACAAAAGCATCTGTATGGAATATTTCCCACTCCATTGGCGCAGGTATCGTATCTATACTCTGTGGTTATCTTATCGCAACGACAAATGACTGGCGCTATTGTTTTTGGGTTCCCGGCATAATCGCTGCAGCAGGTGTTTTCTTTATCCTTTTCACTTTGCGTGACAGCCCAAGTTCCGTCGGTTTGCCAGAGTTGCCAAACACAAAAACAGAGATTGACAACGATGACAGCCCTCAGGCTTTCAAAGCATATCTCCGCAAAAAGGTCTTTGCCAATCCCATCATTTGGACACTTGCCCTGACAGATCTTTTTGTCTATATTGTGCGTTTCGCCATCTTAGATTGGGGCCCTACATTTCTCCAACAGCGCGACAACCCTCTCTCACCAGAACTTGCAGGCTGGACAATCGGCATCTTTGAGGCTGCAGGATGTTTTGGAATGATTGCGGCAGGCTGGATATCTGATCACATATTTGCCGGTAAGGCACAAAGAGTCTGTGCAATAAACATGATACTCGTCGCCATTTGCATGATAATCCTGCACTTTCTCCCTGATACCATCAGTCCTGTGTTTTTTCTGCTTGTTCTCGCTTTAGCTGGATTCTTCCTTTACGGACCACAGGTACTGCTCGGTGTGGTTGCATTCAAACAGGCCACAAAAAAGGCCGCTGCGTCAGCCGTAGGTTTTATCGGCTTGATGAGTTACGCCTCAGTTCTATTCACAGGTATTGGCTTAGGCTGGTTTTCTGATCAGTTCGGCTGGGGAAACCTCTACATCCTCATGTCTGGCGTCGCCCTTATAGGCGGCATTTTAGTCAGCACATTGTGGAACATCAAAGACGACGGATACATCCATGAGTAAGCAACACCCTGTCATAGAAGGAATATGAAAAAACTGCCACATCCATTGGTATCGTTGATACCTCTTGCTACACTGATTATTCTCATCTCGCTGTCTATTTGGATATTTGGTAATGATGCTCTGTTGGGAAGCAGTCAGATTTCCCTACTTTTTGGTACGGCATTATGCATAGCCATTTCCGTAGGGTTCTACAAATATCCGTGGAAGGCCTTTGAAGAAGAAATTATCAACACTATCGGTAACTCTGCCATAGCTATTGTCATTCTTCTGTTGATTGGAATGCTTTCAGCGTCTTGGATGATTAGCGGTATTGTTCCGACCCTTGTCTATTATGGCATCCAAATCATGAGTCCAAAGTTTTTCTTGGTCATGACGTGTCTTATCTGTGCACTTGTATCAGTGATGACCGGCAGTTCATGGACAACAATAGCCACTATTGGCGTTGCTCTGATGGGCATCGGTGAAGCTTTAGGCATTTCTGTGGCATGGACGGCAGGAGCTATCATATCGGGGGCTTATTTCGGTGACAAGATATCACCACTCAGTGACACAACAATTTTGGCATCAGCTTCTGTCGGCACGGAGTTGTTTACGCATATACGTTACATGCTTTTCACCACAATACCGTCCTTCACGATTTCGCTCGTCATCTTCTTAATTGCCGGATTACTGATGTCTGGCATGGGAGAAACCCACATACATGAATACACCACACATCTGGCATCTACATTTAATATTTCATTGTGGACACTCGTTATACCGCTCCTCACAGCAATTCTCATTGCCAAGGGAATTCCGTCATTGGTCACGTTGTTTGCCTCGTCTATAATGTGCGCCATCTGTACGGTGATACTTCAGCCCGACATATTACATACCATAGCAGGCGACCATAACGATTTGTCTTTATTAAAAGGCATCATCATTATGTTCAGCCAGAGTACGTCACTCGAAACAGGAAGCAAGGCCGTCAATGATCTTGTTTCCACCGGAGGAATGAGCGGCATGCTTAATACCATTTGGCTGATTATCTGCGCTATGATATTCGGTGCCGTAATGGTTGCCAGCAAGATGTTGCAGAGCATCACAATGACCATACTACAGTTTGTCAAGAACACGGTCGGACTGGTTTCCTCCACTATCGGCACAGGCCTGCTCATGAACATTGCGACTGGCGACCAATTCCTATCCATCATCATCACCGCGAACATGTACAAAGATGCCTACAAAAATATGGGCTTGGAGAAGAGACTGCTCAGCCGGACTACCGAAGACGGTGTCACAGTTACCTCCGTACTGATTCCCTGGAACACATGCGGCCTGACCCAAAGCACCGTGTTGGGGGTATCGACTTTAACTTATCTGCCCTTCTGCTTCTTTAACTATATAAGTCCGCTGATGAGTATCATCGTTGCTTCTTTCGGGTGGAAAATATATCACACAAACAAAAAAATGACAAAAAAAGATGACGTACTGCAAAGTTTTTAAATGTTTTTCCTTACTTTTGCACCATCAAAATATTTTAGAAACTTTTATGGACGATTATTACGCGGAAAACTTAGAATTATAGGACGGAATGTTCACCGACGTGTGTTCACTCTGTTCTTACTCATAAACATTTGGAGGAATACACAATGCGAACATTTTGGAATATAAACAAGACGGTTAGCGCGTTAAGAGAATGGCAGCCAAACTGCTGGATACAGATTACATGTCCAAACGAAGAAGACGAAAAATATCTTCTCAACGAACTCAAAATCCCAGACTATTTTTTGGAAGACCTTAAGGATAAGGACGAACGCTCACGTTATGACTTTGATGACGGCTGGGTGCTTATCATCCTACGCATCCCATACGTGAAGGAAATCCGTTCCAGGACGCCCCACACCACCGTACCGATGGGCATCATCATAAAAAAAGACATATGCCTTACCGTATGCAACTGGGAAACCAATATGATGATTGACTTCGTTTCCTATCAACAAAAGCGCAACGTAGGCTTTATCGATTCTGTTGATTTAACCTTCCGATTGTTTTATTCAGCCGCCGTATGGTATCTGAAACGACTAAAGCAGATCAATACACTGATAGAAGAGGCCAAGCGCAAACTTGACCATAAAATCAGTAATGACGACCTCATTGGTTTGTTACGCCTGCAAGATAGCCTGACTTATTTCATCACTTCCATCCGTGGTAATGAGACACTGCTATCCAAACTGAAATTCAAGCTTCCCGTCGATGAACTTGACGCAGACCTGATAGAAGATGTTACCATTGAGATGAACCAGGCACGGGAAACGACAAATATCTATTCCAACATTCTTGATACCACGATGGACACATATGCCAACATCATTAACAACAACATGAGTAGTGTCATGAAGACAATGACATCCTACTCCATCATACTCATGTTCCCTACCTTGATAGCAAGTTTGTTTGGCATGAATCTTATCAACGGCATGGAGAGCGCATGGTGGGGTTTCCCCCTTGCCTGCCTCATCTCCCTTATTGTCTCAGGAGTGTCCTTGTTTATTTTCCGCAAAAGATCCTGGGTATAGAGTTATGTTGGACACCTGTTGGATGAACTTATCATATCCGATAGTTTGACTAAAATCACGTTCATCCGGCATTTCTCTTCAGTTTTTCAGTAACTTTTAATGATGAATCCTGCAGACATCTATACATGTCTGCAGGATTCATCATATTCTATATCCCCGTTCGGCTTGCGCAGTTTCCGTCGGTATATTCTCCGTTCCATAGGCCGGAATGTAGATTCCATTGGCTGGAATGTAAGTTCAGTCCGTTGGAACATATGTTCCAACCTATGGAACGGAGAACGTGTGGGGCAAAAATGACACATCACTCCTCATATATCCGGACAGGATATGGCAGAGTTCATGCATTGTAAGAGGAGTTTTAATCTGTCCGACGGGTACTGAAAATCACTCACCCACAAGAAAGTGAAGTCTTCAGTTTTCTGGCATAAAGACATCGCCTTCTTGGTTTTCCATATCCTCATTGTCCTCATATGGATGATAAGGCACATCCGTTATGGAAACTGCCATAGCAAGGGTAAGGACACTGAACACTGTGTTCCTACCGCCGTCAAAAGCCTTTGCTAACGATGTCAAAGTAGCCGTGGATGTCACGACATCATCCACAAGAAGGATGTGCCTGTCATAAAATCGCTCTGGCTTTTCTATCTTGAAGATGTCTTCGACGTTATGGTGTCTTTCCTCATACATTAACTTTGTCTGGGTACGGTTAGAAACCTTTCTGATGATACCGTCCGTAATGACCGGTAGACCCGTAATTTCATGTATGCCAATAGCCAACTGTTCCGACTGGTTGTAGCCACGCCGGCCTTGTCTGTCGGGAGCTAACGGTACTGCGACTATCATATCTATGCCTTTGAAAAAAGACGTTTGCAACAACTGTTTTGCCATGATACGCCCGAACGTGACACCTAATGATTTTTGATGCTTATACTTAAGTCGCTGAAGTATCAAATGGCTCCGCGCCCCTTGGGTATACGTAAACAGAGAAGAAGCACGGATAATGGGCACACGCCCCCAGAAGTATCTTTCAAGAATATTTCCCGAATGATCTGAAAGATTGGTATAAGGCAGTTGTGACAAGCATACCGCGCAGATATCTTTTTCATTACCACATAATGGCTTTTGGCATACGACACAACGTCCCGCATACGAGAATAAAGAAGAGAATATGTGTTTTATCATAGTAAAGTGGCACACAGAGGAGCGGTCACACCTCGTGTGATAATAGAAGACTTAATGTAAAACTTAATCGGGCGTCTGCTGCAATTTTATAACTGTAGAGATGCCGGATGCAGTTTTTAAGGTCAAGTTAGCAGTGCGCAACAGCCCCGTCTCGTTTGTTTCGCAGGTAACACTGGTTTCCGTATATCCTGCATCAAACGATGTTGAATCAGGATTTGCCCATGCAGCATCACTACTCAATGTACCATTGGTATATAATGTAAAAGCTAACGTTGCTTTTGTTTCATCTTTTTTGATTACTTCCGTGAATGTGGCTTTTATCGTTTCGTCATTGATATACATTCCTTCCGGTTTCTCAATATTCAGCCAATAGGTCTGCATGAAACGATGTCCTATCGTTTTGCCGTTACTGTCAATTTGCAACGCGCCGTACCGGACGGCATTAGTCTCGTTCTCGGTGAAATATACAGGGACCTTTTTGGCATCGTATGCATTTGCAGCGACTTTGCCATGCATATCCCATGCGTCCATACTTATCCACGAAGCAGAAAGGCTCGCATCCCAGTCTCTTGTGGAGTAAATGGTAACGGTATCTACCGTCTGGTCAGCATATATGACATGGCAATCCATGAGGGGATATATTGCCACTATGTCATTTTCTTCACTTCGACCTACGTCACATGATACCGCAACAAATGCGACAATACCACACATCAAAAAACGAACTAACTTTTTCATCGCGTTTCCCTTTTAATTATTGCAAAAATAGTAAATAATTTACATCGGTTACGTTAAATTAATATAAAAAGATGTCACACCCGTTTGAGGGACAGGAATTCTACCAATCGTTTTTATTTTCCATTCAAGAAGAAATCTTAACTTTGCATCACAAAACAGAATATTTTTGAATTATGAAATATTTTATCACACTCATTTTGATGCTTACCATTGCCCTGAACATACAGTCAGGCAATAACTGGTCAGCCTCGACAACAAAGTCGAATCTCAACAAAGTATATCTTAAGGCATTGGGATTCGGAGGCCAGAAGTTTACCAAGAAATCTACCGGTGTATGGAAGCTCAACAATGGCATTACCATCTACAGTACAGACGCTTACGGTAGCCGCATTCGTGGATATGCAGGTCCGACGCCTTTGTTTATTGCTGTTAATGAGAAGGGCAAGATTGTCAGCATTGCCGCTGCACAGAATATTGAGACAGAAGAATATTTCAGTTATGTTTTGGAAAGCTCGTTGTTGAAGAAGTGGAACGGCAAGACGCTGAAAGAAGCTGCGACTTTCAAACCCGATGCCGTAACCGGCGCAACATATAGCAGCACTGCGGTTATCCGCACCGTTAACGCTACAGCCAAAAGTCTTTCTGAGAAAAAATAAAGTACCTACACGTTATGGATACAAAAATCCCTTGCAGGAAACTCCAGCAAGGGATTTTTGTACTCGAAGCGGGACTTGAACCCGCACAGCCATTCCTGGCCAAGGGATTTTAAGTCCCTCGTGTCTACCGATTCCACCATTCGAGCAAACCTGAGCGGAAAACGAGACTCGAACTCGCGACCCCAACCTTGGCAAGGTTGTGCTCTACCAACTGAGCTATTTCCGCATAAAAGAGGTGCATTTCACCAAATGCGGTGCAAAAGTAAAGATTTTATTTTATTCTGACAAATATTCTAAAGAAAAAAGTACTCTGAAGTCCTAATTATTCACAATCTCCATTACATTATCACCATCGTAGAAAATGCGGTATCGATGCATTTTCAGTCCCTTTTCACCGTCCGTGATAATGCCAAGATTATTCATGTCATACGTTCTCTTACACCTGCTACAGTAAGCATACCCGTTCTCTCTCAAACCGAGTGAAGGGGAGTAACCTTCCTCAAAACAATTGGGGCAGACCCTGTCGAAACACAACAGCGGTAACGTGGTCTCTCCCTGCTCAGGCATATTTGCCATACCGACAATAAAGCCATTGATTGTATTCAGTTTTTCATAACGCCTCACACTTGTTACGGCCTGTTCATATGAGTTAGTAAGTGAGGAAAATCTGATTTTGCCGTTTTGGAAGGCTATTGAGCAATATGACTCCGTTCCCGTCAGCGCTGCCAGCAAGGGCTGGGTAGTCAAAACCTTGTCGTAATAAAAATATGCCCTGTATCTGGAATACGTTGTCTGCACATCATCAGCACATGAAATTACAGACAACATGCAAAGCAACAGCACGATTACCTTCCTATAACATCTCATCACACTATGCTCCGTAAGGAATCTTTGACAACATCTCCGCCAGTTGCTCCACGCCTTCTGCAAGCTTGCTCTCTATCATTTTGCGAATAAACATGTTGAGTTCCGCACGTACAGTCAGGCGCATCTTTGACGCACCGTCACCGTCTGGAAGCAACTGAATCCACATGTTTATTCCAATAGGAGAACCTTGTGACTCAAATTTTATACATTTTGGCTCATCACGGTCAACAATAGCGAGCGTCATAGCACCCACGGGTGAGTCAACAGACAAAGAATCCTGTGTGAACCGCACACTTTCGAGCCGTTTGATTGCCTCTTCCACCTTACTGCTGTCAAACTGCCCCTTCGCTTGTTCAACAAACGCCGGGTCTTTGAGTCTTGAACACAGATTCTCCAAATGGCGCAAATCTTGCAGCTTATCATAAACCACATCCTGCGCATAGGGTATCAACTTGACACTACTTACAAAATCGTTATTGTCGCTCATGAAATTACAATTTTAGAGCAAAGATAAGCATTTTATTCGCAATTTTATTTCAAAGTTATGACCTAATTATCTTTATTATTTGTATTTTTGAATATCAAAACACCATTATCACTATGTTTGACAATCAGAAAGGACTTTACGTAGCTCATAGTGCCAAGGGCGCCATGAGCATTATAGGTAAGATGGCAAATCGCCACGGTCTCATCGCAGGTGCCACAGGTACCGGTAAAACTGTAACCCTGCAAGTCATTGCAGAAACATTCTCTCAAGCAGGAGTACCTTGTTTCATGGCAGACATGAAAGGAGACCTCTCTGGCATCAGCCAGGCAGGTGCGATGAACAGTTTCATCGAAAAGCGATGCGCAGAGTTTGGAATAGAAAACCCGGCTTTCGCACCTGCGCCCACAAGATTCTTTGATGTCTATGGCGAACAGGGCCACCCTATGAGAACTACTATCTCCAAGATGGGACCGTTGTTGCTGAGTCGCCTGTTGGAGCTCAACGACATACAGGATGGTGTACTCAACATCGTATTCCGCATCGCAGATGAGAAAGGCTTACTCCTTATTGACACAAAAGACTTGCGCTCCATGCTCAACTATGTGTCCAAACATGCCGCTGAATATACCACTACATACGGCAACATATCTTCCGCCAGCATCGGCGCCATACAAAGGGCCTTACTGAATCTGGAGAGTCAAGGTGCGGACAAATTCTTCGGTGAACCCGATTTTGACATCTTCGACCTTCTTCAGGTTGAAAACGGCAAGGGTATCATGAATGTCCTGGAGGCCGACAAACTGATGCACAATCCTAAACTCTACTCCACCTTCCTGCTCTGGTTGCTCTCGGAACTATATTCTCAACTGCCGGAAGTCGGCGACATGGATCTGCCCAAGCTCATCTTCTTCTTTGATGAGGCTCACATGCTATTCAATGGCACCTCGAAGGCACTTGTGGACAAGATAGAGCAAGTTGTCCGTCTTATCCGCAGTAAAGGTGTAGGCATTTACTTTGTTACCCAAAACCCGACCGATATTCCCGAGAATATCCTCAGTCAGCTGGGCAATCGCGTACAACATGCCCTTCGTGCTTTTACGCCAAAAGACCAAAAGGCTGTCAGAGTAGCTGCAGAGACTTTCCGTGCCAATCCGGAGTTTAAAACCGAAGACGCCATCATGGAACTGTCCACCGGCGAGGCCTTAGTTTCTTTCCTCGACGAGAAAGGATCTCCCTCCATCGTTGAACGCGCTAAAATATTGTTCCCACTGAGTCAAATCGGTGCCATATCTGAAACACAGCGCACGGACATCATCAACCGCTCACGTCTGTACGGCAAATATGACAAAGCCATTGACCGCGAGAGTGCATTTGAGGTACTTCTGGCCCAACAAGAGGAATTAGACCGACAGTTGCAAGCCGAGAATGAGGCCAAGGAACAAGAAAAAGAAGCAGCAAAAGGCAAGAAAAAGAAGAGTTGGCTGTCTGCCATCTTCTCAGTCATCATTGGTGCAATTATCTCCAGCTTCGGCAGAAGTCTCGGCAATCAGGTTGCCAAGAGCGTGACAGGTTCCTCCAGCCGGAAGAAGAACAGTAGCGCCGGCGACATCCTGAAAGATGCCACAGGCAAAGCCATCAGTTCTGCCACTCGCTCGGCAGCATCTAAAATTGGACGCGACATCTTAGGTAATATGCTGAAATAATCAGTCCGACGCTCTTAACCAATGCCCTGCCTTCCACTATTGCGTGAAGGCAGGGCATTGGCATTAGTGGACTATAAAAAACTTATCAAACCTGTTGGATGAATTTAACGCATCCGACGATGCACGGGCATCTTCCATATCCTGATTGGACATCGGAGGAGTACGGTGACATATCATCCCGACAAGTATTCCGTTCCAAAGGCTGGAACATTCGTTCCTCACAATGGAACTTATATTCCATATCACAGAACCTCCATTCCATCCTTTGGAATGGAAAACGCACCGCGATATTCAACAGCAATAATTTAATTGTGCAAAATAAAAGTAAAACCATACTTTTGTTTAACTTTGTTATGATTTAGAATAACACTGCGTGAAACGTTTGCTTTTGTTCTTCATATTACTACCGGCAATTGCGGTATTTGCTGGCACACAGAGCAGAAAAGAACCACTTCTGGGCATCTCCTTCGGGAAAAGCGGAATGGTACTTACCGGCACTGATGCCACCAACCATGTTGGGAAGACTTATGACATCACGCAAACATATAGTATATATAACCCGTTAAAGAATAACTATTTGGGTTCTACGAACAACAAGGCTACGGGATATTACTATATTATGTATGACGCCGATGACGCACTGGGAAAGTCATTCGCCAAAGAGGTGACCTGGGAGATTCTTTTCCGTCTGGACAACCAGAGATCACAGGCCGTATTAAAACCGTCCAAAGCCATCATCAGCAGCCAGGAGAGCGGCGGCTGGAGCATTATCCATACATCAGGCGTTGGTATCCAACTGGAATACACCACATCCGGCAATAAAGTCTGTGTCGTTTCAGCTTCTGAAGACAACATTGTGACCGGGCGCTTTTACCATATTGTGGCTACAGTCAATAAGACGACGAACTTTGCCAATATCTACATTAACGGCAAACAGATGGCCAAGGATGTAAGTATTCCGGCAGGCGATTTCCAGTTCGGCAACTTCGGCAACCCGAGAAGACAGAAAAATATGTGGCTTTGCCTCGGTGGAGACAATGCCACAGGCGATGTTCCCGGAGATTGTCAACTGTCATCAAGAACAACCTTTGTTTTCGCCAACATATACAACAAAGCATTAAGCAATCGGGAGGTTGAAGAGTTGTACGATGACAATGTAAGATTTTACACCGAACCTGTCAAGCCTTCCTTGAACAACGACCTGATTCTTGATGCGGTGTTCGGCAAAGACGGTTCGGCCAACGATGTTTCCCCTTATCGTGCCCACCTCGACATCAACAGGAAACCAAAGACATCATACAACACGCAACAGCGGCGCTATGAGGCCATACGCGACTCCGCCACATATTTTGATTTCTATTGTCGTGACTATGCTTACGATCCTTCCATCACCGCACAACTCGGAGAAGCGTTTTCCTTTGAAATTTATTGTCAAAACTCTGCCTCAGCAGACCAATGTGTCATCTCCAACCAAGAAGAAGGAGGTGCCGGGATGCAGTTCACCAAGTCATATCCATCATTTGTATGCAATACTTTTGGCTACCATTCTAACACTTCAAAAATGGGTAGCGGAAAAAGCACAGTAACCTCAAAAGCGATTCCTTCAGAATACTACAACCACTATATCGGAACATACGACCGAAACAATAAAAAAACTAAATTATACATCAACGGCATTTCCTGCGACTCTGCTTCAATGGATGCAGGCGACAACCTGTGTTTCCCGTTTGCAGGTTTCCAATGGTTGGGTATCATGGCGGACACCCGCGCCAATGTGACACACGAGAGCAGCGACTTCCCGTTCGTGGGCAGGATGTCCGTGGGTCGCGTCT
>Ga0310695_10001275_pt1 | contig 60570 bp, 57 predicted proteins | sample RumenRJG_04DNA_FD_203882 | JGI IMG/M metagenome (GOLD analysis project Ga0310695, IMG submission 203882) | Bovine rumen microbial communities from Lethbridge, Alberta, Canada - RJG_04 (v2) (version 2) | ecosystem: Host-associated > Mammals > Digestive system > Stomach > Rumen | place: Canada...
AGGAAGGTGCTGTGAGATGGGTGAAGGAGCTCACTGTATTTTCTGTGACTCTGTATGTAATGGGTTTGAAAGGCATGAAGATCAATCCGGATTTTATGATTGCCCAGTTTGTGGTTGCTATGCAGTATCAGCATGGGATGTTAATGATAGAGCATTGGGTCTGAAGGAATCGAGGGACAAGATCGCAGCATACTTGTATCATAAGAATAAGCTGCTTGAACAGAATCGACCTGAGAACTATGTAACTTTTATTGGATCAAAGCGCCACTATGATGGCTTACTTCCAAAGCATCCCAATTATCAGTATGTCTCGCTTGATGAAGTGAAATCATTTTGGCCACGTAGATTTGCAGACCGTATAGATCGTATTCTTCAAGCGCTGTCCCTTAAGTCACGTTTCTTTGGTGATGATGTATACATTGGTTTTATTGAGAAATGCAGTATGATGTTTATTCAACGTAATTATGCTGAAGATCTCGATGAAGAGGAGGATGCAAATATACAAGCATCTGCATTATATAACTACCTTGATCAAAGTGGATATGTGAATGTTGAACCTGAAGGTGATGCAGTATATTTTACCTTGCTCGCAGAAGGATGGAATCGATTGGAAGAAATACAACGTAGCAATCTTGATAATAGAAATGTGTTTGTTTCTATGTCCTTTGCAGATTCCACAAAGCCCACACGTGAAGCGATTAGAGATGGTATCGTAAAAGCTGGTTTCTCACCAGAATTTATGGATGAAATCATTCATAACAAACAGATTGTTCCCGAAATGTTCCGCTTAATCCGTGAGTGCCGGTTACTTATTCTGGATATCAGTGAGCCAAACTATGGTGCCTATTATGAAGCGGGATATGCGCTGGGCCAAGGAAAAGAAGTGATCATTTCCTGCAGTGCCGAGGCATATTATCGCAAGTATGATTCTGAAGAAGAGAAAAAATATGAGAGATATCTAAAACCGCATTTTGATATTGCTCAGAAACAAATTCTCATTTGGGATAATTATGACGATTTAACAAAAAAGATTACTGAATGGATCAAAGCATTGATTCGATAAGAGATTTGGAGAGAACGATCATGAAGTTTAGATTCAAGATCCAGCAATTCCAGACAGATGCTGTAAATAGTGTGGTTCGGGTGTTTGATGGGCAGCCGAAAGTATCGGATACGTCATATCGTCGGGATATTGGTGAGCGGCCGAAAATGCCACAGCCTGCAGAAGAGCAATTGTCCTTTTTGCCATCTGATCAACTTGATTTTGATGATGTGGTTGATGAGACGGGCTTTCTGAACGAAAGGATCCATCTGTCAGAGGAGGATCTGCTGAATAACATCCATACCATTCAGACGGAGAATAATATTAGGCTGTCTGATTCTCTGATCAAAACACATGGACGTTGCAGCTTGGATGTGGAAATGGAGACGGGAACCGGTAAAACATATGTGTATATCAAAACGATGTTCGAGCTGAACAAGCGTTATGGCTGGAGTAAATATATTGTTGTGGTTCCGTCTGTGGCAATTCGTGAAGGTGTTAAGAAATCCTTTGAGATTACCGTGGACCATTTCATGGAGCTGTATGGGAAGAAAGCTCGGTTCTTTATCTATTCCAGCGATAATCTGAATCAGCTGGATGGCTTTTCTTCAGACAGTGGTATCAATGTGATGATTATCAATGTCCAGAATTTCGCGGCTTCTCTGAAGGAAGACGGGAAAAGTAAGGAATCTAAGATCATCTATTCAACACGAGATGAGTTTGGAAGTCGGCGCCCGATTGATGTTATTGCTGCCAACAATCCGATCATTATTATGGATGAACCGCAGAAGATGGGCGGCAATGTAACACAGAAGTCCTTGGCCATGTTCAAGCCACTGTTCATTTTGAATTATTCTGCGACACATGTAAAACAGCATAATCTGGTATATGTGCTGGATGCTTTAGATGCCTATAACAAAAAGCTGGTAAAACGGATTGAGGTTAAAGGTTTTGAAGTGAAAAATCTCCAGGGCACGCATGGTTATATGTATCTGGAGTCGTTTATCTTATCGCCCGATCATCCGCCGATGGTCCGTATGGAGATAGAAGCACGACAGGCTGGGGGAAGCATTAAGAGAAAGCTGTTCAAATTGGGAGTGGGAGATGATCTTTATCGGACTTCCGATGAGATGGAACAATATAAGAATAACTATACTATTGCGGAAATTGATCCCGTGAATGCAAAGGTGACTTTTGCTAATGGTATTGAGATTCACAAGGGTGATGTGATTGGCGATGTATCTGAATCAGACATGAGACGGGTTCAGATTCGTGAGACGATAATCTCTCATATGCAAAAAGAAGCATTGAACTTCAATCGTGGAATCAAAACGTTGTCTCTGTTCTTTATCGATGAAGTGGCAAAGTACAGACAGTATGATGATGAAGGTCACGAAGTCAATGGAGAATATGGCCGGATGTTTGAAGAAGAATACTTGTCTGTATTGGCAGAATACAGGAATATCTTAGATCCGGTCTATTTGGCATACCTTGATAAAATCTCGGCGCATGATACGCATCGCGGCTATTTCAGTATTGATAAAAAAACAGGCCGTGCAGTGAATTCTGAGCTGAAACGGGGCAGTGAATTCAGTGATGATATTTCTGCTTATGATCTGATTTTGAAGAATAAAGAAAGGTTGCTCAGCTTTGATGAACCGACGCGTTTCATTTTCTCACATTCGGCGCTGAGAGAGGGCTGGGATAATCCCAATGTGTTCCAGATATGTACGCTAAAGCATGGTGGGGAAAGTTCCACTCAGAAACGGCAGGAGGTTGGCCGTGGCCTGCGCCTGTGTGTGAATCAGTCTGGCGATCGGATGGATTCGGATATGGTTGGCTCAAAGGTACAGGTTCTGAACACACTGACTGTTATTGCCAGTGAAGGTTATGCTTCTTTCGTAGATGATTTGCAAAAACAGACGAAAGAAGTGCTTTATGATCGTCCGCGTACAGCATCTATTGATTATTTTGAAGGTAAGAATATCTTTACTGAACAGGGTGAACAGGTCAAGCTGAATGAACAGCAGGCAAGAGCAATCTATCGGTATCTGATTCAAAATGATTATGTGGATGATAATGATCATGTAACTCAGGCATATCGGGATGCGGTGGAAAATAATACATTGGCTGCCATGCCGGAAAGCCTGAAACCAGTTGCGGAAGGTGTTCATAAACTGGTTCAGGCGGTTTATGATGATAAGATGCTTGCTGCCATGTTTGAAGATGGTAACAAGAAGACGCCGGCACCAGATAATCCGCTCAATGACAGGTTCTATAAAGAAGCTTTCCAGACGTTGTGGAAGGCGATCAATCATAAGTATGCGTATACTGTTGATTTTGATTCGGAAGAGTTGATCTGTAAAGCAGTTGCTGCAATTGACAATGAATTGTTTGTATCCCGCTTACAATATACGGTTACAACGGGAAGCCAGCGCGATAGTATCTCAGGGAATCAGATGCGCAATAATGATGCGTTTGGGAATGTTACAACGAAAACGAGCGCATTAAAACGCGGCGCTGGGAGTCAGGTTAAGTATGATCTGATAGAGAAAATAGCCTCGGGTGCATTGCTAACCCGGAGAAGCGCAGCCGCTATTCTGCAAGGAATTAACCAGGATAAATTTGACATGTTCAAGTTGAATCCGGAAGAATTTATCGGAAAAGTGGTTCGTCTGATCAATGAACAAAAAGCCACCATGATTGTTGATCATATTGCCTATGATACGATTGAGGGCGAATATGACAGCAGCATTTTCACTGCTGAAAAGAATGGGCGCACAGTTGATCAGGCGTTCAGGGCTCAGAAAGCCATTCAGGATTATGTTTATACTGATGGTAGTGCAGAGAAGAGTGTAGAACGGAAGTTTGCGGAGGAGATGGATGCAGCTCAGGAAGTATATATTTATGCGAAACTTCCGCGCGGGTTTGCCATTCCTACACCAGTAGGACATTATTCTCCGGACTGGGCCATTGTGTTCCATGAAGGAACTGTAAAACATGTATATTTCGTTGCAGAGACTAAAGGAACAATGGAGAGTCTTGAGCTGAGGCCGATTGAAAAAGCAAAGATTGATTGTGCAAAAAAACTTTTCAATCGCCTATCAAATGGTGTGGTGACATATGATCATGTGGATAGTTTCCAGCAGTTGCTGAATAAGGTGATGTAATGGTTGGAAAATATAAGGTGATCACACTTTGCGGCAGTACACGTTTTAAGGATGCGTTCATGGAGACACAGAAACGCTTGACCCTAGATGGAAACATCGTGATCAGTGTCGGGCTGTTCGGGCACTCTGGGGATGAGGAAGTCTGGAAGCCGGGAACCAAGGAGATGCTGGACGATATGCACAAGCGGAAGATAGATATGTCCGATGAGATTTTTGTAATTAATGTCGGCGGGTATATTGGTGAAAGTACACGAGCTGAAATAGAGTATGCTTTGTCGCAAGGTAAACTTGTTAGATATCTAGAGAACGAGTTATGAGCTTCTTAAACTTATAACTCACACACTATCGATGCTGCTTTATGTATCTGAAAGGGGTAAGTGATGACAGAGCAGGAAAAACGGTTGCATCGATGCTGCTTTTCCGGCCATAGACCCGAGAAGCTGAGTGAACCAGAAACTGAAATAAAGCAATGGCTATCAGAACAGATTGATAGCGCCATTGCTGCCGGATATACCACCTTCATTTCTGGCTGCGCTATGGGCGTAGACATCTGGGCTGGACAGATCGTTCTGCAAAAAAAAGCACAGATTCCTGCTCTGCATCTGATTGCAGCTACACCATGGCCTGGATTCTCTAATAAGTGGAGCATTGACTGGCAGGTGCAGTATAGCGATCTATTGAAGAATGCTGATCTTATTGTTCCAATTTGCAACCATTATCATAAAGGTGTTTTTCAGCAACGCAACGAATGGATGGTGGATCACAGTAATCGAGTAATTGCATACTTTAATGGTGCTCCAGGTGGCACAAAGAACACCATTGATTATGCTGCCAGCAAAGGCATCGAAATAATTACTAATAATCCGAATTATGATCCTGAACAGAAGAAAAAACGGAAGATAAGTTCAAAGGCAGAAAAGCTATCTTACCCTGAAAACCTTATTACCGATATTGGCCTTGATGCTGTTTTCGGTGTCAATGAGTATACGCCCCTGACTGATGATCAAATGAAGGGCTTACAAAAAGCCATAGAATCAATTCGTCCCAGAGAACAAGAGGCTTTGCGAATTCGGTACGAGCAACAAGGAACGCTTCAGGTTGTCGGGGACCATTTTTCATTTAGCCGGGAACGCGCCAGACAGATTATTGTAAAAGCATTGCGCAAATTGAGGAATCCGCTGCGGCTGGACTATATCAAGGAAGGCTATGAGGCAGCGGAGCTCAGGAGAAAACTGCAGTGTGCTGAAGATTTGAAGAAAAATCTGACAATACATCTAAAAAAGCATCCTCTGGCAACGGAGGCGGATATTGTCAAGTTTGTGTTCCAGGGAATGCTTGGCGTTGGACATCTGGTCAGTTCACATCAAAAAACACTGGCCTATATTGCACAGGAAATGGATAGCATTCAAGCGGATGATAAAGAACCGCTTATCGAAAAGCTGAGTACATTTTGGGTCAGAATGAATCTGCGTGCTGCGAAAGCACGTGAGATGCGTCCAACTGAAATTGAAATACTGACTTATTATTCTGCGAAGTATAATCCTGTTTCCTTCACGCGGCAGAATGTCTACAATTTCTGCATGAAGCTTGACGGAATTGACCGGGAGAAAATGAAGGTTGCAGCAGAAAATGTGCTGAATGAAAACTGGCTGCCGTCGCATTCCGAACAGTACAGAAATGCTTACCGTCCAGCTTACAGGGTTGTCTATAAAGATTACAAGAAGCTGTACAGTCTGAAAGACCTGGAAGAGGAAGAAGAATCAGAAAAAACTACCTCAGATAGTCAGGAGGACTGACATATGTTTAAAGTCTACGGAGATCCAACTTTTAGCGACTGGTTGATATTTCAACCTGTTGACGAGCATGATGCGGAACTGATGCCCGCAGAGGCAAAACTCGTTCAGGAAATGTGTCCTGAAGACAAACCTGCAATAATCACTTTCCAAGTGGACTGGTTTAATGACCTAACTCCTTGGTCTGCGAAGTCTGCATTCAAAGGACAGCCTGATTTTGGCAGTGGTGCAGAAAAGCTGTTTCAGCGGATAGTGTATAAATTAGTACCAGAGGTACGAAATACAAGCAGAGAACAAAAACTGATTCTGGGCGGTTACTCATTGGCAGGCTTATTTGCTTTATGGGCTGCCTATCAAACCAAGTTATTTACCGGTGTTGTTGCTGCTTCACCTTCCGTGTGGTACCCAGGCTGGATGGAGTATGCAGAAGGAAATCAGGTTATGACTTCTGCCATTTACCTCTCACTGGGAGATAAAGAAGAACGAACCAGAAATCAAATAATGAGAGCTGTGGGCGATAATATCCGCAGGCAATATGATCTGCTGATGACACAGGGTGTTCATTCGACACTTGAATGGAATGAAGGAAATCATTTCGTTGACTCAGAAAAACGAACAGCTGCAGGCTTCAAATGGATTATTAACACAATCACCGCTAACGGAGGTACAAAATGACCAAGAAACATCAAGCGGAACTTACAGCTGTCGCAGAGAAGATATATGATCTTGCTGCTAACGAGATTCAGGCGTATATCAATAAGACTTATGGAGGAAAACAAGAGAACACCCTGGCAGTCCAACTGGAAGATTTCCACGTAATTGCTGATACGGCATCTTCATACCTGATGGGTAATGCCATGGCCATGGTAGAAGAGTCCTGTTGGGATAATGATCTGAAGACGTTGAATACTCATGTTAGGCAGATGGCAAAATATGTGGCTGGTAATCAACAAGCAGAGTTTGGGCTGAAAAACTAGGAGTTTTATTTCATTAAGCCGGATTGGAGAAGAACATGGGAAAGAAGTTTAAAGTCTCTGAAAGAATCATTGTGATAGGAATTCTTGAACCATTCTATCCAGTAAACTGATTAGCTTACGCCTTTGATGTTCCTGAAGAAGAAATACGAGCTATTTTGGACTGGTACTATCAAGGTGCAGTACAAGCCTTATAGAAAAAGTGATGAAATAGAATGATGGTGGATCTATGCAGAACAGATATTCCGGGGATATAGGCGATTTCAGCAAACTTGGACTGCTCAGAGCGTTACAGGTATGCAATATTCCTATTGGCATTAACTGGTATCTTGTGCCTGATGAGACGCATAACAGCGATGGATGCCATGTGAGTTATCTGGAGAAAGACGAATTCAGACAATGTGATGAAGTACTGTGGCATGAATTAAGAAAAGTTGTTCATAACGAAAAGCGTACTGTTCATTCACTGCAAAACAAAAGTATTCTTACAGCAGTCCACTATTCAGAGGTCTTGGACTTCTCTGGCAAAAAAAGAAATGAAAGAGATATGGTGAGAGTTGGTTGGCACAGACAGGCATTAAGACAATTGGCTCAAGCAGGTATCATCTGCACGGACCCCGATAACGGACTTATTGTACCCTCAGCCCAAGGAACGAGCAGAGAGAATAAATACATTTTGCCTGAAGAAATTCAGGACTATTACCAGCAAGGTTCGAGTGTAATTTATTATCAGCATAAAGCAAGAAAACCGGATTCGTTTTACATCTTGCAACACCAAGCTCTTTTGAGAAATTCTACTTTAGGTGGTGCATTTGGTCAGGTGTTAAAGTTTTCTACAACATCTCAAAGATACTATTGCTTTGTCATACAACCCGAACATTATACATTGATTAAATCTGCATTGTATAGAATGCTCAATGGCCCATGGAGCAACCATTTCGTTCTTTTATGAGACCGGATTAGAAGTGGTTTGATTTGTCGCAGTCTCATGACAAATGGCCACTTTTTTTCTTTTGTACCAGCAAGAGCATTAATATCTGATGATACGTTGACGGCAATCTGGGAAAATGGCATAGAAGTGCTTCGCCGGAAGGAGAACTGCTGTAAAGGCGTACAGGATACCCGGAGCCAAAAAGCTCATAGAACGCAGAATCTTATTGATGTTCCTGCCAATACTCTTCTGCTTCAAAATAATCAAAGAAGTCAGCCCAATGGTCATCATAGAAATCTTCCTCATTCGAATAATCCTTTGCATTGTAAGGATCGGGAGAAACTGTGTTGCTTTTTGGTCTCGTTTTCCAGCGATTGTTTTCTGTCAGTTTGCGGTCGTTCAGCTTGTCCCATACACTGGTAACAACATTATTCTTACATGTTACTGCATATGTTTCTCTGCCCTTGCCATCCTTGAAGATATAAACATGGTAAGGATGATCATTTTTATCGATAATGGAATAATACGAGTAGTCTCCCAGCGCGGTCAGCGAAACAAATCTTTCATCCATCCCGATATATGGAAACTGATCCTTTAGTTTTTCTTTTGCTTCCGCCATTTCCTGTTCAAACTGCTTTCTCTGGAGATATGCCTGGTAAGCCTGTTCCTTTTGTTGTTCTTCTTTTATTGCATCGTATTCTTTTTTCACCTGGGTCTGAAAGGCATCTATTTTTTCTTTGTATTGAGCCGGAAGATAGCGTGCTGCGTTTCTCTTGTAAGCGGTTGACCATTGGTTCAGGTATCGGTAAGCTTCCTCAACGTTTCCAGCATCGTATTCTCTAAAAGCCCGTATTGCATCCGTAAGCGGAATAACATCTTTTGAACCATTTACCCACAAATTTTGAAGGGCAACCAGTGATTCCTGATACTTATCTTCACCAAACAGTTTTAATGCTTCCTGATATGGCCTGTCATTGATCTTGTTGACTGTTATGATAATTGCTATAACAAGGAAAGATAAAACGACACATGCTAAAAGCATTTTTCTAGCGTTTTTCTTGTGCTCCGGTTTTTTATTGTGTCCGATGTCAATAGTGTCAGGTTTGGCATTGACATCATATTGGTTTGGTATAGCATTGTCTATTCCTGAATCATTTGTTGGTAGAGTACTCACATAGTTTGTCTTATGCTCTGATGATTTCTGATTATTAGTCATATCTTCGAAAATCTGATATGCTATGAATTCTTCACCAAGATCAGTTTTTCCGTCACCATTAAAGTCAAAGAGACCGCCCATGAAATCATCTTTCCTCGATGCCATGAAACTCCCTCCTTGTTGGTGATGCTTCCGTATTCTGGAACCATTATAGCTGACCCTATACTAGGGGACAACTATTGAAACGGAAAAATAGATACACATAAACCACCGTAAACAGAGAAGTTGATATTCTATGATTTTGATCGTCAATAGACTGAATTGCATATTGTGTTTTTGCTAAAGTGCGACTACAATCTATAGTGTTCCGTAAAAAAGAGTCCGAACCTATGAATCAGGATACTGTTGAAATATTAAAATGGCTGAACAGTAATCAACTTTGGCAATTGAGAGTGAAAACGGCACATAATGATATAATCGATGAGATTATGTTGAATTGCAAAGACCTTCTCAGGGCTAACGCAGAACGGGGCGGAGAAAAAATGCCCCATTGTAATGCGATGATCCGGGAATGCATCGGATATATAGAGGAAATCCTCCGGGAGAAGGGAAAACTGAGATGATTATAGGCAAGTTAAGATTTGCATAGTACTAGACAGCGTGCTATAATCCTTGTAAATTCAATGCCTACAGGGCAGAAAGGAAGTTACTCATGAACAAAGGTGAACTGATTGCAAAGATCGCAGAAGCTGGACTGTCCAAGAAGGATGCTGGTATCGCTCTGGATGCCGCTATCGCTGCTATCGGCGATGCGCTGGCCAAGGGTGAAGCCGTACAGCTGATTGGTTTCGGCACTTTTAGCGTGAAAGAACGTGCTGCTCGTGAAGGCCGCAATCCCCGGACGGGTGAAGTCGTGAAGATCAAGGCTGCCAAGACTCCGGCTTTCAAGGCTGGCAAGGCACTGAAGGATAAGGTCAACTAATCCGGAGGCATCGTATATGAACATCAAAGAACTGCGCACTAAAGAAGGCTTGTCCCAGTCCGCGCTGGCTAAGAAGCTCGGCATTGCTACGTCCGCTATCGGGCATATGGAAAATGGTCGGATGAAGGTCAGCGCCAAGATTGCTGACAAAGCAAAGGCAGTATTCGGTGTTGTACTCGACACCGAAGCAAAAGTAGAGAAGGCTGCGAAGTCAACTGCCAAGAAAGCGGAGAAAGCTGTAAAGAAGGCACCTGCAAAAGCCAAAGCCGCCGCCAAGAAGGTCGAAGACAAGGTTGTCGCTGATGAGATCGAGGCCAAGAAGACTGCCGCCAAGACGTCCCGGAAGGTAAAGACCGCTGCAAAAGAAACCGCCGCCAAGGTAGAGAAAGCTGCAAAGAAGCCTGCGGTAAAGGCCAAAGCTGCGAAACTTACCATCGAAATCCAGTCTCCGCTCGGCGGATCGATTACTCCTGAAGAGATCGCCGCAAAACTGCCGAAGGATGCAACGAACGTATACGTCCGCATCGATGAAAACAAGCTGTATTGGGTAAAGAAAAACGGCGAGACCGGGGCGGTCGAGATTTGGGATTGATCCATTATGGAGCAGTGAAAAGCTGCTCCATTTGAGTATTGTTTTATAATGCATCAGGTCATGATCGAATATTACGGTCATGACTTTTTTATGGTAGCTCAGAGTGAGTGAGCCAGCCATCCGCAACAAGCGCTGATAATATTTTTGCCTTGCACCTTTTTTAGATTGCCAGGGGAAGGATGTTTGTACTGGCGGTTAGATATGCAGTCATTTTTTTTGATATCATCTAATCGTCTGGCATTGATTTAGATGAATAAAAAGAAGGAAGCCGACCAGCTTCATCTTTCCCAATCGTCTTGGAGATGTTCTTTCCGGTCGGCTCTGAAAGCACACCTGGCGGGATTCGAACCCACGGCCTGCCGCTTAGGAGGCGGCCGCTCTATCCTACTGAGCTACAGGTGCAAGCCGTTGATTTTCAACGGTTAGCGCCGTTTCGTCTTTCGACGACGACTTCCAGAATTTGAGAATTTCTTTCCCCGGATCTTCTGGCAAATCCGCCGAGTTCTGAAATACCATTTTCTACAAATCCGACTCGTTTTCAAGAGGGAATTTGCAGCCACCCGAATCAGATCGAACTCAGAACCTGATTTTTCCTTCGCTCAAAGGTGTCAGGTCACCATCCACTTAGGAGTTGGGGAGATCGGCTTTTTTCGAAGTTCCGCGAAGGTTTGCGAAGTGCCCGGAAGGCTTATTTTCTAACGGTTGCGGCCGATGCGCTGTTCCGTGAAGTTCCGCGAAAATTCGTGAAAATCCGCGAAAATCACACCAAAATTAGACAGCGATTAGACAACGTCTAATAAAGGCGTCTGATGCTGCTCGTCAGCGGCCGCCTTTTTTAGATAAAAAGGCATCTGTGATAAAGGGTTATTCTTTCGGACTCTCTGATCAGTTTTTGCTCTCCGGAGAATGGTTAAATTGCTCGTTGGCTGCCAATATTAGATGCCATGCCACATTCCAGCGGTAAACTTTCGAATAAAAACTAATCAGACGAAAGGTTTACACTTTTTACTAGACAGTTCGAAGCCTTATATTTGCCCGTTTTCTGAGCATGGCATATTACTAGGGTTGCACGCCTGTTTGGCGAGCAGTCACTTTTTTTCAAAAAAACGTGCTGGATGCGATGTAAACAGATATGAAAAAATGCAGCCCAATCTCTACAGATTTGACTGCATATCATAGTTGGCTTGTTGATTATCCGTGATCTTCCGTCAGCTGTACTTCCTCTTCTGTTGCGGGAATATAACCGCCTCCGCCTTCTTCACTGGTAAGGCTGAATCCCTCGTCGGTAATTGTCAGTCCTTTGGTAATCACTCGTCCGTTCTGATAGATTAGGGTCAGTTGATACGGCGGTTTGTCCCAGTACAGGTTCATAAACGGATTGTAAGCTGTCACATACCATGTCCCGGATGCTTCCGCGGCGTTTTCTTTCCGTTCCGGAGTGTCAAGCTCCCAATCCCAGCGGCCCGCAGTAAAGGTTCCGTCATTGTTAAACACCAGATAATCATCTGCCATGTTGCCACCGGCATAGAATTTCCAGTTTCCGACCAGTTGTTCCATCACATCCGGAAGAGTTTTCTTTTCCATGACTTTCAGATCCCGGATCGGAACAAAACCCCAGACGATAGCGCCACCATCTGTGAATTTGCCGTCTTTGACTTCAGCGCTGACATAGGCATAGTGGTTGTTGTACAGCCCCATGCAGGAAAACTGCGTTCCCTTCGGGACTGTGAACTGCTGGAACTGGCTCACGTCCGGATCGTCTGTCAGCCAGGTGTCTGCAGTTGCTTCAACATCAACGTGCGCAAACCCCGTCAGAGGCTCATCCGGATTCCAGTCTGTGATCTCCGGCAGACCGAGATCCTTGCAAAGCGTATAGCCAATCCGCTGTGTCCGTTCGCTGACATTGTACCGGATACAGGCATACGATTCGTTATCGGCGTTTTTGAATTGAGACAGCAGCCAGATATTTCCGTTCAGACCGACAGCGGCTTTACCTTTTCCAGCCCGCCACGCGGATTTCCCATACGGTGCGCTGTACACAGGAGCCGTGCCTTTCTTCTTCGGCTGCAGCAGCTCTCCTGGCTGATCCGGCGTATAATTGTATCCGCTTCCTGCTGGAAAGCCCAGGCACTGTGAAGCGCCTTCGAATTGTGCCTGTACCAGATTCAGGCTCCGAACTTCCTCCACTGAATGCGGAAGAAGCTTGATGTTGAAGTCAGACAAGCGAATCCTGACAGGCCACAGGGCGGTGCTGCTCTCCTGAATCGCCCAGTACCAATGGATACCGACATCGTCATCTTCCCAATACCCATTTAGCTGAAATTCACCGATCCTGGCGCTGGAAAGCAGGTATTCGCCATCTTCTGACCATGCACGGAAAACATATTCCTCATCATCGCCATAGCGCAGATATAGGTTTTGATCCATCAGCAGAAGTGACGGGGCTTTTCTCTTATCATCCGGTTGGTATACTGCTGTTGTATAAACATGGAGGTTGTCCAAATCATCCACAAAGAACAGTGCATTGTGATATCGGGCCTCCATCACGGCAAAGGGATCGGCCTGATTGCCCAGCAGGATATAATCATCCCAGTCGTGGGTCTTGATCATGGCCTGTAACAATTTGCCTTTCAGATTCCAGCTGTTAGCTGATGCGTTGGAACAAAGAAGAACAGTGCAAAACATTACAGCGGTAAGAATCAAAGTGAAACATTTCCTCAAGAGTTTTCCCCCCGTTTCTATGGATTAATAATATACTACTCACATTCATTAACGCTCATCGGTCTCCGCATTAAACACAAGGCATATGAAACTCTTTTCACCGCAGAGGATCTGATTTCCTTCACAGGGGTTCTATTATCCATTTCCATTGCCCAGGCTCGTCATGGGAACAAGGCCAACATTTCCATCCTTCAGGGAATACACGATCGCATATTTTTGTTCACTCTCCACTTTCCCGATAACGAGGCATTCGGAGAACTGCGCTGTAGTAATGATTCCGGTTTCCGAACCAATAAAAGGTTCAACAGAATGAATCAACACCTTGTCGCTGTGGATTTGTATGGCTTCACGGTTTACCTGCAGCATATCATCGCCGAAAGCCAGATCTTCAGTCCGCATCCAGCCTATCAAGGCACCGGCGCTTTCATCTGATCCAATCCTGACTTTCGTCCATTCCGATCCATGTTCCAGAACAAACAACGGTGTTCCGTTATAAAAGTTTCCGAGCAGCGAATCTTCTCTTTCGGCTTCCATCAGCAGTTTGGTTGTCTCTTTCGGATCGTTTTGCGCGGAAACTGCCCAGTCTGACCGATCTACCATGGTGCTGAGCGTCTCCTTTGTTTCCTGGACACCGAACTCCTCCGGCGGCAGGGATGACCAGTCAATGGTGGTAATATCTCCCCAGGCATGAGTACCGAAGAACTGCGAATTCATCTCGGAACCATACATGCCGATCCAATCCGGGCCGACAAAGAAATCGTAGCTGTTCACATAGGATAAACCCCATTTGCCTTTTCCATATTTTCTCACACCAACTGCGGCTCCGCCTTGCCATGCATTCATATTGACCGCATCGGTGATGTTTGAGTCTCCAAAGCGTGTACCTACCGGCAGCGGGGAGCTTTCGACCCACTCCCAGCCGGTTTCACCTTCATCCGCACCGCAGAGCAGTACCAATTCCCCGTTCTCTTTTCGCACGATAAAAGATAAGGTTTTATCTTCCTGAATATAACCGTCCACATACTGATCCTTGGAAAAGAATTGGGCATACAGCTTTGAGAGGAGCGTCGGATCTGCATACGCACCGGCATTTCTGCTCCAGTTATATCCTCCGGCATTGACCGGCGGCGTATCAAAATTGAACTGTTTCAGAAGCAGACTGTCCTGCCCCAACACATTCGGGTAGGTAACGTCCCAATACATGTAAAGGACTTGCTGCGTATCAACGTTCCTCAGCCATTTGGTCGTATGAATTGCATCCGCTGAGATCTCAGTGATCCATTCCGTCAAAATGCTGTCTTCTTCGTATTCTGTGCCTGTATGTTCCATTTGCTCCGCACGGACAAGGACCCAGGCTTCTTTTTCATCTTCCCAATGGAATATCCATTTTGTCTGTATTGTCCCATTCCGATCCTTCCGGGTCAGGTACAGCAGCTTCTCCTCCTCATCTATCCTGCTGTCGAAGCGTTTGGGAATCTCCGGTTCGTACTGATCCATGGCAGCATGAACCACACGATATCCCTGGTCCGTTGCCTTGAAACGTTCCGGATCCTTCAGAATTGAAAGCGCGTTTTCACAGAGTTCCTGCGCTGTAACAAGGTTGAATTCCGAAAAGATGAATTCCTGCTCCACCGGCCATTCGATCCTCGGATCGACCAAGGGTGAAATGACCGCGGTTTTTCCGTCTTCACTCAGGCGGCAGAAGACCATTCTGTCTTCTTGCCCATCGCTGACCGTATATTCAAGGTTAACGATTTTCCAATTCTCCTGATCATCTGCCTGAAGCGTCAGGTAATCATTTTCTTTCGGATCCTCCCATCCGATTTCAATAGAATACTCCGGCGTATGGTCATCCAGGCGAGCTGTAGCGCTGTTGCCTTTCATTGGAATCATCCGGTCATTCTTTTCCAATAATGAAAACCCTTCGGAAGAATTGTATTTCAGAATAGCAACTCCGAAACCGGATTCCGTATGATAGATCGCGATCACTGTATCAGGCACTGTTTTTGCCCATTGGGCATCAAATACAAATGCTGATAAAGTGCTTTCGACGTCTTTTCTCAATTGATAATCAGATAAATGTTGATCAGCTTTTACTCCGCTGATGCCGGCAACCAGAAAGAAGGCAATCGCCAACGCGTTCGCAAGCAATCGCCGTATCGTGAAATCATTACGCATTGTTCCCTCCGCAAAATGCATTTCGTATAGAATGCTGTTTTATACTTTTATTCTTCATAATGCATTCCTTCTACTCCAGGTTCACCCTGAAACGAAATACAATCTGAAACGATATTCAAAAAGTTGGGAACGCCGGTGTGAGCATCAACATACATCCAGGCAACAACATCATCATTATCCCAGAAACTGACAAGCCAGCTTCCGGTTGTGGAGAAAAGGTATACATCATTATCAGGCTTGCGGTATTGGGAAACAATCACCTGCATATCTTTCAAGGCATCTTCTGTAAGACGGCTGCCATAGGATGCTGCCAGCGGAATGGCTTTCCCGGCAATTTCTTCCGCTGGAATCGCATCTTCATCCGGCATAATAGGCAATACCGATTTATCAAACACATAGGGAGTATCCGGCAAGGTACCTGCTTCTGATACAAAAGCGGCATTCACCTGATAATCCCATTTCCTGTAATCACCATATTGTTTTTCCCATTCAGCCGTAATTCTGTTCAGTTCGGCTTCCGAAATCACAAGTGCGGGATCTGCCGGGGCCGCTGGTTCCTCCTGCGGCTCATCAGCCAGTGTACATACAGGACAAAGAGAATACTGCTTCAGCAGTTCATCGCTGAATTCAACTTCTGTAAGCGGAAGGTATTTTTCATGCACACTCCTGCAGTTTTGATCTGTATGAAGTCTTTCTCCGCCATCAGGGTTAATATAGCAATGCTCTTTCAATCGATTCAATGCTTCTTCCGGGATTTCTTCTGCGATACATGCTGTAAAGGCAGAGATCATTATTACGAGAATCATGGATAATGCTCTCTTCAAAACAATCACCTCTTCGAACATTATCAACTACTATCGCACGTTGCTGCTCGAATTAATACTAAAATCCTGCAACGCTCATTATATTATACGTTGCAGGACTTTGTTTTATTCCTCGATTAGGCATTCCATTTGCTCGAGTTTTGCACTTTCCCAGATTGATCAGGACAGTATTCTTTTATTCTCCTTCGCTTTGTTCTGGTCCGAAATATTGTACCATTTCCTGATTGGATAAGCCAAAGAATTCCTGTGTGTAGAGATAAACATACCAGGGCCTTTTGACCATTGTTCCGTTTCTCATCCTGTCAATCCTCTGTTTCCAGTAATCCCAGGCCTCCGCAGGATCAGAAGGTGCGTCCATGATAATAGTTCCGTCGTTGTACGGAGCCCAGCGTTCCAGATGTGCTTTCATTCCCGGTTCAATCCATGCCGCACAAAAATCCAGTTCCTGCTGCATGACTTCCGTAGTCAGAGCCTGATACAGTTTTCCTAGTTTTGTCAGGAACAAGTCCCTGTATTTATCTACTTCCAGAATCTTTCTGAAGATCGTGTTATCAATCTTTTTTTGTCCCATTCCTTCCGGTTTCAGATAGCTCTGTACGGAATTGAAATCAGACTGATACAATCCGTAGTCCAGATCCTGAACCAGGCATTTCCATTTCCTGCCCGGTACCTTGTAGATTCTGCCTGTTCCAATGTCGGAGTTTCCGAAGAACATCTCAACGGCGAGCCAGTCCAGAAAACTGTCAATATCAATTTCCTGTTCCAGATACTCCAGGTCTTCCGGATTCTCCGCCGGATTGCTGTTTTTGATCTTCATCAGCAGCGTTTTGTATTCAGACGGGCTCCCCTGTATGGCTGAACCGCCGATTTGCAGGATTGTGATGCTGTCCGCCGTATCATCGGGAATCTGTTCATACCGGCAGATCGTATGAGCATCCATACTCTCGCGGATATTATAGATCCCCCAGTATTTACCGTTCAGATATACCTGAACCGGTCTCCATGCCAGCGTCAGCAAATGCATATCGGTGTACTTTTCAATCAACCGATGCTGCACCCCGTCCGCCACCCGGGTAAACAAGCAGTCATTCCCGGAATTCCGGAGAAGGAGCGACGGATAAGATTCAGCGGAACGGTCATCGAAAATCCTGAACTCAAAAGCGCCGTCCAGTGCTTCAATTTGAAAGCTTTTCTGCGGCATGTCCAAAGAATACGAATCTCCCCCAAGCCGCAGGCTGATCTTGTCCCTGAAAAGCACAGCCCCCTGATCGCTCTGATAAACCAGTTCTCCTTCAGCGCTGATCCCGTTTTCAAAAGATTGCCGGTATACTGTGTTTTTAAACGGCAGGATTCCGGGAGTCTTTTCGACCTGATCGCCTTCTGTCAGAATTCCGGTTTCCTCATTCCAGAGCAGATCGGGATCTATTTCCAGATCAATGCGGTCTAAAGGATAGTCTGCATCTCCTGCCTTCTGATCAACAATCCCGGCAAAAGCTGAATCAAGGGATTCACCCGGTGAGGTCAGCGGTTCTGACGGCTGCGTTGAAACAGTATCCATCGGCTGGAACAAATCAGAAAGAAACGAAGGGTTGTTCATTGCAAGCACGCCGACAAGCAAAACAAGAACTGAAACGGCTGCCAATACAACCCTGAAAGAAATCTGCTTTCCGGGGCTTGCCGCAGTCTGCCGATTCTGAATAGCAGACTGGCTTCCGTATTTCGGATATGATATCTCCATTGCCTTTTTCTCACTTACTCTTTGTATGATTTCATTTTCCTGGGAAGGGAGATGATCCAGACCGGTCAGGCAATCAGATACAGCGTCATGAATGCGTTTTTCAATATTCGTTTCCGTCATTGCTGATTTCATCTCCTTCCAGATCTTTTTTCAGTTTCTGACACGCTTTTTTACATCTTCTGGATACGGCAGAGGGCGTGATATGGAGCACCTCCGCTGTTTCCCGTAAATCCAATCCCTGCACATATCTCAGGATGATAACTTCAGCGTACTTCTGCGGCAGATTCATGATCGCGGCGGTCAGTACCATACGATCTTCGCCGGGCGGACTGACAGCAACAGGAAGATCTTCAGGCTGAACAAAACGATTTATATGCTGGACCCAGGGGCTGCGAAGATAATCCCGGCATGTGTTTACCGCAATGGAAACAAGCCAGTTCTTCTCTTTCCCAGGCTCCTGCTGACGATTCAAGTGGGTATACGCTTTCAGAAAGGTATCCTGCACCGCATCCCTGGCCAGATCCACATCATGGAGATACATATAACACAGGCGAAGGATATCCTTCTCATACAGATGAATCATGTCCGTCAGCCGTTTTTCCTGACCGCTCTCCGGGCCCTGGAGTCGCGTCACAGATCACCACCTCCGTACATATATAATAGACGCAAATAAAGACTATTATTTGATTTTGATGAAACAAAAAGGTCCGGCTATGTTTATCACAGCCGGAAAAGCAATCATTCTTCATTTCCAGTTTATTGCAGAGTCATTCCATAATCGTCTTTGCTCTTCTCCAGCATCGAAAGCGGAATCAGAACAGGCCTCAACCCTTTTCTTCCTTCACATTCACAAATAAAAACATATACAGCTCCATCTGGAGCGGTTTTTACCATCGGAATATTATCCCGATATACAGGATCAATATTCCGGATGTCAAGATCACAGATATTCATTTCTCCATCAATCGTCAAAGCGAATACGGAATATATTTTTCTTGATGCCGAAGCAACGGATCCATATACAGTACATAGGCCTGAACGCGAATCAATGTGTGAATCTGTGACCGTGATAACTACCTTGCTTCCGATCAAAGATACTGTTCGATCCATTTTCCCATCTTTGTTGTAATGCATCAGGATCACAGGAGAACTATCTTCTGTTGGCCTGTTGTCGGGGCAGAAAAAGCCTCCGTGCCCATCAGGAAGTATAGAATAGGCTTCTGCTGGTATTTCTATCTGGTATTTCTCTCTGCCATGATCGATACAGATTAATCGCTCTTTGCCGGGCTGATTAATTCGAATCAGAAACACTTCATCTGCAAGTGGGACACAGTTATTGATATGTTTTCTTAAGTCTTCCGATATTGCTGGAAATTGTGTCTCTTTCCCGTGATAGAGAATCGTTATACCCGGATTTGCGTCATAGCAAATAACCGTCCCCCCGAAAAACGGACCATACCAAGATTCCTTCAGAGGCTTTTCCTGATCAAATCCATGTTCCGTCCATTGGGCAAGATAAAACTTATAGTTGCTGGCATCCAACACACGCTGTCCATTTGTCTCGGTATATTTCAGTTCACCGTCTCGGACGCTGTGAAGCATAGCAAAACTGCCATCTTTTCCGATTAATGGCAATGGGATATCTATAGACTCAACCAACTTGTTTTCTGATTTTCCGGATATATCTCTGAACAATTCGCTATCCCGGTACCAACTGACATGCCAATCTTGCCCGTATAATGATCTCGCAATTACAACAACATTGTGTGCGTCAACGGGATATAAACTCCAAGTCAGTGCAGATGACGCATCTCCAACTGTCAGCTCATATTCTTTGTACTCAGCACTTGCAGAGAAGCAAAGTATCATCATAATTGCAATCAGGCGAACCAGTGCCCTCTTTTTCATGGCATTTTCTCCCATAACAATTTCTGTATCACCATATTTCTGATACATGCAAATATCTTTTCTGTCGCAATCCTCTTCTTTTGCTTTAATCAAATTAGCCAACAATCAACCATTCGGATTCCGACTCTGATGTTCTAAGGATTATATCTGTATGCTCCAATCATATCTGGCGACCCATCAGCATGAATGCCAAGGATGAAACTGTCCGTTGCGTCAATATACACCATATCATTCCACGCATCAAGCAAACCTTCTTCCGTGAAGTTGATATAAGTATCCGCATGAATTCCTTCTGCATAAACATTCGGATGACAATCCCGACTTACTATCTTTCCGGCCATGGCAACCGAGCCGTTAGCCCGGAGACCAAGCACATAATGCTCACGGGCCGCAATCTGAATGATATCTGTCCAGGATTCGCATTCCTTGGCGCCATGCTCATTCTTTCCATAAAACCGAACAGTACCATTCTCCATCAACAGTACAAGGCAGGCTTCCCCAAGCGCAAGCTGCTTGACATTATTCGTTCCTTCTGCGCTCTGTATGTCCACACAGGCTTCCGGTTCTTTATCCTGCCCCGTGGCAGAAACGACAACATGGAGAACACTGGATTCCGTTATCCCCGCGCCAATCCATCCGTTATGCATGAACTGCCGCAGATCTTTCCAGTTTGGAACCGGAACTCCCATACAACTTTCCCAGGATCTGTCTGTCAGCGGATAACCTTGATAGTCTGTCCCTGTCAATCCGTCAAAAATCCCCATTGACATACTGTGAATTGAAGATACATTTTTCCACTCCAGCACTTCTTCAGATATGCCGAGCCCATCCGTATCAGAAATCCGGATTGTACCATCCTTCAGCAAGGCAGCAGAGGAAAACCGTGGCGCAGAAATATCGCAGACATTCTCCCAGCTGTTGACATTCAGCGCATAACGCCATGCTGCACCAAGAGCCAGGCAGGTTCCATCCGCGCGAAGCAGTAAGGTGTGATTATCTCCTCCGACAATTTTGATCACATCGTCAGCCAGATCATGAAGCGGAACCAGATAATCCGCCTGGATATAAGCCTGATACCAACCATCCATAAACACAATCACTCGGCACCAGGTTTTCCCTTTCTTTTCAACTGTATCAATGATATATACTGAATCCTTTTTATCGATTGTTGCTCTGATACTGCCCGATGGTTCTCTCCGAACATTGACGTTTTTGATGCGTGGAACAGCAAAAGTGCGGATTCGGATTCCTGACAGATTTGCCTCTGACGAAGCACACATGCTTCCATTCATCAGCACCAGTACGGTTACTAAGCAAAGAAAGGATTTCAATCTGCTTCTCATTACATAATTCCTCTACAAATATAACGAATCTATAACGTTCCTATAAAACAGTAGTAATTATCTGTTAGCCAGCCGCTTGTGAACATTTTATTCCAAAGATGCTACCATCTGCAGCAAAAACTCCTACTGTCAAGCCAGGTCTGGTTTGTCCATCCCAAGACACAAACGAGAAAACCCAAACAGTGTGCTCCGTGTCATAAACAATATAGAAGCTCTGCGGAAAATAGTATAATAACTCATCTTTCTCTACGATGCCTTGCTCGATCAGTGCTTGATAAGCAATCAACCAAGCTTGATCCTCAGAAATTACCAGATCATCCGGCAATCCAAAATAGAAAGCATATTTTCCAATATCATCGAAGTATTCTTCGAATGCTTCAACTTCTGCTCCCAAAGACTGTTGCATCTTATATTGCTCTTCATAGGTATCAATAAGGGATCTTGCGGGGGCCCCTTCAGACATCTTGAGAGCCTTTTCTTTCAGTTCTGATAATTCTTTGATTCGCTCCTCGGTCATCTCCGGGGCATATTCACCAGGTGCCCAATGAATATCCCACAGGCCATGGGCAAAAGATGTAGAAATTAACACCAGACTCATCATAATTCCCAGCAAAAACGCGGTTGCTTTTTTCATTTGATACATCCTCTTTTAATCTCATCAAATTAACCAAGTGCTGTGCTTGTCAATTCCATTTGAACAATCCTGTGTTGATCATCCAGATCGGTCCAGACATCTCCAACATAGCTTTCCCCTTCTCCGAAAAACTTAAAGCACGCAATATGATGGATGGATCCATTAATACTGATATCCGCGATAATAGACAGATCCCATCTCGCGATGATCTGAGCATCCGTTGGACTGACTGTCTGAATAAAAGACATTAACTCTTCTGCAAGAGAAGTTTGTTCCTCTTTCAGAAGCACCAAATTACTGATTTCTATTCTTTTACCGCTCTCCATTAGTTCCTGAAACCAGTAATCTTTTACAGCGCCTGTTTCTCCGTTTGTCTTAATATTGAATTGTTTAACTTCATAAGGTGGGCTTTGAGGATCCCAGGCCACAGGATCCCAGGCCGTAACAACATACCAACCACCCTCTTCCCCCAAACGTGCAGTCCACTCCAATTGATTAGCATCCACGCCCAGACTGATCGCTTGTAATGCATATACTTTTTTTGCACATGAAATGGCTTTCTCTTCTGAATTCACTTCACACTTTGTCCCTGTTTTTATATCACTCGCAGAATCCATCTGCCCAACGATATCCGGGAAGTCATTTGATAACATACCGTCTGCAAGAATCGGAATCAATTTAACAGAATGTATGTCTTGACCATATTTGAACGGTTGAGGATTTGTGTAATTGCATTGTTCGCCATCGGGGAACACAAACCAACGTTCACATTCAAACATGGATTTTTCATCATTGTTCGGCACGATCTGCCAGCAAAGAACTTCTTCTGCTGTTTTCCCGTTTTTTGAACAATACGAAACAGATGCAATTATTCCGGAAGTTCCTTCCAATACATCAAAGCTGATCTGTCCATGCCCCCACGGAATCCATCCCTCGGTCTTAACAAAACTGCCACGACCTTCATCAAATTCTTTTATGATGGGTACCGACAGTTCTTCTCCACTTGCTGCATTCCCTCCTGTCAATAGCATGAAGAGGCATGCCAGTATAGGAATCAGTTTCAATAATTTTCTGTTGATCTCAGTTTCTTCATCTTTGGATAAATATTTGTGTTTCTCTTGCGATAAACTCTGTATAAGCATCTCAATTCCTCCAATCTGTCCAACAAGGTAAAACACCAGCTACCAATACATTTCACCTTTTTTGAATAAATCAATGTTCTGCAACAAGCCTCTGCAACAGAGCGTCACCGATCGTTCTGTCTCTATCTGAAAGCTGGCCAACATTATGCAGATCATTCACATGAATAAACAGAATAAGAGATTGCTTTGTCATGATCTCCCAAACATTATCTGTTCCATAGTGTTTCCATAATACATCTGAAGCAATCTTGTCCCTGATCTCAAAAGACAATGAACCATCCCGCAATGGATCGTAGGCGTCGTTCAAACAGATCAATCCAAATTCGTATAGCTTTAGTGCCAGTTCGATTTTCATATCTTTCGGAACCAAGGACATGTTTCCGCGAACAGTCATCGGCGCAATACTAAGCATTCTGTCTGAACCCGTATCCTCTATGATGGTTAGACCGTGATCCAACTGATATGTGCCCATCCAGTAAGCAAACAAATACATGTTATCCGAAACGAAGATCATATTTTCCGGCTCAGACAGCGGCCAGTAGCTCTGATTGTTCCATACGGGCTTCGCGTATGTGCCAATCACATATCCATCTCCATACTGTTCAGACCGGGCATGATACCACAAATCCCCCTTGTACTGTTCTTCATCCAGACATTCCAGAATTTCTCCGCCATGCAAGCTTGCTAAAACTTCTCCTCCAGGAGACTTCCTGAAGTTCACTGCCGAATGAACAATCTGCACCTGATGGGACAAAACTATGTTCCTGGCAGAATATGAAGATAATATTTCCTCCAGCAGAGCTTTTCCGTCAATATGGTTTTCCGCATTTCCGACAGAAATCAACATATAGAAGACTGCCAGAATTCCACAGATAATGGGCTTTCTTTTCATGCGTAACCCTCCTGGAAATCCAACGTTGAAACGACAAAAACCGTTCCTGAAATCAATGCAGCTGTAATCCATGCGATTCGGTTTCTTCAAGCACACTGAACGGTACCAATACCGGTTGCACATAGGTTTCATCATAAGTTCTGCAGTATACAAATGCTTCTCCGCCCGGTACAACAATCACTGAGAAGTTGTAATCCTGATGGAAATCAAAGTTTCGGACGCTGATGGATTGCTGGTTCATCTGACTGTCCAGTTCTATCCGGAAGACTGTGTATACTTTCCGTGAATTCGCCACAGCTCGGCCATATACTGTATAACCGCCGGTTTCAGGATGATACTGTATCGCGTGTATGGATTTCACCACCCGATCACCGGACAGCCGTTTGGTTCCAAGACATTTTCCATTCGCATCCCGATGATCCAGGATGATATCCGCATACTGATTATCGTCAGAGGTGGTTTCCGCAAGGATATAGGTCTGATCTCCGGCATAGAAACCGCCCCCGCCATACAGTAGGTTCTGTTGTGAAACGGTTTTTCCATCCCGGATAAAAAAGGCAGTAAGTAAATCCGATTCAGCCCGGGCAATCGCAAGACAGGTGTCAGCTTCGTCCGTTGCGGTCGGTCTGGCCTGCCATCCGGCTAACCTGCCAGGATCATTAAACAAAAAAGTCCAGATTTCCTGTCCGGTCGGATTGAACAGATGGGCAGTTGTTCCGTTCTCGTCTGTTTTAATGGCGCAGAAAGCTTTTGTGTTTCCATAAAGCTCAATCCACTTTCCCGGGATTTCTTTTTCCAGCTTCAGGCCATCCTCATCCCAACGATAGAAGTTCAGCGCATTGGCTTCAATGGCTACCAGCCCGACATCTCCGTCTGGCAGAGAAAGAAAAATGCCTTCATATTGCCAGCGGGAAGGTTCCCTGTATTTGAATTCAGTCTCTCTGAAAAGCTTTCCATCCCGGTACCACTGCAGATATCTGCTTTCCGTGGTATATCCTTCCGCATCTCTTGCCGCTTTCGCCAGCATGTTATGCTCATCGAGAAAAACAGGCGCTTCCCTGATATAGCGGTTTGTCAAAGCATATTCAGAATACTGGGGATCAACGATCATTTCCCATGCCGGTTCTTCTGTTGGCGTTCCGGTTTCTTTTATCTCTTCCGGAACAGATGCTACGTGGCTTTCGTCTACACAAATATTGCACGGAAGATAGAAACTGTTCGCCGGCTCTTCCAGTTCTTCTTTTGTCATGCTGACCTGCAGGGGAAGGTATTTGGGGTTTACAACGGGGCAGTTCTGATCCAGATGGTAATATCTGCCGCCGTTTGGATTGATCCAGTAAACAAGACCTTCTTCTGCATACGCACTCGGTAGCAGGATTGTGAACAGCAAAAGGAAAACAGAAATCACGGTTGTCTTGAAAAATCTATTCATGAAATCATCTCCCCGCGGTGCTTTGTTAGCACTTTGTTAACGCAATTACCCAACCGGCACGCCGATTTTATATCCGCAAACACTGCCGTCGTGCGCATAAACAGCCACCTCGTATACCATACTGACTTCTGACCCGGCATCATACGGCATCAGATTCAAATGCCAGAACGGGTTTTCAGGATCACTTGTTTCATAAGAAAAATGCGGATAGAAGTGAGTTAACTGCTCCTCAGAGATCCCTGCTTCTTCCAATAGGACCTGGCAGGCAATGCGCCAAGCCTGATCCTGTGTGATGGATTGCTCGTCCGGAAGACCGACAGCCCAAGTATATGTCCCGATATCGTCAAAAAGTTGCGGCTCAATTTTCGCTCCATCCTGTAACATGCGCTGGTACAATTCATATTGTAATTCGACGGTATCTGCGTCTGCACCGTCGCGAACCAGCGTTCCTTCAGAAGCCTGATTGGCTTTTTCCAGGATTGCATTCACCTGTATACGTGACTCTTCTGTGTCTTCCATTATTTTTTCACCGGGTTTCCAGTAGCGATCCCATCTTGTGAGATCAAAGGATACCACAACAGGAATCTGATCATTTTCGATGTCCGTTTCTTCTTCCGCATACCCGGTCAGTGCACTGCATATCGCCATCATAAGGATTAATGCACATAAGCATTTCATTATCCGGTTCATCTCAGTGTCCTCCTATGTTTTTCCGCTGCGCTTAACGATCATTCTGTCAGCCGTTCGAAATACACGCGAAATACTGAATCTGCCAATCCGGCTCAATACGAACAACAAAAGAAATCGCTTCGCCTTGTTCCTGGTCTTTGGGAATACCATTTACCTGCATCCAGATTTCTCCGTCCTGAGCGCTTTCCCAGTCAATTTCCATATGATCAATGGTCTGACTCATTCCCGGATTCACAGTATCCAGGAAAGCAATCAGCCGATCTGAGATCTCCTGCCTCGCCCTCTCATCCCGGGAATACTTTCTATTGTCAAGGAGATCTCCGCTAAGCCACGGCACATCCACATCCTGCAATTCGAGCAACGTCCCGTCCTCTGCAAAGGTACAATACCGGTTGATTCCATCGTGATCATAAAAAACCCGCGTCAGTGTACCGGCATCTTCCCACTGCTGCAATGCCGCCGTACTCCTGTATGGTGCCATCTCTTCATAATCGTATCCGGCCAGTGTCCAAAGCTCTTTTTCCCATTCCCGGAGATCTTCCGGCATCTGGCGGTCCTGATGCTCAGGCACCAGATGAACAGCTTCAGACTCTGCAAACGAGACAGATTGCCGTATGCTCTGCCCCCACTCACTGGTACAAAAAGCAGCGATCAGGCACAGAGAAGCAAGAACAGCAAAAGGAATCGTCAGCCAGCGTTTCGTTTGCCTGTCGGCCAGCACCGTAAGCAAACGGTTTTTCAGCCGTTTTCCCGTCATGGTCATCCCGGTAGCCATAACACCCAGCCCGGGCATGCTTTTCCTTGCCGCCGCAAGAACCAAGACATTGGCGTATTCTTTCCGCTCTGATTCATTCATCGGCCCGGTTACCCGGTCATCACAGCGAAGTTCGCTGTCCGTTCTGCTCATGGAAGCCGCGATCCAGACCAGCGGGTTGAACCAATGGATGGCACAGCAGAAAAGCCGCAGCACTCCCCAGAGATGATCTTTGTTTTTCAGATGGCAGACCTCGTGGGTCAGAACATTCTTCACATCCTGCGGAGCAGTAATAAGAGGAAGAACGATATAAGGCTTGAATACGCCCACAAGGCAAGCTCCGGGCACCGGATCAGTAAAATATACCGATACAGGTTTCACTTTCCGTTCCTTGCATAGCTGCAGATAGAGGTCCTTCAGTTCACCGGATATTTCTTCAATCCGATTATTCCTCAGGGTTTTTCTGAATTTCACGTTTTTATAGATGAACCATAGCAGAATCAACACACATCCACCCAGCCAGATCCAGGCAAGCACAGCAGGATAGCCGTTATAATCCACCCCGACAGCCACTTTCTGCATATCAGAGTATGCCTGCTGGTTACCGGCCTGCCAAAAAACCCTTCCCAGATCACCAATTGCATCCACCAACCGAACCTTGATCTGACCGGCGATCGGCCGGATCGCAGTATCGTCCAGATAAGCCGGACGGATTTCATGAATCAACGGATTGGGCAGTGTCAGGGGAATCAGCAGCCGAAGTGCAATCAGCAGCCAGCCAAAGCAAATCGCGGTATTACCCATCTGTTTCCGGAGCAGTTTCCTCAGTGGAATCATCAGCAGAATCGCGATTGAAGCCATAATGTTTGCTTCAATCAGAAAATTGAAAATCATTGCAGAACGCATCGCAAAAAGACCTCCCATCTATACAGACGATTCAGGAGACATCAATTATTTACGCGGTTTACTTTTTTTCTCCGCGCATGACATTCAGGATTTCCTGAAGATCATCCTCGGAAAGATCTCCGCTGTCTACCAGATGATTGACAAGCAGGGATGCTTTTCCCTTGAAAACATGATTCAGGAATTTGTGTGTTTCCTCCGTAGATGCTTCCTCCCGGGTAATCAGCGGAACATATTTCTTTGCCCGTGCGGAATCATCCATGCTGACAGCGCCTTTTTCAGTCATCCGCTTCAGCAAGGTAATCACCGTCTGGCGTGTCCAGCCGGTTGCCGGTTCAAGTGTCGCTGTGATTTCTCCCATGGTTTGCGGTGCGTGATCCCATAAGCACTCCATGATTTTCCATTCCGCTTCTGTTACCTGTACAGACATCAATCATCCCTCCAACGAAAATAGTCGACACGCGTCTACATTTGTTAGTATACACGTGTCGACTAAGTGTGTCAAGCCCAGATTTGTTTATAGAACATTCCAACTCAGCCAGACCCCAGATTGGCATGTTCAACAATCACATCAACAATGTTCTCTTCGCCAGTTTCATGGTCGATGACTCTCTGGAATTGTACCCTATAGCCGTCTGACAGGAATTCCGGATCTGTTGTGAACATAATATCCCACATCAGCTGCGTCATTTTTGTTTCAATATCTTCTTCATCATCAAGCTTCTGGAAGAGATATCCAACCTGATAATCGCCCAGATTTGCTAGCGCATCCTGCCCATATTTTTCGGTGATAAATCTTTTCGCGTCCTGTATTGCCTGGTCGGTTTGCGCCTGTTCCGGGATGGCATAGGGCAGACCTGTTGCACCGTAGATTTCAACCTTTACTTCATCCGGCCAAAAATACATGATTTCACCATACTTTTCCATGGCCTCCTTTTCTTTTGAGGCGTTGGTCATCAATTCCGTATACAGTTTGAGCGCCCGCTCGTCCATCTCCTGCTCTTCATGATATTCAGTCTGGATATTCTCTCCGTGACGATCAAAACTAACGTCGTAAACCAATGCATCCGGCTTCTCCGGGCGGCTGAAGCCTAAATGCCATTCCACAATCCAATAGCTATCATCGCCTTCATCATAATAATTGGAACCAAATCCCGCTCCAATCAGCCATTCTTCATTCGTTTCTGTTGGAAGATCCACGTTATACACTTTCTTAAGTGCGTCCACGGCAAGTCTTCTGGCTTCCGGTTCAGTCAGGTCATCTCCCTCCGGCAGCATGTATATATTGCTATCCCACGCTCCGATCGCGACCATCATTTCTCCATACCAGTACCGTTGTTCAATGCTCCATGTGCTCTTATTCGCGCCAAACGCAGATAAGCATATTTCATGAATAGCATCTTTTTCCCAGTAGCCGTGCCCGGCCTGAAAAGCCCGCATAATCTTAGAACCTTCGTCCAGAGTAATCCCGTTTTCATTCAACGCCCGGATCAGCTCCGCCAGTTCTTCATAGGTATAATTCTCTTGGTCATTGCTCTGTGCAACCGGCACAGCAACCTGCTCCACGATTTCCTTAGGCGACAGCAGTGCAACGGCCAGCGCCGTTACCGCGATAAGCAATAACACAATGACCAAAACCATGCTCAGCGTCAGTTTCTTTTTCACTTTGATTTCTCCCTTCTCAGCGTTCATGATCCGCTGAGCCAGAAAAGGATTCTCCTGCAGACCGGAAAGACGCCGATCCACAGCGTTCTGGAAGATCATTCTTTCTTCAGCTTCACGCATCGGAATCCCTCCTTTCCAGTAATCCGCGAAGTTTGTCTCTTCCTCGTTTCAGCCGTCCTGTGACAGTGGACTGGGACACACCCAGCGAATCCATGATTTCCTGTATGCTGAATCCCTGATAGTAAAACAGCAGAATCACTTCGCGCAGTTTGATCGGGAGCCGCATGACGGCTGTGATCAGTTCCTCATCTCTTTCCTCAAACGGGACTGCCGCTTCAGGAAGCATCTCCGGTGTGATCCGACGGTCAAAATGCCGGAACCATCCGGAATGATTCATATCGTAGCAGGTATGAATGGCAATTTTCATGATCCAGGTCTTGATACTGCTTTGGCCATGAAAACTATTCAATCCCCTGTATACCTTCACAAACGTTTCCTGCACAGCATCCTCCGCCAGTGTCTTGTCGCACAGGTAGAGGAAACACATCCGCAATACAGATCCCTGATACTGCGCTACCAGTTCTTCAAAATCCGGGTTTTGAGCTTTGTCAGGGCCCTTGACATTGCTCATGTGCTTTCACCCCCCTTCGCTAATACAGACTGATGAGCGGAAGATAATATTTCATTTCTTGGAAAAATCCGGCTATGGATATCATAGCCGGAAAAAGCCGAATCATTCAACACAGTTACACTGGAAAACTCAGGGTTTGTATTTGTCTATGTCAATCATCCGTTTCCATGCAACTCCAGCTTTACTACGAGTACATTGCCGTCTTCATCCAATATAGCGTATCCCTTCGGATTCCAGGTATTAAATCCGTCTTCCCAGATATTGAAATTGATCCACCATACATGCTCTCCATATTGTTCCCCTGTGTCTGGATTGATCTCATCATTAAGTAAAGTGCCGCCAGTTTTTAACCTTTCAACCCATTCTTTACCCATTTCCGCGTCTGCGATCTCGTGGAAAGCATTGAGAGCAATCTCACAGATTTCTTTCTGCGATTTCTTGTCTGGATTTGGGAATACCGGATACTGAAGGCCAGGCTGCTTCAGCTGCTCTTCCGTCGCATAATAAAGATAACGAACGATCTGGTATTCCTGCGGCCAGAACTCAGACTCTCCGAAAGCTTCAAGCCAGTCTTTTTCCCTTGCCGGATAATCGTCCATCGTCATTACATGCGTGTAAAACAGTTTTTCCAACTGATCCCAGAATTCCTGCGGCGCGAAATCCATTCCCCAGAACCAGGGCTTTCCATCCGGAAGCGGCGTCGGCGTTGGCGGCAGAACAAGCGCCTCTTCATTTAGTTCTCCGGCATTATTCGGTTTCTCCTCCGTGGAGGTGGTATTGCTTTCCTCACAGCGCAGCACAAATCCGCCCTGATCCAGCTCCACTTCGTAGCTCTTCATGCCTTTCCAGCGTCCGATATAGCGAATCACAAGCCCATCTTGCTGTAATTCCCAGTTTTCGGTGTTATCCACGTCCAGTTCCGGTTCATCAAGCCACATATCCCCGAACTTATGTGTGATGGCTACCTTCGCTATATAGGGAGCCCCAAGCATTTCCAGTTCCATCTTTCGCCAGGTTTCCGGCATGGAATACAATACATATTGGGGAGTGTAATCCGTTTTGAACTGTTCCGTAAAGACAACGTCTCCGGTTTCAGCATCAATCCCTACGACCGGCTCATCCGCTTCATCAGTCAGGATTCGCATAATCCAGACCGGATGCGGTTGCGCATCCACCAACACACAGGTATTCACTTCTGCCGTACGCTTTCCAGTCGCTTGTATGCCGAGGTCTTTTGCCTGCTCATGTTGGATCTTCACAGAGGATTCTTCCGGGTAATGGGTTGCTTTAAGCAATTTTCCATCAATCTGCACTGGCTCCAGCCCGGACATGTCCTTTTCCAGTTGCCCCCAGACCGACTGATCCCACTGACCGAAATATCCTTGTGCCTGCCTGTACCGTTTCCAAAGATTATCCCCGTTCAGCGGCTCAGTATCTGCGTTGATCTCGCCGACGATTCCATCCATGGATACACTTGCGGTCACATTGCCCCAGCGAATATCTTTCGCTTTGAATGTCACATTCCATCTCTTATAACCATCAGCGCTTATCTCATATTTTTCTTCATTCATCAGATCCAGATCAGGATATTTCTCGCTGATGGCGTTAACGGCTAATTGAATGATTTCACTCCTGCGAAGGATTCCTTCCCATGCTTTTTCATAGGCATCAACAGGTACATATGCAAAAGCAATTGAATCATCCAGGCCCTGTTTCCGGGAATCCAGTATGGTGCCGGTTGCACTGTCCACAGATACCACAAAGAAGCCAACTGCATCGTCAGTAATTCCTTCAGCTGAGGGTTTGATTACAAATGAAACCATCCAGACTCTTTTTTCGTCATATTCGGCCAGCACCGCTCCGTCCAGCGCAGCGCGTGAATCCTGCAGAGTCTCTTTCGCTTTTTGAATTGCGATCTCCCTGGAAATATCCTTTTCACCAGGTACAGGATACGCTGTCATTCGGAATGCTTTCAGCGCCTGTGCCTCCCGGCTGGTCGGATCAATTTCCGCATCTTGCAGCATTTCATGCAGTCTCTGCCAGGCTTCCTGCGGCCATTGCCCATAGTTCCATGAATAGACCGTATTAAAATGGCTCAGAAGTTCATCGCCGGTATAGGATTGGGACCAATCATGGATATTGGCACTGACAAAGACTGTTCCTTCAGGATCATTGTCGCTAAAACCGATATAGTACTGCCCATGATCTATATCCTTCGGTTCCAGTGAGAAGCTCCATCCCGCACTGGCGGGATCGTCAGGGTTTTCCACAAAGAACTGGCGGCTCAGCTGCCATATGCTCCGATCTTCCAGCGGCAAATCCTGTCCATATGCTTCCCGGATTTTCCGGAACGCGAAGGCTTCCGCATCCTCATATTTCATGTTTCCTTCTCCCGGCAACCGGGTCAGATGCGTTTCGTGGAAGCCAATTCTTACCATCAGATCCTCATACCAGTCCTGCTGCTCCAGTGTCCAGGTGTAATAGTCTCCGCCAAAGGCCTGACGGCAGATCTCCATAATTGTTTCTTCTTCATAATATCCCTGGCCGTTTTGCAGAGCCTGCATAATCCGGTTGTTTTCTTCCAGTGTAATCCCGTTTTCATTCATGCTGCGTACCAGTTCTGCCAGTTCTTCCGCATTGTATATCTTGTTAACTCCCACACTGGCGTCGTTGTCAACTGCCAGCGGAACAGCAACCTGTTCAACAATCTCCTGATGGGTCAGCAGCGTTACCGCCAAAGCAACCGCCGCAATCAACATCAACACAATCACCAGAACCAGTCCGGTTGACAGTTTTTTCTTCACTTTTGTTTCTCCTTCCGCAGCACGGGCGGAGACACGCTGAAACAGCCAGGGATCACCGTTCAGTCCGGACAGCGTAGAATCAATTGCCTTGTGCATTTTAGCTCTGTTCAGATCCTCACGCATCCTGATCCCTCCCTTCCAGCAATTTCCGAAGCTTTTCCCGGCCTCGTCGTAATCGGTTGGATACTGATGACTGGGCAATGCCCAGCGTCTCAGCAATCTCCTCCGTGCTCATGTCCTGATAGTAATAAAGCAATATTGCTTCCCGTATCTTCCGTGGCAGTTTCATCACAGCCAGCGACAAGTCCAGATCTTCTGTATCCGGTTGTATTGTCCCAACCGGAAGCATATCAGGTGTCACCCGGCGATCTGTGTGTTTGAACCAGCCCCCACGCTGAAAATCCCGGCAGGTATTGACCGCAATTCTGGTCAGCCAGGTTTTTTCACTGCTGTCGCCACGAAACGAGTCAAATCCTTTGTATGCCTTTAGAAATGTTTCCTGTACAGCGTCTTCTGCCAGCGCTTGGTCCTGCAGCTGCACATAGCACAGGCGAAGCAGTGACGTCTGGTGTTGTGTAATCAGTCTCTCAATGGTTTGATCCCGTCTGCTGTCCGGATCCTTGACAGCTTCCATGGGACGCACCTCCTCTCAAAGGGTTTTCACATATATAGACGTACCCTGAAGGGAAAATATCGAATAGGCGAATTTTTTCCATATAAATATCCGGCTATGTATACCACAGCCAGAAAAAGTCGAATCATTCAATAACGGTTGACAAGCCAGGACAGTTCCCTAGAGTAAGGCAGTCTGATAACCACATCATTCAGTACGGTTCCATTGGAAGGATTGATCTCTATTCTGTAATTACTGCTCGACTGATCGTGGCCGTATTGATTCATCAGATACATTGCCGAACTGCCACCGGGCCAAAGCACGATACACCACTTCGGATTATCAGGATCCGTAATATCATAGGAGTAATACCATTGATCGTAGTGGCTAATAATGTCCTCGCTTAATCCGTAGTGTTCCTTCAGATAATCCATCACAATCTGATAAGCCTGTTCGACAGTGATATCCGTTTCTCGGGGAAGGCCATAGCGATGCGTGGCGATGGCCATCAGATCATAATCGATATCTCCGCCATTTTCCAACAATGACAGATCTCCCGATTCGACGATGGCACTCACTTCCGGCAGAACTTTTTCGCTGAAATCCGCCTTCAGTTCAGGACTCCAATACTGGAAAACCCATCCGCCTGCTTTGTTCATCACATAATCGTTATATGTTGCTATGACAGATGACTGTTTATTTTCGGCATATTCAAAGACGGATTTTTCATTTATATCAGGATCACCGATTACGTTTCCCTCCGGATCAACAATGCAGCTATAGTACTTTTCAACGTAGTCATCTGATCCCTCTTTGAGCACCTGGAACTGAACAAACCATCTGCGATAATCCGGACGTTCTTCTGTCACATATAAATTCGTTACGACTCTGACATGATTCAGTGCGTCGTCTGGAAGCGAATAAGCCTTGAGTATAGCTTCTTTTGCAATGCGAATTGCTTCCTCTTGCGGGAAATCACTTTCTGATGGATTAACAAACGTATCAGTTGCTTCCTGATGCGGCTTTGACCGGTCCGATTCCTGCTGCCAGACACGTTCTTCCGGTGTAAACGTATCCGGATTCTGAACATCCACCTGGAAAGTTGCTGTTTCTATCGGTACAGGAGAATCATCATACAGCGAGCGGTATGCTCCCAGTGTATAAATATCGGTAAAATTGCTACGACCAAGAGAACCAATCTGTCTGTAAAGGCCTTTCTCCTCATCAATATCATATCCGATATAGTTATGTGTCACTCCCCGAGGCAAAATCACCGGTTCAGCACCATTCTGTTCTATCTTAACAAATCGGAAGGAGGGATGAACCGTTACTGTGTGATCTGCATCCGGATGCTCATCAAAAAGAGAATGATACAAAGCAGCGTCTGTCAGAGAATAATCAATTTGGTACTGAATCTCCTGGGGAAGTACCATGAGACGGATCTGATCAACTTGTACGCCGATCGATGAAAACAGAACGGGGCTTATGTTTACCAGAATAACTTCTTCACCGGAGACAGCCGCATGAAATGTTCTTTCCATATAGACATGCTCTTCGTGATCATAGTCCATGGAATACTCATCATGCATGTCTTTCATCGGCAGCATTCTCACGCTGAACCACAATGTTCTTTCTTCCTTCAGACTTTCCAGCGGAACATCAATGCTGCCTGTATAGATTCCTGTTTCCTCATCTAAAACGCCTCCACCGCCATATTCTCTGATATCCTCCGTATCTGAACCCACATCGATATCAACCTGCCAACCACTGGTAAAACCGCCTTCGTCCCACCGGTCAAGAATAGTCCTGCCATCCTCTTGCATTTTATTACGATCAGGATTCAAATGCGTTTGGGCATACCAGTATTCATCCAAAGGTTTGTCAAAGAGCAAAAGTTCCTTGCTCCTCGGGATCACATCATAAACAATATGGCATGTTTTTCCGTCGTATAGCGTTTCCCGGAAACGGACGGTAAAATGTTCCGTTTCTTCCACAGCCAGGTCATGCTCGATATACTGCCCGGCATCCTCCGGAATCTCTACATTATCCCGGGTATCTTTCCAGAAATCCACAAGACCAAAGCCATTCGTGATGGCTGCAGCCAGCGCTGTCGCAGCAATCAGCAGCATCACAATTGCCAGTACAAGGCTGTATGTAAGCTTCCTTTTCACTTTTGTTCCTCCTGTCGCGTTTTCAAAGAATTGATCCCGCTGCCAGGAAGTCGTATTCAGCCCGGAAAGCTCCGCATTCAGCGAATGCTGAATCCGCTGTTCCAATCTGTTATCCTTCATAAGTCACACCTCCCGTCAGCGATCCTTTCAGGAGTTCTTCCGCTTTTTTCAGCCTGCGATGCACTGTTGACTGTGACGCACCGAGTGCATCGGCTGTTTCCTGCATCGTCAGCCCCTGAAAGAAATGGAGAAGAATGACCTGTTTGTACCTGTCCGGCAGATCCATTACCATCAGTGTGAGAGTGCGATCCTCCGGTTCCACGGAAATCAGCTGCGGCGGCAGTTCGTCCAGTGCTTTGCTCCGATCCACATGCCGGAACCAGGCTGTACGCCGGTAATCCTTGCAGGTATTGATTGCTATGCGTAAAAGCCATGCCTTTTCATTGGCGATGCGTTTCCGTTCGAAATCATCCATGTGTTTCCAGGCTTTGATCCACGTGTCCTGGGTCGCATCCTCAGCCTGGGTCTGATCGGACAGATAGAGAAAACAGGTCCGCAAAATCGAATCAGAGTAGTTTTCGATCCATTGATTCAGTCTCTGTTCGCGGATCATGCTGGGTACCGCAGCACGTTCCATCGCCGATCACCTCCCTTCACTATGAATGACGAGTAGAACATCGGGTTTTATTCACCTGACCAAAAAGTTTTTAGCCTGGCCATGTTTTATCACAGCCAGGCATAATATACAATCATCCCTATGGTGTGTCAGTTTAATCGGTACCGCCATTTTTTATTCATTAATGTTCACTTTAGGTTCAATATAGTTTAATCAAGAACTATTCTGTTTGTAATTCAAACTTGACAGAATGCAAAAACGCGACTATGATGTTTAAATGAGGCGTCGTATAGCTTTCTGCTAAGCCATTATGAGTACGAATTAAACTTTGGAGGTGCTGAGATGGACATATATTTCGAGATGGCGAAACACCCTGTGTTCACCATCGAAGATGTTAATCTCTTTTACAACAACATGAACAGTGCCCGTTCAGCCGTAAAAAGAATGATAGCAACTTCCAAGGTTCTGAAAATTCGGAGTAATCTGTATACCTGTATCAGCGCTGAAAACGGGGGACCTGTGGCAAATCGTTTCCAGATCGCAAGCGCAATAAGCGATACTTCTTATATATCTCACCATACAGCGATGGAGTACTACGGTGTGTCCGATCAGGTGTTCTATGATGTATACGTTTCCTCAAAAACCAAATTCCGGAACTTTGAATTTGATGGATACACATACCATTATGTAAAGCCAAATCTGGATGAAGGTGTTGAAACGCCAGCCTTCAGTGGAGGAATCAGGATTACGGATCGAGAACGCACTCTGACCGATTGTATAAAGGACATGGATAGGATCGGCGGTATTGAAGAAACAGTTGCAATCATTGACTGTTTACACAATGTCAGTGAAAACAAGATACTGTATTATCTTTCTCTGTATAAGAATCAGTTTCTCTACCAGAAATGCGGGTTTCTCCTGTGGCATTGCCGTGATACGCTTGGACTGACGGAGCATTTATTCTCTGTTTGTCGGGAACACATTGGAAAAAGCAAACGGTACCTGACTGCAGATATGACTAAAGGTGTTTACATCGGCGAATGGAATTTGGTAGTTCCTTCGGATTTGCTGTATATGAAGAATGGGGAGGGCTCAATGAATGCCGCAATATAATCGGAATGATCTTGAAATTGCAGCACGGAATCAGCATTTTACAAGGGATACTTTTGAAAAAGTGTTACGGCTGAAAACAATTCTCGACTGGATGAACGTACACGAGTTCCTGAGGGCACATCTTCTTTTGAAAGGCGGAACGGCAATCAACCTGACCGTTTTCGAACTGCCCAGGCTTTCGGTGGATATCGATATGGACTTTGTTCCGAATTTGCCGAGAGAAGACATGCTTCAGGCCCGAGAAACTATTTCTGGGATTATAAAGGCATACATGGAATCAGAAGGATATGCTTTTTCTCCTGCGTCGCGCATTCATCACAGTCTCGATGCGCTTCACTTCACATACACAAACGCAGCGGGAAATCAGGATATGATCAAAATCGAGTTAAACTATTCACTCAGGGCACATCTGTTTGAACCGATGACAAGAACGTTTGCAACAGATGCCTTTGGCACTGGTTCAACGGTCATAACAGTTCATCCAATGGAGATTTTCGCAGCAAAGGCAAACGCGCTTCTATCTCGATCGGCAGCAAGGGATTTATATGATTTCAATCAGATGATTGACAGGAACATGTTTGCAGAACAAACCGATTTATTCCGGAAAAGTATCATTTTCTATGCTTCCATCTCTCAGGAGATCATAAGTCCATCTTTTGGAACGGATTCCATTGATAACCTAACATTTCAGAAGATCCGTCGCGATCTATTCCCTGTTCTGAAACAGGAGGAACGCAGGCAAACTTTTGATCTGGAGGGCAGAAAAGAAGCCGCAAAAGAATTTATACATAAGCTCATGATTCCTACTGAAGAAGAGATCGAATATATGAATCGATTCAGTCAGAAAGAGTACCGACCAGAACTGTTATTCGATGATCCGTCCATTATAGAGCGAATTATCGAGCATCCGATGGCATTGTGGAAATGCAAATCATAAAGCACAGCAAATTAAGATTGTGGTTCCCCACAGGAGCGGACCATCTGCTATCCTGGGGGAACCAAACATTTTTTCGAACTTTTTCAAAATTCTTTGTAAGATTTCTGCGATCTATGCATCTAATATATGAGGAGGTGAGAGCCAGGTGCAGGAAGATTTTGATCAGATTTATCAAAACTGTTTTGACCCGGTATACAGATATGTGCTCTCACTCTCTGAAAACCCTGTTGTTGCTGAGGAGATCACGCAGGAGACATTTTTCAAAGCCCTGCAATCCCTGGATCGGTTTCAGGGTAAAAGCAATCTGAAGAGCTGGCTCTGTGCTATAGCAAAAAATCAATGGCTATCAGAGCAGAGGAAGAAAAATGTTCAGCCGGTTGACGAAGCTACTTCTCTGGCCGATCCGTCTGTGGGGCCTGAAGAAAGAATAATTCGTCAGGATGAAAGCATGCACATCCATCGGCTCCTGCATCACTTGGATGAACCATATCGGGAAGTATTCACTTTACGGACTTTAGGCCAGCTCAGCTTCCGGGATATTGGCGAACTCTTCGACAAATCAGAGAACTGGGCCTGTGTTGTTTACCACAGAGCCCGGGCAAAGCTCAAAGAAAAGATGGAGGGATGATCATGAAGATACCATGCTCTGTTATCAGGGATTTGCTCCCGCTGTATGCGGAAAAAATGGTGGAGCCGGAAACAGAAAACCTGGTGGCTGAACATCTGGCAGACTGTTCTGACTGCAGGGAGAAGCTCTCTGCTATGAATGAAAAAGCAGAACCGGCAATTGAAACTGCGAAACCCCTTTTGAATCTGAAGAAACAGATCCGCTGGCGGCGCTGGAGAGCTGTGGCCATTGCTGCTCTCTGTGTGTTTATTATCCTGTTCACCTGCTTCTATCATGCAGGAAAGATGAATCTTCTCCCGTGGAAGGAAGGGCTAATGCAAGTCAAAGGTGTTGAAACGATTACACCAGAGAATCGGTTTGGACGAACCTATCATATGCTGTATGGAGACTATAATGAAAAATATGCACCGGAAAACTATACAGGAGAAGCATTGATTATATCGACAGACAGCAGCATGGTTGGAACAATGTGTACACAATCCTGGGATGGTGACGGTACAGTAACTGCAATCATCCAAGGGCTAGGCAGGGATTCCTACAGCATGAACACAGGCGGTACAACTGGTGAGCTGGTTTTATATCCAGTTCCTGACCGGGTGATTTATGGTTACAGTGATTCACAGAAACTTTTGTGGGGTGAGCCTTTGAACGATGACAGAGCCGTGTTGCCTCGTCTTGCTTTGGCTTACTATTTGCTGATTGCCGCTGCGCTGGCAGCCGTTTCCGGATTGCTATGGTTTATTTTCCGCGGGAAGAAAGCCGGAATCATCATGCGGCAGATCTTTTTTGCCCCGGCGGCGTATATTGCGGCGCACCTGCTGCTGAAAGGAACGGCTACAACCAGTTATTTCATGGGAAGAGAACTATATTTCATACTGATGATTGCAATTGCACTATACTTCCTGTTTACACTGGCGTGGCAGGTTTGGCTGCAACGCAGAAAAGAGCGCTGATTTAGTCAACAATCCAACTTGCACCGATCTACGTGTTCGGTGCTGTTTTTCTCTTGAAGTGTATTTCCATGTGTTGCCCTTTTTACCGGTCGCTTTGCCGTTCTCATCTCCATGTTATAATTCTGATGCTTTTCCCCGTCTAATAGGTGAAGGAGGTGAAACCTGTCATGGAAACTGTCAAGGCGCCTGACAGTCATCCGGAGATCATTCTCGAGCGATTGATTCAGGAAAACCAGGTTTCATTAAAGCGGCTCTGCTATCTTTACCTTCATGATGAGGATATGGCTGAAGACGCTGTTCAGGAAACCTTTCTGAAAATGTACCGGTCTTTGAGCGATTATCGCGGCGAAGCGAACGAAAGGACATATCTGACAAGAATCGCTATCAACACATGCAAAGATATGCTCCGATCAGGGTGGTTTCGTCATATTGACCGAAGGATTACAGTTGATGCGCTCCCGAGAAGCGAAGAGATCAAAGATCCATATCACTGTGATATAGCGGTTGCTGTCATGAATCTTCCACGGAAACTGAGGGAAGTCATCATTCTATACTATTACCAGGGACTGAACACACTGGAAATTGCGGAAACGCTGAACATTACACAGCCTGCTGTAACAGGCAGGCTGAAAAGAGCACGGGATAAGCTGAAGAGCGTACTGAAAGGAGGCAGCATCGATGATGAATGAAAAACTAAAAGACTGTCTTGACGATGCCCTTTCCGGTATCCGGGAAAATCCTTGGATGTACCAGCAGGTTCTTCATCGTGCAGAAAGGAATGAACAAATACAGGTGAAAAAGAAGATTTCATTCAGTATGGTACTGGTGATCTGTTTGGCAGCTGTTACCATGAGCGTTGCGATTGCTACAGTCAGCGGATGGAACGTCCTCGATTTTCTCTTTGGGGAAAGAGAAGTGAAGCCGGATATGTATGTTATGCCAGTTCATCAGGAATCTGTAACAGACGGGGCTTGTCTGAAAGTTGATTCCGCGATCTATGACGGAAGAATGCTGGCTTTTGACTGGTATATCGAGAACAAGCAGCCTGAAACAGAAATGTTTTGCAGTGTAGAGAAATTTACTGCAAATGATGTTCCCATCTGGACTGATGGAACTGACAGTTTTGATCAGCAATGGCTTCCGGGAATGTTTTCCACAGGCGTCTGGCAGGATGGCGAATTCATTCTGCTGCCTGAAGAGATCCAGGGTTCCGAGCAGCTGCACATTTATATGAAGGTGAAGCTGTACCGGCCGACGCGGACTGTGTATCAGATGGATGATTTCGATCCCGCGATTGCAGAGCAGAAAGCGAACGAAGGGTATTATGTCATCGCAGAGGGAGAAGGATTTGTCGGTTATGACGAGGGCGAAAAGCAGTGGGTTCATTGGATTGGCAAAAACCCGGCGCAAGGGATGGGAGATTATCTGACAGAAGAATTGACCATTTCATTTGATATAACAAAATCGACCGATGGATATACTGTGCTTGAAACAGAAGCAGAATATGAAAACGAATACTGCACCGCATCATACAAAACCGCGGAAATTACACCGCTTGGGCTGTACCTGACGCTTGAAATCAATCCCAAAGACGAGGCAGCCTTGCATGGAGGTCGGCTGGAGTTATCAGACGGTGAGGGAAAATCTTTGACCGAGGCTGACCGTGATCGTTTCTGGCCAAGCATGGGTGAAGAATATGGAGCATCACCCCATATTGGGCGTTTCAGCTGGAGTGGTATCAAAGCAGATGATTTGCCGGATACGATATCATTAACATATTACTTCCCGGATGGAAAGAAAATGATCTTCCCGATTAAACTCAGGTGAAATAAAAAGTCACTTTGCAAGCCAAAACAATTCTTTCTGTTTGCTGCGTCTATATTGATGAAGGGGGTGAGTTCATGGTCGAAGTCCTTGCAGAGGTACCCTGCAAGAACAATGAACAAGCGCTGATTCAATTGATGACAGTGTACGGCACAGATATCAAGCGCTTGTGCCAGTGTATACTCAACGATCCTTATCTTGCTGAAGACGCAGCACAGGAGACTTTTTTCAAAGCCTGGAAGGGGCTTGCTGGCTTTCGAAACGAATGCGGTGAGAAAACCTGGCTCTGCCATATTGCAGTCAACACTTGCCGGAGCATGATGCGGGGATTTTGGTTTAAATCCGTAATCAAGCGTGTTCCATCCAATAATATCCCTTACGAAACGGAAAAACAGTCTGATTATGATCCTACCGTCTGGAATGCTGTACAATCTCTTCCCGAAAAACTGAGATTGGCTACAGTGCTCCGTTATTATGAGGAACTGCCGCTCAAGGAAACCGCAATCGCTCTTGGCATCAACATAAACACACTGAATACGCGTCTTCGTAAAGCGAGAAGCATTCTGCAAAAGAACCTGAAAGGATGGTACTTCGATGAAGACGAATAAAATTAAAAAAGCGATGGATGAAAGGGTTGCGGCCACTCATTGGTCAGAAACAAATACAGAGAATGTCCTTCAGAGAATCAGGGAAGAAGAACATCTTACTAAAAAGAGGATTCCAACAGCCTTATCTGTTGCAATCATTCTGCTTCTGATCCTGGCGGTTACTGCGTTGGCAGAATCGAAATGGGGCCTAATACAATGGTTCTCAGGCAACAACACGACAGCAGCAATTTCTACTACAAAACCCGAGATTGTTCAACAGAACGAATGTCCTCAAGCATCATTTCTGCTGACAGAAGCCGTGTCTGATGGTTACGGCTTGTATATTGATGTGCTGTGTATTCCCAAAGAATCACAGATACTGTTGCTGAATGCTTCTGTTGATCCGAATGAAACGGCTGTAGGAAACATAGGAATTGATTCCGACGATTCTCAGAAAACCGTAGGAGCCTGGGCCACGGAAAACGGATATACTTCCCTGTATCGAGTTTTGCTCTATTCCGGGCATTGGCTTAATGATGAAAATCTGGAGCATTCAAATCCGGCTTCCTTTGACTCCAGCGTCAATAGCACAATGCATATAAATGATAATGGCAGCTGTGATATCCTTATTTCCGGTTCGGATCTCGGACCTTCTCATGAATATGAACTTTCCTGCTGGTGTGTGCCATATACCCGTACCGCAAACAACGCCTGGGAAATTGAACAAGCACAGTCAGATCAGTATACTACGCTTCGCTTTACAGTTCCGGAAGAAAAAAGGCATCAAAGCAGGATAATTGCCAGTTATTACCCTGCTGAAGAAGCGACAGATGGATACCTGAAAATCGAGAGGACGGATATTATCAGCAGCGATCTCTCAACCTACATAGTAACAAAATACACCCTAACGGAAAAAGGGCTTGAAAACGCAAACTGTTTTAATCCTCCTATCTTTTATTTATCACAGCCGGAATCGCTGGAAGCAGATCATTTGATCAGAGATCGGGCCATGCATGGGAGAGCAGAAATATCAACAGACAACCAGATCGTTTATCAGTATTACTATTCCTGCACATTGCCGGATAAACTACCAGACGAAATCAGCATATCAGCTTTTTCCAGTGCAAAAGAGGTGACAGACACAGACCTTTCAGAAGCAACAAAAATGATCCGCGGTATCGACGGATTTGAGTAATCAGAATGATTGTAGAAATAAATCGCATTTGTTCGAGAAATGAAGTAATACAGTCATCATCTCAACAAGCAATATAGTATTGAACCATCAGCCTCTGTGGAGTTTATGCTCTGCAGAGCTTTTTCTCTTAGGGATATACTTTTTTTGTTTCAGAAAAAACTTTTCTGGATATGGCATTTTTCATGCTATGCTGTGTCTAATAGGGTGAAAGGTGGTGAGGTTGCCGTGGTGACTGTCAAGGGCCCTGACAGCAAAGAACAAAGAATTGAACACATGGTAACCCTGTACCAGCTTCCCCTGCTTCGGCTTTGCATCATGTATCTGCACGACGAGGAACAGGCAAAAGACGCGGTACAGGAAACATTCATCAAAGCCTATCGGAATCTGGACAGTTTCAGAGCTGATTCATCTGAAAAAACCTGGCTGACGCGTATTGCAATCAATACGTGTAAAAATATGCACCGATCCGGATGGTTCAGGCATGTAGACCGCTCAATTACTCCGGATATGATGATCGGACGCCCTGCCCCTGTAGATTCCGAAGATGATGAACTGACAGCAGAGATCATGAACCTTCCTGTAAAACTGAGAGAGGTCGCATTGCTCTGTTGGTTGCAAGGAATGACATATGACGAGGCTGCTGAAACTTTGGGAATATCCCGACAAGCTGTTAGCAGTCGATTGAACCGTGCAAGAAAGAAACTGCGTTTTGCTTTGGAAGGAAGTGATATATAATGACACTGCATGAGGAACAGGAAAGAGTCCAGAAAGCGATAAACCATTCTCTCGCGCATGTGCAGGAAGATCCATGGCTCGCGCAGCGTGTTCTTGCCAATGCGAAAGGAGAAGAACCCGTGGTTAAGAAAATCTCAACATCCATGATTCTTGTCATTGTTTTACTCTGCCTAGCGATTACTGCAATTGCTGCAGGCATCATTTACAATCAGGATTGGTGGTGGAACAATCGAAATAGCATGGAAAAAAGCGATAAACCCGAATTATATGAAGCTGTCATGACAAACATGGTAGAGAATCCCGAACAGATACAATGTGAAGATGATCAGGTGCAGTTAACCATCCAGGATGTATCCTGGGCACCGGAAGCAGACATCATGACCATTTCCTTCAAGGCTACTCCGAAGCATCCTAATCAGGATGAACTTCACAGCATGTGGGCATTGGATACGGATGGAAGCTACATCGGCGAAGGAGGTTCTGTTACTGTTACCGACGACAGCGAAGACCGGGCAATGCACTGGCTTTGGCGAACGGACATTGGGCTGGAAGGTTCTGGAGGGTATGGACATATACCCGGTTATGGTCCTGTTTCTGATATGATGGATGATCGCAGTATGCATCTGCTGTTACTGGATTATACAGGAACAAACATTATCATCAATTCTGACGAAGCCGAAAACGCTGTGGATATGTTCCCCATGGAAAGCAGTATGGATATGTTCAGGACTACTTCTGGTGATGTTTACTTTGTTGGGAAATTTGACCTGAGCTGGCTCAGAGAAGAATATGATCAGGAAATGCGTCAACGTGCTGAAGAAACCCCTGATATGAAAGAGTATTATGATCAGAGAATCTCCATAGCCCAAGCAGCACGGGAGCGTATCGGCAAAGAAGGGATCACCTGCATCCTAACCTATAGGGTCGTGGAATATACAGAAGAAATGGATGACATGGATCTTTACACAAACGAAAGCGGAAGATCTGTGCAGTTTATCATTCGCCCCAAACAGTAATTATTTTCACGCCAGGAAATCCGGTGGGCGTCATCTTGAGATGGCGTCCATTCTTTTGATTGTTCTGCTAATAGTGTTAGAATGAAATTAGTTCTTTGGAGCAAATTCCTTTGTAACGTTTTTCCGCTCAGAAGCAACTAACTGTATGGAAGGGGGGTGATGAGGGTGCCGGATGCTGAAGCTGTTTATCAGCAATATAGGGATATGGTGTACGGGTATCTGTTCAAAATGTGTCAGAATCATGATCTTGCGGATGAGCTCACGCAGGAGACCTTCTTTCAGGCACTGAAACGCTGGGATAAGTTTCAGGGAAAGAGTGATATCGGGACCTGGCTTTGCTCTATCGCACGGAATCAGTACTTCCTGCTTTTCAGAAAAGGCAAAGAAGAAACTGTTGTTGTGACAATGCCGGAATCCGAGCCTGATTTTTCAGAAGCAGTTGTTCACCGTAGATTAGCGCTTGATGCTTACAAGGCCCTTCATCATTTGCCGGAGCCATACAGAGAAGCCTTTACCCTGCGCACATTCAGCGATCTGAGCTATCGGGAAATCGCTGAGGTTTTCGGTAAAACGGAGAGTTGGGCAAGGGTGACCTGTTATCGGGCAAAGCAAATGCTTCAAAGCGCAATGAAAGGAGCGGATCGGATATGAATAAAGATTGCGGAATCGTCCGGGATCTCATGCCGCTGGTGATTGATGATGTTGCGGGCAGTGAGAGCAAGGAATTTGTTGAAACCCATCTTACCGGATGTGAGGAATGTAAAAAACTGTATCAGGAAATGAAAACGGATCTTCCTGCGGAAACAGAAAAGGAAGAAGGTGCCATCCAGAAAGCTTTTTCTGCTGCTGCGGAAAAGATGAAGAAAAAACGCCGCATCCGCACATTGAAGCATGTGCTTCTTGGTGTGTTAATCGCAAGTCTTGTCTTTGGCGCAGGTGTTTTCGGGTATGTCAGGCTTACTCAGACCAGGAAGCATATCTATTATGGAGATTATCGGGTGTATCTGTCTGAATTGAAAAACGGCAATGTGGTTTTTACGGTGGATTACAATGGCAGTGAGGATGATCTTGCCGTGGGGATGGAAGTGTTTGAGGATTCTGATTCCCAAGGCGGGGACGAAAAACGAATCCTTCCGGTGGAAGGCGAAGAGAGAAATCTGATCATGTATGTATATGTGGATAAACCTATTCTGTCGAGAAAACTTGAGAATCCAATGCAGAATCATGGCTTTATGGTTCTGACACCGGACAAAATGGCAGCATACACCGAAATTCGTCAGGGCGTCCCGGATGAATATCAGACGATCTGGCGTAAAGGGGATCCAATCGGCAAGGCTTCGGACCAGATGGAGGAATACTATTTCTGGAACAATATTGACGAACAACTGTGGGAACGTATGCGTGAATATGATCAAGGGAAAGTGTCTTTTGCCGATTATATGCTGGAAGGAACCCGGAGTGCAATCTTTCAGCAGATGTCTGCTGTAGCTCCAACCGTCCCCGAATGGCAGCCATGGACAACCTATCGGGGAGACCCTCTTGAGCAGGAGACAATCAAACGAATCCTTTCTGATCTGAGGGATGCCGGAATAATAATTGACAGACCCAATCCATATGAATCAGAAGAAGAAACACAATAAACTGTGGAATTACAAACATGTCGGGCGTCATCTTGGATGGCGTCCGTCCTTTTGATTGCTACAAGAAGCCGTGATAGAATACCTTTAATTCGCCTTCGCCCCTACGAATCACAGCCAGCGAATTACGATCACGAATCACGAATCACGAATCACAAAAAAATGCAATTTTGCTTCTCTGTCTCGTCTAATAGGTGAAAGGAGTTGGTACTGTGTCCCGGGGAAGCCAATTGAGCGGCCGATCTGATCTGGATCGGCTGATGGAACAGTACGGCAGCAGCCTTTTGAGGATGTGCGCTCTTTACCTGAAGGACGCGGATCTTGCGCAGGACGCTGTGCAGGAAACATTCATCAAGGCATACCGGCATTTCAGTGATTATCGCGGGGAAAGTTCAGAGAAAACCTGGTTGACGGCCATTGCCATCAATATCAGCCGGGATATGCTGAAATCCGCATGGTTTCGCCATCAAAGCCGGTCGATTGATCTCGATATGCTGCCCGAACAGCCTGCTGAATTTGATTTTCCAGATAACACGGTACTGACCGAGGTCATGCGTCTGCCTGCAAAGTACCGGGAAGTGATCCTTCTCCGGTACTATGAAGGGCTGAAACTGAAAGAAATCGCAAGCGCGCTGGGATTATCTGACGGCAGAGTCCGATCCCGTCTGAACAAGGCAAACGGGATTTTGCGGGACAGACTGAAGGAGTGGTATTACAATGAAGAACTATGATTTTCAGGAGCTCGTTGACCAGAACCTTTCCGGGCTCGTATGGGATGAGCGGAAGCGCCAAAGAGTGCTTCACGCTGTCAGCGAGGAGGAAAAACCTGTGAGAAAGATTTCCACGACATTCATTCTGATTGCAGCTATTGTTTGCATCAGCGTTACTGCCCTGGCAGCAGGACTGATTTTCTCTCCGAAATATGACGCGATTCGGGTGGCAAATCAGGCGATGGAGGAAAAATACGGTGTCACATCCGATCTTCTCAGCCTGTTTTACCGGGAAGCGAAGGAAAACGAAAACGGAACCACTACGGTCACCTTTTCCATCCCGGATAAGGTCTCTTTCCCAACGGATCGCATTGGTGAGTATACAGTCATTGTAAAGGGAAACCATGCCGAGGCAAGCTGGTCGAACGATGGGAAGAATACTTCGGGCGGGCTGGAGGCCGAAGCATATGGCCCGGAACAGTTGCATATGCTCTCCTATGATTACGCCAACACTATGACAAAGCTTCAGGAGATAGGCATTACATCGCCTGCAGCGACCCAGTCGCTGTCAACACCTAATCCGCGACTTTCCGGTGGGGAAATCATCGAATGGACGGAGGAAGACCAAGCGGAGGCCGATCAGGCACAGGCGAAAGCAGAAGCGGATAATGAAGCACGTCTGGCGGAAATTGCCAAGGCTGAAAAAGAAGGCTCTATTACTGTTGAGGATGCAGTCAAGGCAGGGAAAGAGGCCATTGTCCAGGAATACAGATTGACAGAAGCTCAGGCGAAGAAGCTGCTCTACGAGGCGGATGTAACAACCTATGTGACCTATCAGGAAGGTCAGCCTCTGGTTCACCTGATGTTCTGGCTGTGGCAGGAGGATGAGGGTCCCTTCACCGAAAAGGATGGACAGTACTGGGTGACCATCAATCTGCAAACAGAAGTGATTGAAGATATCCTCTATGATGCCGGACTGGCCGGAAATGGTTAATCCTTTGCCAGAATCATGATGTCTGGAGCGCCATCTGCGTGGCGCTCCTTTTAAAAATATTGGTTGCAAGAGGAAGCTTCTGTTGTCTTTTTTTGCCTTGAGCAATCGAAATCTACGCTTTTCACGTCTAATAGATGTGGGGGTGATGAAAATGAAGAGATACCGGCTGTCTGCGATTAGAAAGCGCGGAGATCTGTATCGTCATATTTCAATCCAGTTCTGTCGGGATACGGTAACTGGAGAATGCTCTGTCTCTCTGTCCGGATTCGGCTGTATGCTGATGCTCTGTGCGGAGAAAGTAATCCCTGAATTAGTCAGTCTCGTCAAACCGCATGGACGGTTTCCCCGACAACTACCCTGTGATATACTTGCCGTAGCAGAAAAAGATTTTTTCGGCGGTAAAACCTTTCGGCGGTAGTTATTCGTCTGATAGATAGAACCAGCAAAAAGCGCTAGTAAGATTATACATACAGTCGATTGGTTTATCCTAAGAATAAGCCCCACATCGCTCAAAGTTGTCGATGTGGGGCTTATTGATGAGGACATAACTCTTTAGTATTTGCTTTTGTGGCTGTAGGTTTTATCCGTTTCCTTCTCCCAAAGAAGCAGCAGAGCAGTATTCAATCTCTTTCGTATATGCATTAATTATGATTTCATAAGCAAGATCTTCTCTCTGGTCTTCACCGGTGCCATGGATCATGAAATAGTCAAACTGGTAATACGGTACTTGAAAACCGCCTGATTCAGTTGGATCTGTTATATGAAGACAGCTCACCCTGGAGAATTCCTGTTGCGAAAACTTCGCATACTTTGCACTCAAATATCTGTCTGCTATTGAGCGTGCTGAGCTTTGACCAATATCTGTTCCTTCCGAAGGCTTCGGCGTCTCTTCAGCCCAGATTACATTTTCGTCATCATCGTACCACCATTGTGGATCTTGGGTAGTCTTTGGTGGCGCAGTCCTCAAGTCAGAAGTGTCTTGCTGATTTATAAAATCCGAATAATCGCCTGTATAAAGCAATTCTCCAGTATACGCATGCACATATGCTGCGTATACATATTGCCCTTGGTTATTGGAATAATTAAAGCGGAACATTGGGCCGCGGATTCCATCTGTGGAAAACGCTGTATCCTGTTTACAGGTCAATTTTTTAGCATTAAAGCCAGGATACTTTTTCAGTGCTTTCTCAGCGATTGCTTTTGCTTTGCTGGCAGATATATACTGCGATTCATCAACGGTCTGTTTGTCAGGTTGTATTGTCGGCATGGGAGAAAGATTTATTGATGTCTTCCTGGCATATCCACATGCATCTTCTTCCAAAATCTGCACTATGGACCAATCTTTATTATATGAGCTGACAGAAACCCCCTGTCCTTTAGGCCATGTAGACAGAACCTCGGACTTTTTGTCCGGATCTCGGTATAGTGTTATTTCTGACTGGAGAATTCCTTCCACCCATGTCTTTGATACTGCTGAAACAGGTTCCTCGCTTAATTGATCAATCTCATTTGTGTGGACATACCCTTTTGTTTTTCCATTCGAAACACAAGCCCATTCTGAATCAATTGTTTCAACAGTCATGGATTGCTGTGCGTTGATCATGCCAACTATTCTTGAGTTCTCATCCATAGATTCGTGAACGTATAGGGTTTCTCCATTTGAGTATATCTCTTTCCCGACAGCTTCGGATAGTAGTCTTATGAATTGTTCTTTTACATATCCTTCCTGGCTATCAAAGCGAATATGATACCAACCATCCACATGATCAAGGACTTCAACAGTCTTTCCGTTCTTGATTTTTGTTACGATTCTTGACCTTTCATCCGCATCTTTACGCATGTTGAGCCGTCCGCCGCTGGTGACAACGGTTCCCTGTTCCGCAAAAGCGATCAGGCTTGCTGTCAGCAGCATCAAAAAAAAGGCTAAAGCAAAAATTCTTTTCGTTATGCGTCCCTTGCCGTTTCTGTTCACCATCAATAAGTCCTCCTTTTTTATCCAACGTCCGGGTAATAATCCGACTGCATTACAATTATCATTTCGCTTTCATTGGGATTGTCGGTTTTCACCTGAACCGTAAACCAATTTACCTGGTTTTCATCCCGGAAATGAACCCGCCAATAACAGGTACCTTCATCCGGGTAAACATATCCATAGAACAGACTTGCACTCCAGGTCTCTGGTTCAGCTGAGGTATCACCATAGATTTCATATGCCATTGTCCAGGCACGGTTTATAATATCGTCAACATCTTCTTGCTGGTATGGCGGGGGATTGATATTGACAAAATCCCCGCTTTGGATTGAACCGTTCTCTAACAGCATCTGGGAGAACCACGCTTTATCCTCCAAACTCCAACTGTCATACGGACCTTTCATGTTTTCCATTACATTATACAGCCAGTCGTTGACTTCTCCGTTTGTTTGTTTACTGATCCATTCGTTCAGAATCCTGTTTTGTTCATTTTCCGGTTTTCCTTCTATCGAGGGCAGTTGTGACATATCATATCCTGCGACTTTCAGAGCAGAAACAAGTTCTTTCTTCTGTGTCAGCGTCCAGTTCTCCACTTTTATCTCTTGCTGTTCCTCATGATAAGTGTTCTGGAAAACAGCCGCCCAATCGATCACACCGGCAGCAACACCGGTCAGGAGCAATGCTAGAATAATTGCCAGTATCGCTATGGCGCGACGTGTCAGTCCCAAAGCAACCGGTCGCTGACATTCCGCAATCCGACAGGAAACCAGCTTCCATACCTGGTCTTTGTGCGGCGCTGCTTCTTCGTCGGGCCGATCATCTATTGCGCGAAGGGTTTCTGATAATAATGCGATATCCATATCTTCAGACCTACGAAATATTTGGTTTTCAAACACTGTATACAGTTCGTTTTCAGAATAGCTATCGTTCATCGCTGAATGCAAGGGGCGAAGCGAAAAATCTGTTTTCATCGTCTGACCCCTCCTATCGCAATCCCAGCAAACAAAGGAATACCAGGCAAGCGAACAGATCTTTGTTCATGAGTATTTTCTTTTTCAGCCTGGAAATTCGCATACGCAGAGCCTGTTCGCTGACATTCATCTCTGCCGCAATGGTGGATGCTTTTTCCCCATAAATACAATAACGAAGGAACAGCTCCGCATCCTCTTTGCCCAACAGTTTGAACAGCAAATGGATCTGTTCCTTGGATTTTACATATTCATCCGGGGAAAGATGCGCAGGATCAATTATCTCTGGAGTTTCGTCTGAATCGGGAAGAGAAACCCGATGTTTCCATTCGCGATTTCTTTTCCTGCAGGCATTTACCAGACATTTGCGAAAGCATTCCACCATCCATCCGTCCGGATTTGGGTGATGTTTCAGAAGGGATCGCTTTTGCCATGCTCGGATAAAGGCCTCCTGGATCTGATCTTCGATAAACGACTCCTGAACGGGATCATATGCCAGAAACACACGCCCGACGCGATACAGCAGAGCATAGTTGCGCTCATACAGATCGAAAAACCATTTGTCGAAAGCCATTGTGTTTCCTCCATACTTCATCTGTGATCATGGTATCTTTATTGGCATCATCCTGTCAAACTGAATCACCTCCAACAATTCCTTTCACCTATATATATGTCATCAAACAGTTGAAACATAACACAGCAATAAAAAGATTCTGAAAATATAACGAGAGAAGCTATTTCATGGGAAGAGAGCTGTATTGTATCCTGATGATTGCGATTGCATTATACTTCCTGTTTACACTGGCGTGGCAGGTTTGGCTGCAACGCAGAAAAGAACACTGATTCTCAATTAGTAAGCAATGACTCGAAATTGTAAAGACCAAAAGGACGTCATCATATTTATCTCGATGGCGTCCTATTTTTGATTGCAGCATAGAATAATAGCAAAATATATCCTGACGAAACACTCAAAGAACGATTAGATGGCGTCAATCTCATTAGATAAATGGAAATTGGTATTTCTCAGGGCCTTTGAAATTCCTTGCATTGAAGATTCGAAATATACTATAGTTACGCGCCATGTAGGCGAGCAACCCTAGTAAGAGTGGGCTGCAGTAATTGTTTTGGAGAGAATGTTGTATAATCTATCCATGCTTGCGTCTAAATAGGTGAAAGGGGGTATGCGGTGCCATGGAAACGGTAAAGGGCCCTTGCCGTTCGGCTGAAGAAGAGATCACGTATCTGGTTGAAACACATCAGCGCGCACTGCTGCGTCTGTGCTTTGCCTATTTGCATGATCAAGCACTGGCGGAAGATGCCGTTCAAGAAACATTTCTGAAGGCATATCGTAAACTGGAACAGTTTCAGGGAAACTCGAATGTTAAGACCTGGCTTTCTGCCATCGCGATCAATTGCTGCCGGGATATGACCCGGGGAAGCTGGTTTCGGCATATAGACCGCTCAGTTTCAATCGATACACTGCCGCCGCGTGCAGAGGAATCAAATCCCGAAGATGATTTGGTATCAGTTGAAGTAATGAATCTGCCGATCCGTCTGAGGGAAGTTGTATTACTTTATTATTTCGAGGATATGAACACCAATGAAATTGCGGAGACGCTTCGAATATCCCAGCAGGCGGTTTCAAGCCGATTGTTGCGGGCAAGAAAGAAACTCCGCAAAGCGCTGAGTATTTATGAAGGGAATGAACGGAATGGATGATAAGCGTAAAATGCAAAATATACTGAACCATTCTCTTTCTGGCCTGAAAGAGAACCCGTTCCTGGCTCAGCGCATAATAGCGCAAGCGAAAGGAGAAAAACCTGTGAAAAGAAAAATATCACTTGCCCTGGTATTATGTATTGTGTTGGGAATAGCCATAATCGGAACAGCATGCGCCTTGCTTGCTTCATCTCAAGTGGCTGACTTCTTCCGTCAGTATTGGAGCCATGATTTGGGTGATTGGCTGCAGGAAGGAAAGGTCGCTCAGATTGGAGAATCGATGACGGTCGGAGATGTTGTCTTCACTCTGGACGAAGTTGTTTATCGGGATCGCGGAATCTATGGTGTAGGAACTGCCAAACCTGTAGATCCCCAAATTGTGCTGGTGCCGATGGATATGGCGGATGATTGGACTATCTGGTCCCAGAAAGAAGAAGGAAAAGCCCTGATCTCTCAGGCTGCTGCAACCAATGGAAAGCTGATAACGATCAACTGTATTCCGGACAAGATCGGTGTGGATGAAGGAACCATGCTCACAGTGAATGCGGGTGTATATAACGTTCGGAATGATGACGGGTCGATTACATTTTCCTTTGAGGCAAGCGGATATGCGTTGGAGGACGGCACAACTTATCAGGTGACGCTCGAATATGAAACCACTGAGCTTGGGTCTGACGGAAAGCAAGTGGAAGGGAGCCTGAAACTGCACTCCGGCACTGTATCCTTCACGCCTGTCATGATGACCGAAAAAACAGACGAACCGGAGAGTACAGCAGCTGTTGCGAAGAGTATTCCGCAGGATGAATATGAGATCATTGTGCCGGATGAATATCGAGAAACCGGAACGCTTACGTATTATCAGGCAGTTGAGAATGACTTCACACCGATTGTTCGTCCGGAATGGTTCAACCAGAGCGGAATCCTGAAAGAAGAGTCTGATACAGGTTATGCATATTATGTCTTCAATGACCACGCAGTGCTGGATGTTGCTCCTGAATTAGTCAGTTACAGAGAATACACGGAGGAACAATTTGACTACAACTGGCGTGCGCGTGAGGTCGACGATCCCAATCTTGAACCGGCATGGGGCGACAAGCAAGCTTTCTCCTACAATATCGCTGCAGTCGCTTCTTTTGTGAACTGGGGAGATGATTTTGCAAAAGATACCGTATTCGAGAAAAAACAGCTGACCTATCTGAGCTTTGAGGATGCGGATGCAAGCGCAAAAAAGATGATGGATCTTCTGCACCTCTCCGGATATGAACTGACATGGGCCCTGGACATGGATCTGGATCGAATCAAAGCGCTGGGGAAAGCATATAATGAACATTGGTATGAAAGCGGATCAGGGTTTACAAACTCGCCAAGATATGATTATGATCTCGCCACCGCTGAAGACGAAGGTTATTATCTGATCTATACTCAGACGAGTGCGGCAGGACTTGACGAATCGTGGCGCAGAGCATCTTTCTTCATTACATCAAGGGGAATCGTCTATGCGGAGGTCCGGTGCTATTACATGATGGGAGAAAAAGCAGAAGCTCCTGACACGCTAATCACATCCGAGAAGGCGGTTGAACGTTTATATGAAGAAGTAGCCAGATCCAGAAATGGTGAAAAAGTTGTTCGCATCAAGACTGTTGAATTGACTCATATGCCGGTCCGTGCGGAGAACAAGCAAGAAGGTATGGTATTCGCCCCAGTTTGGAAGGTGATCTATCTGGATGAGTCCGGCGAGAAAAAAGGGTTTGACAGCTGGGCGGTATTCAATGCAGTGAATGGGAAGCTGATTGATGCGATATTTCAGTAATCGGTAGTTTCTAATCAAAACCTAATGTTGGCTTGAGGTGACCCCAAATATTTGAGCGCCGTGAAAAAATCACGGCGCCCTTTTCTTTTGGTCCTGTTAGTAAAGCCTGACCATCTCTCTGCTCGAATAATTACTCATCCATCCCGCTTGCGTCAACGAGTTTCTCCAGCAATGCGATGATCTTTTCATTCTGAAGGAGTCCCTCAATTCTTTCACGGCTAATTTTCTGGGACGGAGCAGGATCAGATCCTGAGTCCGTTTCTTTGACATTGTTTCCGTCAGACTGATCTTCCTTCTTCTGGTAAAATGCTTTTTCCAGCAGCTTCGCATTCTCTTTTCTGCTATCATCCAGAATATGAGAGTACTGATCAGTGATCATTTTCGCCTGAGCATGACCAGAGTCACCCTGAACAGATTTGATATCTCCGCCATTCAGTTTCAGCTTGTACGTGATACTGGAATGCCTCAAGCTGTGGAACACGACCGGCGGAAGATCATAATGAGTTATGAACTTCTTAAAGTTCTGCTGAATTCTGGTGTCTTCTACAGGAGTTCCAGTCGGGCATGTGATGACAAGATTATAGTCGTGGTATTCATCACCAAGAGCGACTTTGATTTCATCTTGATTCTGCTTCCACTGAAGAAGCATTTCTGCGACTGTATGCGGAAGGTAAATCTTCCGGACGCTGGTCGGTGTCTTCGGGTTCTTTAAGACGAGAACAGATTTGCTGTTGTTGGTTGCTTCAGGAAAAGAAGCAATCACGCCTTTCTGCCCCAAAGCTTCCAGTGCATCTTTTTCGACGCGCTGAAGCTCCTTGTTAATGAAGATAGATGTGGTTTCTTCCTTCATGCTTTCTTCGGAGATGTCAACACAATCCCAGGTCAGTCCGAGCAGCTCACCAATACGAAGCGAACATGCGAAAGCAAGATTGATGCAGAGCTTAAGCCGCTGATCCGGACAAACTTCATTTGCCTTGGCCAGGGTTTCCAGATCCCAAATCTCTCTCTTGTTTGCTTCATGTTTCGGAACATCTGCCAATGTTGCAGGATTTTTTTCCAGCAGATCCCATTTCATTGCCTGAGTAAAAGCACTTCGAAGAAGTTTATGAATGTCTCTTACCGTTGAGGTTCCAATTAATCTTTTCGTTTCTTTAAAGCTGCAATCTGTAACACGAGGGACTGCCGGCATCTGCAGGAGCTTCTGATAATACCGTTCAAGAATCCGCGCTGAGATTTCATTTAGCTTCAGTTTGCCGATATAAGGCTTAATGTAGTTTTTGATCAGTGCTTTATTGCTCGTGTAAACAGACAGCGACCATTTGGTCTTCCCATAAAGACTCACGTATTCATCAAGCAATTCGCTCAGAGTTGAACATCTGGGAAGCGTGACTTCTCCAACGCCTTGTTGGAACTCGATCTCTTTTTTCCTTCTCTTGGCCTCGGCTTCCGAATGACAAGTATCCCATTTCTGTTTCTTTTCACCATCCGCAGTGGTGACAGTGTAAACCACATAGAAGCTGTTGTTCTTCTCGACGATAGATGCCATCAGTCATTACTCCCTTCATCTTTATCTTCATGTTCCAGTAAAAACCATCTGATTTCATCATTCCTGATTCGCCAGGAACGATTTACTTGAACTGCGGGAAGTTCACCTGATTGAATAAAGCGAAGAATAGTTGATTCGCTTTTGCCAATGAGCAGTGATGCTTCCTTCAGGGAAAGCCAGAGCTTGTCTTCATCAAAAGCCTGGCCACTTTCTCGTAACGCCTTCCCAAGACCGTCATCTTTGTGCTCTTTCACAACACGACTTTGATCTTCTTTGGAAAGATCATCAAACTTTCGATATTCGGTCTGAGAGGAATACCACTTTTCAAAACTGTCTTTAGTCACTCGTTTCCTGCCGGCAATTTCAATTATCATGAACTGATCATTCTCTTTGATCAGTTTGTACGCAAGATTACGATCGCCGCAAAGAAGCCGTCCCATTTCCGGAAGAGTCATTGATGCTTCTTCTGCTTTACGGTCACGTTCACGATCCTTCTGGTTTCGAAAATGCTTTTGATTCCGATACCACCTATTAAAGGTTTTCTTTTTCACTCGCGTTTTATAATTCACCTGGAACGTTTCGATCTTGTACCGCGCGATCAAATCATAAACACTGCCGTCTGAGATTCCGAGCATTTCAGAAATGTCTCGAATTGAATACGAGTCAGAATGCTTTTCGTAACTTGGTGCAGGGCCATTCACTTTTCTGTAGTGCACCTGATTGGCATACCAGTTTTCAAAACTGCTGATCACAATTCGGATTTTTCCGGCGACAATAACGGTCTGAAAATAATTCTTATGAACGAGCCAGTAGCTATCTGTTTTTTTCAGGCCGAGCATTTTGGCCATCTCAGGAACAGACATCGTGCTCTTTGCCTGATCTTTCATGAACTCCACCTCCTTCGCTACATGGATGATTGACGCGTCATCCGAACGTTATCAGATATCTAAAAAAAGCGGTAGGCTGTCGCTAACCTTTTTTAGACGGAACGACAGACTTGACAAATCAGTTCTGACTGTCCAGCCAATCATCAAAACTTTTGCGAGAGATGCGGTAGACCCCGTGACCGATCTGGAACCATCTGAATTCTTTTTTCTTCAGCAGTTCGTAAACGCTTTTGCGACCAATGCCAAGGATGGTCTGCAGATCCATGACGGTATAGCAGCGGTTTTCAACTCTGATAGGCTGAATTTGTTCCTGCTTAATGGCGGCATTTCCCAGGATTTCTGACATCAACGTTTCCTCCAATCCGTGAGGGCAATTCTGAAAGCTTCATGTTTCCCTCTAAGAGTGAAGGCAGTTTTTGAACGTTTTTAAGTCATTATTTCGAAAAAAACTAAACTCGCAAGCAGGGCAATTGGCAGCCAATTGCAATTCTGCTTGTTGGTGGCACTGCCCCCAATCCCCTTGATCACATCGCAAGCGATGTGGCTGGTCTCTTCGAGACATGAAAAAGACCTCTTCCGAAGAAGAGGATTTCTGAAGTGAAGAAATGATTCTCTCGTTCAAGAATGTGACGAGTTTTGTTGTGAAGCCGTAGCATAGGTTTCTCTGAGTCTCTCTTCAACGAGGTACACAGTGCAGTCTCTTACAATGATATCTGCAGGGACTCCGAAATAAGCAGACAGGATAACTATATCTGACACGTCAACTTTGACATCGCCATTCTCGATTTTTCGGTAGTCGGTTACACTAATTCCCAGATCAGTTGCAACTTCAACAACCGTCTTATTCTGCTCCAGTCTGAGATCACGAATGTTGAATCCAATTTGTTCATAATTGATGGCTGGAATAGGTATACTCATCTATTGCACCTCTTTCATCAGTGTTGAGCCAGAACAATGGCGCTTTTATGGTATCCTCTTTTTCGCCAATTATAAAGAACGCCATAGCATAGTTCCATGCTATAACGTTGACTTTTCAAAAGTTTATTTTATCTTTGTTTTCTTTCCGAGCAAAGTCTCTCTGGTATAACCAACTTTGTGGCCGTGAGTATCGTAGTGGTTCTTATATCCAAGGATACTGTCGTGCGATACGCCAACCTTGTGTCCCTTCTCATCATAATGGACGGTGCCGAACAGGCCTTCCCGGCTGCGTCCGACCTTGTGCCCATGCTCATCATAATGATTGGTGTGTGTTCCGAGCAGGCTGGAACGGCTGTATCCGATCTTATGGCTGTGCTCATCGTAATGGTTCGTGCGATCTGGCAGGATGCTTGGCCGGCTAAAGATCTTCTTCATGGGTTTCGTCTCCTCTCAAAGCAAAGGCGGGAGCAGGAAACAGTTCCTGCCCCCAATATATGAAAGCCTGGCCCCGTTTCTGTTATTACGGGTGCATTTTTTTGCCTCAATAGTTCATCTGACGATATTGGGGCTCAACAATCTCGGCCTCGACTGCCTCACCATCCACCGTGCTGGTGGTTTCTTCTTCCTTGACTGTATTCCTCTTCTTCAGCCAGAAGTACAGAGCAAGTCCGATTACAATTCCAATTACCAGACCACTGCCCGTGAAGGCTCCGGAAGCCAGGGAACCCAATCCCTCAAATACACCGCCGATAATGCTTCCGACCAGTCCCAGAATTCCACCCAGCACAGCGACCACAATCCAGCCGCCAAACATCAGCGCGGGCAGGATAAACAAGCCGCCCAGCGGGAAGAATCCCATTGGACGATGATGATACATCCGCATCGGACGATACATAGGACGGAAGCCGGGGCCAAAGCCCATGCCAGGGCCGCCCATGTGACGATGATGATGCATCGGAGCACCCATCATCGGGCCTCTGTGTCCGCCCATCATCGGGCCACGTCCATTCATGTACATCGTTCAGTACCTCCTTCAATCATTCCGGTCAACCTCTGACCGTGGCTAAATCATAACTGATGATCGGACCGAGAAACAGGATCACTTTCGAAAAATACAGACCTCTATTTTTCTAAGGAAAATCCGTCATCAGACAATTAACGGTTTACTATGCGAGGCTATGAATAAAACCCTGGTATAATCGAAGGCAAAATCATACCTGAAAAAAACAGGATCTCCTCTTGTATCGGCGTCTTTCATCGGTTATTGTCAAGATAGCGGATATGAGATTTTATCCGTAACATGAAGAAAGAGCAATCGCCTGATCGTTTCGGGCATTGAAATAAAGAACATGGAAAACAGAATACCGAAGGTGATCTTTTACAAGCCCCATCTGGAAGATCTCTGGTTCCGGCAAGCCATGATGGCTGATCCGGAGACGATGAGCTACAATCAGGCCTGGGGTGGAACCATCCCATTTCCACGTGAAAAGTGGACAGCTTGGTACGATTGTTGGATAGTAAATCCCAATAAATGCTTCTATCGGTACATCACAACTGGAAAAAGCAGATCATTTGTGGGAGAAGCGGCCTATCACTATGATCCTGATATGGATCTGTACCTGGCGGACGTTATCATTTCCGCAAAAAGCCGCAGGCAGGGGTTTGGCAGAGCTGGCCTTCTACTGCTCTGCGAAGCCGCCAAAAATGAAAAAATACCGGAATTGTATGACAATATTGCCATTGACAATCCCGGTATCAACCTGTTCTTGCAGTGCGGATTCCATGAGGAATACCGGACGGAAGAGATCATCATGCTGAAAAAAGCCCTATGAATCTTATCCTTTCACACTACCTGCAGTAAGACCTTGTACAAAGAACTTCTGACACAGGATAAAGATCAAAACAACCGGTATCAGTGTAAGCACAGACATTGCAAACACATATCCCCACTGAGTAAACTGATGTTGACCGAAGAACCCTGCGATCGCTATGGGGAGCGTTCGCTTACTGGTGTCATTGATAACTGTGTTAGCCCAGGGATATTCTTCCCATGCAGTCAGGAAGTTGAATATACTGACAGAAGCGATTGCCGGTGATGCCAGAGGAAGTGCAATGCGGGTAT
>Ga0310695_10001276_pt1 | contig 60563 bp, 49 predicted proteins | sample RumenRJG_04DNA_FD_203882 | JGI IMG/M metagenome (GOLD analysis project Ga0310695, IMG submission 203882) | Bovine rumen microbial communities from Lethbridge, Alberta, Canada - RJG_04 (v2) (version 2) | ecosystem: Host-associated > Mammals > Digestive system > Stomach > Rumen | place: Canada...
AAACCAGATGCCGAATCTGCAGGCCCATCGTGAGGGTGCTCACCAGCATGATGATGGCTACCACATTCTGTACGATGATAATGACTTTGCTATAAACCGTCTTGGTCTTGAGCCGGAGCGTACCGCGCACAATCTCGATTGGCTGCGCTTGCTGTATCAACAGAGCCGGTACAATGCCGGAAAGGAAGCCAAGCAGGGCAATAAAGCCCAGTACCAGCAACACATTGACAGGCGTAATTGCCCTGAAAATGGATACCTGGTACTCCAGCAGGCGGGAAACCGCCGGGGAGAGCGCTTCGGCCAGCAGGATGGCCAGCAGCATCGAGATTCCGCAGATGAGTGTGCTCTCGGAAATCACCTTCAGGAAGATGCTGCGCTTATCTGCACCGACAAGGCGTCTGGTAGCCATTTCTTTTGCACGGAAGCCCGTCAGGGCAGTGGTCATGTTGATATAATTCAGCACGGCAAACGCAAGGAGCAGTATGCACATAGCCAGCAGCAGGTTCACAAAGCTGCGGTTCCCAAACTGAATTGTCTCTGTCCAATCTTGGTTCCCGTCTTCCAGGAAGTACATATCCTTCAGAGGAATGATCCGGACCTTGTCATACTTGCTCTTATATATCCAGAAATTTTCTTCGCACCAATCCACGATGGCATCGTGCTTTGACTGTAGGTCAGCGCCTGGATAGGTCATCACGAAGCAGATACCACCACTGGCATTGCTCATGTATTCATCGTGTGCCGTATTGATCTTGGTCATGATCTCGCCTCGCAGCAGGACATCTGGCGCTTTCAGGATAGAATTCCCGAAATCTTCATACACGCCGCAGACGGTAAGCAGATAATCCCCATTATCATTTAGAGAAATTATCTGACCGAGCGGATTCTTGTCTCCGAAATGTGCATTCGCAAACTCCCGGCTCACCATACAGCGGTCCCAGGAAACACGCCAGTCTGCCTTGTTGCCTTCCACCAGGTCATAACTAAACATCTCAAAGAAGGTGCTATCAGCCGCCATCGTGCTACCATAAATCAATTCACCACCGATCGTGAAGGCAGCTGCAGATGCGATATTAGCTACGCAGCAGCCCTTCTCGATTTCCGGGAAGTTGTTTTTCAGGTGCTTGTCCAGCCAATAACCCATACTGACATTGTCGTCGTTGGCTATCACATAGATTCTGTCAGCATTCTCCTGGAAGGAATCCGTGGACAGCTGCCGCTGGACATACACCGCCAGCAAGAGCACGAACGCCATCGACACTGTCAGCCCAATGAGGTTGATGGCCCCGTATAACTTATTGTTTTTCAGAAAATTCCAAAAACTACTCATCGCTTAGAATACCAATACGTCCGAATCTCCATAGGTATCATACCCCGAGGTGATGACCTTCTCTCCCGGCTCCAGACCTTCCAGGACTTCATAGTACTGGGGATTCTGGCGGCCGATGCGGATCTCTCTTTTGACGGCTTTCGTGCCGTCTTTGTTAACGACGTAGATCCATTTTCCTCCGGTTTTCTGGTAGAAGGTGCCGCGGGGGACAATCACCGCCTCTTCGGGCTGGCCGAGCTGGAGGTTGAGGTAATAGGTCTGGCCGGCGCGGATGTTGTCGGGCTGCTGACCTTCGAACTTGAAGTCCGCCTGGAACTTTCCGTCACGCACCTCGGGATAGACCTTTCGGATGCTGGTGGCATAGGTCTCGCCCTGACGCTCGAAGGTGGCTTCGAGACCGGCTACGACGCGGTCGATATAATGCTCGTCGATCTGGGCCTCCACCTTATATACTCCGACGGAGTTCACCTGGCCGATCTTGGTGCCGCTGGCGATGCTCTGGCCAAGTACGACATCCAGCAGGCCGAGTTCACCGTCGATGGGGGCCTTCACGATGAGGTTGCCCTTGCGCCTCCGGATCATCGACATATTCAGGAGCATGTTCTCCAGGGACTCTTCCATCCTGTCGATCTGGGTGCCGCGGTAGAGACTGTCCTGCTTGGAGCGTTCACGGATAAGGTCGTACTTCTGGAGGGCGAGTTTGTAGTCTTCCTCGGCCTTCAAGTAGTCTTCCCTGGCGATGAGTTTGTCCTCGTAGAGGGCTTTCTGTTGCTCGTAGGCACGCTTGAGACGGTCCACCTGGGTGCCGTACTCCAGCACGTTCTGGCGAACGTCCAGCTTCTGCTGCTCCATCTGGATCTGAGTGTTGCGGAGGATGTTCTCCTTCTCCGCAAGTTCAGCTTCGGAATTCAGGATCTGAAGGTCCAGATTGTCGTTGGACAGCACGAGGATGGGGTCTCCTGCCTTTACGGGAGATCCTTCCTCGATGAGGATACGCTCCACGATACCGCCTTCCTGGGGGCTAAGCTGTACAGTCGTCATCGGTTGTACGCGGCCGCTGATGCGGATGTAGTCGTTGAACTCTCCGCGGACTGCCGTCGATACTGTGATGGTATCCTTGTCCACGCGCAGGGTCTTGGCATTTGGCCTCGCGATCAGATAGATGATGAATGCCAGCAGCAGTGCTCCCAGCCACCAGGGCAGGGCCTTCTTCGTAAACGCTACGCGCCATCCGGTTTTCTTCTCGATGATCTTATCCATGATTCTACTGATTTACATACTCAACACCATTGTAATACCGCACTACCGCCTGCTTGATGAGATACTTGAACAGGCTGTCCATTTCGTCGGCCTGAGCCTTGAGGTAGTTGTTATTCGCTGTCTGGAATTCCAGGGGAGAGATGAGACCCTGCTCCAGTTTCTTCAGGTTCAAGGTGTAAGCCTCCTCCTGCACCTCGGCCTTGCGCTGCGCCTGCCGGTAGGCGGTGGCGGCGCCGTCGCGGTCCTGCACGGCGCGGCGTACCTCGCTCTCCACGTCGCGCAGCGTCTGGTCGAGCGTGGCCGAGGCCTTCTCCAGCGCATGCTGCTTCCTGGAGATGGTGGAATGCTTGCTCATGCGGTTCCAGATGGGAATGGAAAGGGAAACCTCCACATACTCGCCGCCATTGTTCTTGAACTGGGCCTGGAAGGGGGCCGTCTGGGAGCCCTGATAGGTATAATAACTGGTGCTCCATCCGGCATAAAGGCCCAAGGAAGGAAGTGTCTGCCACTTGGCCGTATTAAGCTCCCTCTTGGCGTTGAGTTCTTGCATGGAGGCAATCTTGACAGCCGGATTATGCTCAAGGGCAAAACTCACCGCTTCATCGGCGACACCTTGTTCTGCCTGCCAAACAGGCATCGAGGTGTCGATGACCAGTTCCTCATCCAAAGGCCAGAACATAAGGTCGGCCAAGGTCATTCTCTGGCTTTCATACATGTTGCGCGTGTTCGTGAGGTCATATTGGCGGTCTGCAAGGTCTGCCTCCATCTGCACGACATCGGCATGGCCCTTCTGGCCCAGTTCTTCTTGGCGGCTGGCCTTGACCAAGGCCTGCTCCGCCACGGAGACCTGTTCCTCGTAAACATCGACCAATCGCTTGTAATACACCACGTTGTAGTACGCCTCCATCACTGCCAGGCAGATGTCTGCTTCGACCTGTTTCTCCTGCGAGTCGGCAATCAGCAGACCCGTCTTGGAAATCTTGTAGTTGTTCACTGCCTTGAACCCGTCGAAGAGGTCGTATCCTGCGCTCACTCCATAATTGTTGTGGAATGAGGTCGTATTGAAATAGGTGTTGGTCTGCGGGTCGATGCTGCGGCCGAAGTTGTAGTATGCATAAGTATTCGCACTGATCTGCGGGGTGAACAGCGCCAGCGCCGCATCGCGGCGGTCGATCTGCGCATCGCCGACGGCCGCCTGCTGGATCCTCATCTTCGTCGAATTGGAAATGGCGTACTCCATGCAGTCGTGCAGGCTCATGACACGCGGCTCCTGGGCTCCCGCGTTAATCGCGAAGAGCCCGATCGCCGCAACACAAACGCTTATGAAAAGCTTTCTATCCATAATTCTAACATCTTTTCTGCATAAAAAGCAAGCATTTGCCGTGCCAAAAGGTTTAAGGCGCTGATTATGAGCACAATGCGAAAAGATGAGATACGGAAAAAGTGTAAAGGACTTTACAACCCTTTACACTTTTCGCTTTACACTTTACAGTTTATGGAGCTATCTGAACCGGAGCTCGAAGACGGTCTGGAGCTTGTCGCTTCCGGCCAGTTCGATGCTGCCGTTGTGGTTGCGCATGATCTGGCGGGCCAGGGATAGGCCGATGCCGGAGCCTTCCGTCTTGGTGGTGAAGAACGGGATGAATATCTGTTCCTGGGCAGAGGCGGGTATCGGTTCGCCGTCATTTGATACGCGTACGATGACTTCGTCGTCCTTTCCCATCCTGGCTGAGATGATGATATGCTTTGCACCGGCCTGAAGGGCGTTCTTGATGAGGTTGATGAGGATCTGCGAGATCTGTCCCTCGTCGGCGTAGATCATCAGGTCCGGATCTTCCGGACGATAAGTGCATTCCGCTCCGCAGGAAGTCAGGGGCTCGCTGTTCAAGGCTATTATCTTGTTCATCAATTCCTTCAGTTCCAGGGCCTTGCGTATGGGCTTTGCTACGCCGGACAACTGCCTGTAGGTCTGGACGAAGCCTATGAGGTTCTTGGACGAATCGGAGATAGTCTCCAGGCCGGCCTTGATGTCCAGCTCGCTGTGGCCGTTCTCGTCCACCGACTTGGCCATCGCGTCGGAAAGGGAAGCGATGGGCGAGACGGTATTCATGATCTCGTGCGTGAGCACGCGGATGAGCTTGGTCCAGGAATCCTGCTCGTGGGCCTGCCGCTGTTTCTCAAAGATGGTGCGTATGCGGTTGAGGGTACGGTTGAACTTGTTCTTGTCGCGGAAGCGGAAGTTCAGCTCCCCGTCCTCGAGCGCGTCCATCATGTATGCGACTTTCTTGATGTCCCTGCGCCTGGTCCGCAGCGTTGCGACCACTGCAGCGATGGCGGCAACGATGACTACGAGCAGTATGACTTGGTAGGGCTGCATGCTACAGGCCGTATTTTTTCAGTTTTGCATACAATGTGGGACGGCTCACTCCAAGCATCTTTGCCGCTGAGGAGATATTGCCGGAGGCGCGTTCCATCGCATCGCGGACCATCCTCTCTTCATCGGCTTCGCTGATAGCCTTGACGGTCGTTCCTGACGGTCTTGAGGCATGCTCAAGCTGCATGTCCTTCTCGGTGAGATCGTTCCCTTCGCTCAGGATGACGGCCTTTTCGATGCAGTTCTGCAACTCGCGGATATTGCCGCTCCAGCGGCAGTCCTTCAAGGCGGCCGCCGCCTCCGGGGCAAGCCCGGTCAGGGGGCGGTGATACTTGATGGCGAAGCGCTCCATGAACATCTGTGCCAGTGGAACGATGTCCTCCTTCCTCTCGCGAAGCGGCGGAAGGGCGATATGGACCGTATTGATACGGTAGTAGAGATCCTCGCGGAAACGCCCTTCGCGCACCAGCGCTTCCAGGTCCATGTTGGTAGCGCAGATAAGGCGTATATTCACCGGTCGGGATTCAGTGCCGCCCACCCGGACGATGCTGCGGCTCTGGATGGCACGCAGAAGTTTGGCCTGCAAATGCAGGGGGATGTTGCCTATTTCGTCAAGGAATAAAGTGCCGCCGTCGGCCTGCTCGAATTTGCCGACGTGGTCGGTATGCGCATCGGTAAAAGCTCCCTTCACGTGGCCGAAGAGCTCGCTTTCGAACAATGTCTCCGTGATGGCGCCGGCATCGACCGCGACCATCGGTTTCCCGCTCCGAAGGCTGCGGGCGTGGATCTCGCGTGCGAGGACATCCTTGCCTGTACCGTTCTCGCCGGTGATCAGTACGGTGGCTTCGGTAGGGGCTATCTTGTCGAGCGTCTTACGGATACTCACCATCGCAGGCGATGTGCCCCAGAACATGGGTTCTTCGCTTCGCCCGGAACGGGAGTCTCCGTTCCCGGGGCCGGAAGAATCCCTCTTCATCGCTTTCCTTGCCTTGTCCCGTGCCGCGGTGAGCACCTCCAGGAGTTTGTCGTTCTCCCAGGGCTTTACGATGAAATCGAAGGCCCCGCGTTTCATCCCTTCCACGGCCAGGGCGATGTCGGCGTAGGCGGTGAACAGCACCACCTCCACTTCCGGAGCCATCTTCTTGATCTCCCCTGTCCAGTAAAGCCCTTCGTTTCCGGTATTGATGCTGGTATAGAAATTCATGTCCAGCAGCACGACGTCCGGCCGGAACTGCTCCAGCGTCGATACTAAAGTAGAAGGGGAAGGGATAGTCTTCACCTCGGCGAAATGCATAGGCAGAAGGATCTCAAGCGCCCTTCTGATGCCGAGGTTGTCGTCAACTACCAGTATTTTCCCTGTCTTTGAAGCCATTATCGATTGTTAAAACATTGTCCTGTGGATGACGGTGGGATCCATCTTGTCGAGGCTGGTGACGCCGGTGGCGGCCATGACCCCGGCCAGTTCGGCCGTCATGGCCCGCATCCGCTTCGCCACTGCCTCTACGCCGTCCTGCACGAGCGGCATCAGGTGCCGCCCTACCGAGACGGCGTCGACGCCGAGCGCGAGGGCCTTGTAGGCGTCCATGCCGCTGACCACTCCGCAGTCCAGGAATATCTTCATCTTGCCGCCGACTGCATCCAAGATGGGCTCAAGGGCCATCAGCGGGGGGATGGAATACTTGACGCGGCCGCCGTGGTGCGAGAGCACGATGCCGGCTACGCCGGCGTCCAGGCATTTGCGGGCGTCGCTTACGCTCAGCACGCCCTTGACTATGAACGGCAGGCTGGACGCCTTGACGAACGACTTGAGGTCCTCGAAGGTCTCGTTCTTCATCGGGACGCCCATCACTACATCGTACCCGCCGGTCGAATTGAACGAATGGTCGATATCCATGCCGATGGCGAAGCATCCGGCTCCTATCGCGTGCTTGATCCTCCTGAACACCTCGGCATTGTCCCTGTGGGGCTTGATGACCTTGATCGTCCTGGCCCCCGTGGCGATGACTTCCTCGAGCTCCTTGTCCTCGCCCATCCCCATCCAGTGGACGGCATTGCATTCTTTCGCCGCTTGGGCATAGATGGCCATTCCGTTGGCGGGATTGTGCAGGTGCGAAAGGGCTGCGGTCATGATAGGGGTGTCGAAGGTCTCGCCGAACAGCTCGAATTTCGTCGAAGGGATGTCCGAGTCGAGATACCTCGTCTCTAGCATCAGCGAATCAAAGTAATACCTTGTAAATGAATCCGGATCTCCCGGCCTCCATGCCGGGATGATGTTCTGGGCGGCGGCCTGCCGCTGCTGCTGCGCAGCCGGGGCATTCGCCGCAGCCTGGCGGGCGGAGGCGATAGAAGGCACGGACATCGCGGCCATCGAGGCCGTGGATACTTTGACGAATGATCTTCTGGACATCTGTTTATCTTTCATAGTGTTTGTGGATTAGTTTCTACGTCTTGGCCAAAGCGGTCTGTTGCTGGGCGCTTCCTTCGCTTCGGAAGGCCTCGCCACGGGGCTCTCGTTGCCGAAGAGATATGAAGGCTCGAATCCTCCGCAGTCGATCACTATCTTCTCGAACACCGTTCCTGGCTCGATGGGTTTGATGGTCAGCGTGTGCTCGCCGGCCCTGGTGATGTCGAAGCTCTCGACGGCGTCGACCACCCTGGTGGCCACGGTGGGATAATACACCGAATAGATGTTCTCCGGCTCCTCGTTGAGGCGGCCGTTGAAGTTGATCTCCTTGGCGGGACCGCCGTCTATGCTGGCGGTGAAGCGGTGGCCTTCACGGCGCGCGAAAGCGAGCGTGGCGTTGAGGATGAAATGGATATTGACACTCTTGACATCGGAGGTGAGCTTGAATCTGTAGCTGATCTCGGCTCCGTCCGTGGCCTTGCTGTAAGGCTGGAGCGAGATGCCGCTGAGCGTACGTCCCATATACGGAATGACCGTCCACTTGGCCTCAGCGGCATCCTTGGAGGCATAGAAATGCTCCGCCTCCATGGTCACGGTACCGTTCTTCTCCGTGAACTCGTAAAGCCCCGGCTTGACCTCCTCGAAGCGGCCTACGGCCGGCTGGGTGTCAGCCGGGAAGTTGTCGTTCCAGCTGGTATAACCGATGTGCTTCTGGGTCATCATGCCGTTCCATTTGCCTCCGGCGATATCCGTATTGTACGCGGCGTTGAGTTCCGCGTCTCGCTTGAAGTCCCTTTCGCAGCGGTCGGCCCATTCGTTGGCGGCGGGATTGCCTTCGGCGAGGAGCTTGTGGTTCATGGCCTGGGCATAGTACATGTCATAGACATTGGCCAGGGCCTGGGTGGGGAAGAGGATGAGCTGCTGATACACGTCGCGGTACTTCGGGTCGAGGGTCAGGTACTGGCGAAGGGCTTCCGCCTCGAGGCGGGCCCACTCATCCGCGACCTGCTTCCATTCGCCGGACTCGAGGTTGTAGGTGTTCTTGTCGAGCATCTCGGCCGTGATGCGGCCGCTGTACTTGCAGAGGAGGTTCAGGATGCGCGTGGCCTCCTCCGCCTGGTCGGCGCCGAACTGCTGCTCGCAGAATCCGTAGGTATGCTCGAGCAGCGTGGAAGCCGAATACTTGAACGGGCTCCAGGCCATGTCCAGGAAAAGCGAAATAGGATACTCCATGGGCTTGAGGTCGCCGACGTTGAGGACCCAGATCTTGTCCACACCGTAATCGTAGGTCAGCTGCATCTGCTCCCAGAGATGCTGTACAGGCGTGACATTGAGCCACTTGGAGTTGCGCGGGGCACCCACGTAGTCCACGTGATAATACATGCCCCAGCCGCCCTTGTGCTGCCGCTCGGCGGCATCGGGGAGCTTGCGGACATCGCCCCAGTTGTCATCGGAGATAAGGATGATGACATCGTCCGGGACGCGCAGGCCTTTCTCATAGTAGAGCTGGACCTCCTTGTAGAGGGCCCACACCTGGGGACGCTGCTCGGCGGGCTTCCCTGTCACTTTCTTTATGATATTGCGCTGGTCCTTGAACAGGCCTTCCATCATCTTGATGTTCTGCTCGTCGGAGCCGGCAAGGGCGGCGTCACCGTCGCCGCGCATGCCTATGGTGATGAGGTCCTCGTTGTCCTTCGAGCGCTCTATACCCTCGCGGAAGAAGCGCTGGAGCTCCTTCTTGTTCTTGGTGTAATCCCAGACGCCGCCGTAGGCCTTGGGATTGCGGGCCCACTCCTGATGGTTGCGGGCCATGGGCTCATGGTGCGAAGTGCCCATGACGATGCCCATGTCGTCGGCGGTCTTGGAATTGAGGGGATCGTCGGCATAGAACGCCCACCCCCACATGGCGGGCCACATGAAGTTGCCGCGCAGGCGGAGGATGAGCTCGAACACGTCGGCATAGAACTCATGACCGCCGAAGTCCGTGCCGTAGTAATTCTTCACCCAGCCGGTGAGGCAGGGGGCTTCGTCGTTGAGGAAGATGCCGCGGTATTTGACCGCGGGCTCTCCGGCGGTGTAGGTGCCGGGTTCGATGGAGACATTGTCGAGATGCTCGACAGGCGTATCAGCCCAGAAATACCATGGCGAAACGCCTATCTGCTCACTGAGCTCGTAGATGCCGTAGACCGTGCCCCTTCGGTCGCTTCCCGCGATGACAAGGGCTTCCGAGACCCCCTGGAGGGGGTTCTTGACCACGGTCATGATGTATTTCTCATTCTTTCCCTCGAGTTCGGAACGGTCGATCTTGCCGCTGTCGAGGATCTGCGAGATGTATTTCGTGCCTATGGTTCCGACGATGATCATCCTGCCGGAACGGGGCTCGTTCAGGACGGGCGCTTCGTTGCCGCTGACGGCCTTGAAATCCTTCTGGAGCGCTTTCAGCGCAATCTGCACGGCGCTGTTGTCAGCCGCGTCTGCAAGTATGGCGGTGGGAACGCCTCCGGCTATCACGGGGAAACGGTCCGGGGACAGGTCATGATGGGCTATCCCCTTGTGGTCGATTGCCATCATCTGGACAGTGCCCAGCAGGCAGGCGAGGAGTACTGCGGTCAGTATTTTCTTCATGGTAGGTTGGTTTGTGTCTGAGTGTTAGAAGCTTACCTTTGACTTGAGGCAGTAGTCGATCGCGGCGGTGTTGCCGCTCTTGGCGGCCAGCGAGGCGTAGTAATATGTCTGGCTGATATCTATGGTGGCATACTGCATCGCCAGGTCGTAAAGGGTATAGCCCAAGGTCTCGTCCTTGAACTTGCTCTTGCGGATCTCCTTCTCCGTGGTGTTGAACATGCGGCAGTATGCCGCTACGGCCTCCTCGTAGTACTTGATAGCCAGGGATTTGCTGCCCTTGCGTGCGTAGCAGTCACCCAGCGCGTCGTACATCCAGTAGTCGAGCGTGAGGGACTTGCCGAGGTTGGCGTCGATCCACTGGTTGGTCAGGGAGATGCAGTCGTCGTTGCGGCGAAGTATGTTCAGCACCATCGCGTACTGGTATTCGCTGTACATGGTCAGCACGTCCATCTCACGAAGGGTGGCGAAGATGTCCGCTGCCTGGGCATACTCCTTGGCATCCATGTGGGCCTTGAGCGTTCTCACCATCTCCTCGAGTGGGTCCGTCTCCTCCTCGATGGGCGCGGAAGTTGTCTGGAAGTCCTCTTCGAAACGGTCGTCGACTATGAGCCGGCTGCCTTCCTGCGACACCGTGCCGAAGCAGTCGAAGGCGGAGTTGCCCACCAGCAGCGGTACAGTCTGCTTGGTGATGACGAATGCCGGGAGATTCTGGACTATGACCTTGCCTATCTTGAGGTTGCGTATCACGAATGAGGCGGCCTTGGTCGAACTGCCGTTGGGCATCTTCACAGTGGTCATGCCGTTCACGTCGGCATCGGCTATGTATCCGTTCTCGTAAAGAAACATATATGTGGTGCTCGAAACGCTGGCATACCAGCTGTCCGGAGTGTAATATGTCCTGACGCCCACGCCGTTGACGGAAGCTTCCATGGTGTAGCGTCCATCCGTCTCCTGATGGAGGGGAATCACGGTCTGGGCGCGCAGGGCCGGGGCGGCGAGCGCCGCTGTAAGCATGGCGGCAAGGAAAAGCGGGATTCTCATGTCTGCAAGCGGTTAGATAGACAAATATAGGAAAATAACACGATTTAAAGACGGATTCAATCTTTCTTTGTATATTGCAGAAAAGAAAACCTTAGCTATAAACGAATATGAATTTGAAAAGAATCCTCAGCCTTGCGCTGCTTTCCTGCACGGCTTCAGTGGCGTTCGCCCAGCACCCGACACCGGTGCACAGTTATCTTGAGATATACGACCTGGAAAGCGGCACACACAAGGTCATCAAGGAGTTCGATTACGTCGTAGAGGCCCCTGACTGGACCCCTGACGGCCAGTGGCTCGTGTTCAATTCCGGTGGCAAGCTCTACAAGATGGCCCCCGACGGCTCTACGGACCCGATCGAAATCCCCACCGGTTCCATCACCCAGTGCAACAACGACCATGTCGTCACTGTAGACAACAAATGGATAGGTCTCAGCAGCAACGACCCTTCGGTCAGCAGGGGAGGATCCTATGTGTTCATCATGCCCTTCGAGGGCGGCGAGCCCCGCAAGATCACTCCGCTCAGCACCAGCTACCTACACGGCATCAGTCCTGACGGAAAGACCATCGCCTATTTCGCCCAGCGCGGGACGGGTGAGGAGCGCAGCCAGGATGTCTATACCATGTCGGTCAAGGGCGGAAAGGAGATCCGCATGACCGACGCCCCCGGCGTGGACGACGGCCCGGAATACAGCCGTGATGGCAAGTATATCTGGTTCAACAGCGAACGCACCGGCCGCATGCAGGCATGGCGCATGAGGGCAAACGGCAAGGACCAGACGCAGATGACCTTCGACGAGGACATGAACTCATGGTTCCCGCACATCTCCCCAGACGGCCAGAAAGTCGTTTACATCGCCTATCATGACTACGAGCTCCAGCCTTCGCAGCATCTGCCTGACCTGAACGTGCAGATCCGCATGATTCCCGCCACCGGCGGCGAGCCCAAGGTCCTGGTGGAGTTTTTCGGCGGCCAGGGCAGCATCAACGTCAATTCCTGGAGTCCTGACAGCAAGAAATTCGCTTACATCAGCTACCGCACGACAGAGGAGCTGACTGCCCCGAAAAAGGAGATGGCGGTCCAGCTCTACTCGGTACGTTCGCTCATCGGTACTCCTGAATTGTTCGCCAAGAACCATGATTATGTGTTGAGGAGACTGTCCGAGTTGGGTTACACCGGAGTCGAGGCCATCAGCTATGCCGACGGTATGTTCTCCGGCCTCACCCCTGCGGCGTTCCGCAGCGAGGTGGAGAAATACGGGCTCAAGATCGTCTCCTCGCATGCCTCCCGCGGCCTGCTCAAGTCGGAGCTTGCCTCCGGCGACTTCTCGGCCGCCATGCGCTGGTGGGATGACTGCATTGCGGCCCATAAGGCCGCCGGCATCCCCAGGATAGTGCTGACCTCCCTGCCGCTGCCCGAGGATGAGGCTCAGCTAAAGGCTATGGCGTCTTTCCTCGAGGCCGTTGGCGCCAAATGCTGCGAAGCCGGCATCCGCTTCGGATATCACAGCCACTCGCATGAGTACAATGTCGTCGCCGGAAACACCGTGCTGGACTACTTCATCAGCCACACCTCCCCGGAGAATGTCTTCTTCCAGATGGACGTGTACTGGGCAGTCATCGGCAAGGCCAGCTCGGTAGAGTATTTCACCAAATACCCCGGCCGTTTCGAACTCCTGCACATCAAGGACAAGTATGAGATCGGCCAGAGCGGGATGGTCGGCTTCGAGGCGATCTTCAAGAACGCCGCCCGTGCCGGCATGAAGGGCTATGTGGTGGAAATGGAGTACGCCAGCACTCCTAATATCCTCCGTGGCCTGCGCGAAAGCGCCCTCTACCTCCGCAACGCCTCATACGTTCTGCCAGACTATTCCAACCTGCCGGCGGAGCAAATGCGCAGAAGATGAACGACTATTCCTTCCAGTCAAGCTTCAAGCAGTATTACAGGCAACTGTGCATCTACGCCCTGCATTTCGTCGAGAACCCGGGTGCGGCCGAGGACATTGTGCAGGATGCCTTCGTCGGCTTGTGGCAAAGGAGGGATGATATCAGGGACGTCAAGCCGTATCTCTACGCATCGGTCCGGAACGGATGCCTGACATTCCTGAAGAAACAGCGCCAGAGTACGGAAGGCCTTTCGGACGGCATGCTGGAAGACCTTCCGGACGAAGGGCTCGAAGACCGTTCCGAGATCGAGGCCAGGATGTGGTCAGCCATCGACTCCCTGCCGGAAAGGAGGCGCCAGGTCCTACTGATGAGCAAGCGCGACGGCATGAAGTACGAGGACATCGCCTACCACCTCGGCATCTCCGTACACACTGTCCGCAACCATATCTCCAAGGCTCTGGAAGGCCTCCGGGACCTGCCCTTGAAGATTTTTTCATTTTTCTTCTGCACAGGATAGTACTTTTTCCCTATTGCAGAGTCTTAATGGTAAAAACTCTGCTGTATGCCTGTAAAAAACAATGAAGAGTCGCTCCAGTTTGTCCTGCGCCATTACCGTCGCAGGCTGTTCGATCCTGACAGCGCGATAGGCCGTTTGCGCAAGGCTGTCGGTATCGACAGGAACTGGAGGATACGCAGGGCGGTACTGGGACTGTCCGCCACTGCCGCCGCGGTGGCGCTCATCCTTTCCGGGATGGCGCTGCACCGCTCGAGGATGAATGTCTGGGAGGAGACCACGGCTTCTGCCGTCGTGCTTCCGGACCACTCCACAGTAATGCTCAAGGAAGGATCTTCACTGGCCTTCCAGCCGCGCCGGTTCGCCAAGGACCGTACGGTCCGCCTCAGCGGCACAGGCTACTTCGAAGTGGAGCGCAATCCTTCCTCCCCCTTCGAAGTGCTCTCCGGCGAAGCCCGCGTCCGCGTCCTCGGAACGAAGTTCCAGTTCGACGCGGACCGCAGCGAAGTCTACGTCCGCGAGGGCCGTGTCCTGTTCGCGAAAGAACAGTCTGACGCGGGTCTCGAAATGACAGCCGGGACGCTCGCCGTCCTCATGGACGGCTCCGATATGCCCGTCATCGTCCGGACATCCACCAATCCCGACGCCTGGGCCACGGGACGTCTGGCGTACAATGCCGTCCCGCTCGTAGATGTCCTCGCTGAGCTGTCCTCCCTCTTCGGAGCGGAGTTGAAAGTTGCCCGCGCAAATGCCAAAAGCATGTCCCTCACCGGAGAATTTCTGGTCTCCGACGGCCTCGCCCACATCGTCTCCGCCATCGAGACAGCCCTGGGCGTCGATATCCTTTCCCCTGATGACAGTCTCTGACGCCCCCGTGGTCGTTAAATGCTTGATTATGAGAAGGATGTCATACTTGACTACCCCTTGCAAAAGGGTGTAGTCATATCAAGGAATCCATTGATTCTTAAAGAGATAGCTACCACGGCATACTTCGCTAAAATGCTTAAAGGATAATATGAAAGTACATTTTGTCATATTGATGATGATTCTATCGGCGACTCTTACGGGCTGTGTCGAGACCATCGTCATGGATCCGGGCGAGGAGGATCTGCCTGTTATGGTCAATTGTGTGCTGGAAGCAGGCTTTGGAAAACAGACGTTATACTTGCAGTATGTGAAAGGCAAGTCCAGGTCGGAGTATATCCCAATTGAGAACGCAACGGTGCGAATAGAAGCCTCGGAAGGTCTGATACGCCAAATCGAATTCAAATATGTCGGTGATTCCAAATACGAGGCGGGACCGGAGGTTCAGATAAACAAGTATTCCCGGTCGCCCCTATTGATAGGGCAGAGAGTTACATATACCCTGTCCGTTGAAATCCCTGGCAGAGAGACTATTACGGCGAGAACCACAGTCCCTGCCAACCAATCTCCAAGATACTATCACGATGTCGTTTTTGAAGACATATGGGACTTCTATTTTACATGTGGACTCCCAATAGACCATGAATCTCAGGACAGACCGGATGAACCGGCTATTCATACTTCCCCTGTCTGGATATTTGCGAGCAAATGGAAGCATGTTGCGAATGAGTCAGCTAGGAACCGATATCCATATCTCGTTACGGATCACCCTTTTGCCGATGACTTCAATAATACTGGATTGGAGTTTTCAGATTTGGTCATAGAAGGAGATCCTGACCCTAATGAAATCAGGCCCCCTTTAAAATACACATGGCCAGCATTCAAAGGAATGCGCCATAGAATGCCTGACCTCCCGTTACATGACGGATTCGTCCGCATCGATCACTTGGATAACAAGCCATTTCATCTTCTGGCCGGCCCCCTGAGTTACATGGAATCCTACCAGGATCATTTTGATTTCTTCTTTGTGTCCGAAGAATACGACAAGTACCTCCGTAGCGTATACATTCTGAATACTCAGTTGGACAACAACTTTACAAGCGTTTTCTCAACAGATAATGCTTATACTAACATCGAAGGTGGCGTCGGTATCTTTGGTGCCGTTTTCCGGGATAGCCGCATATTTTTGGAAAACTATTAATGCTTCGGTTCTGACATGGGGATATGAGGATTTTGTCACTTTTTCATACCATATTCTTTACTGTGGTCCTGATTCTTCTATCGGGGCAGAGGCTTGATGCACAGATGCGGTCAACGTATATCTCGGAGATGCAGGTCCTGAAAGACCGGTTCGACGTCACTTTCGTGTATGACTCATCGCTTCCGCTGGATGCTGCGTGCTGGAGTGTGAGCGGCATGCTTTCGTTGACGCGCAGCCTCCGTGAACTGTTCGATGGGAGCGGAATCAATTATGGGATCATGGGACGCACCATAATCTTGCACTGGTCTGATGAGACAACAGCGATCAGTTACGAAGAGCCGCCAGTTGTCTTTGACACCTTGCGTCCGTCGAACTACGATGGTGCGGTCCAGGATACGCTTCGCGCTGCGCGGGTGGAAGCGGACCGTATTGCGAACAGGGACGCCGGAACCCGTATCGTCGAACTGCCGGCAATTCGGACGATGGTTGCTGCTACAGGCGAGGCGGATGCGATCAAGTACATCCAAACATTGCCCGGCGTGTCCATGGGAGGTGAAGGTTCGTCGGCCATATATGTCCGAGGGGGGAATATCGGCAACAACCTCACGACGCTCGATGGGGTAGCTCTATACGGAGGCAGCCACCTTCTTGGCTTGACGAGCGCATACCCTACGGACATCGTGTCGACGGTGGATTTCCGTGTCGGGGGATTCCATGGTGACGAGAGCAATATCACTGCGTCGCATGTCGACGTCCGGACGCAGGACGGAAGTTTTACGAAGAGATTGTACAGCGTATCTGCCAGTACGTTCTTTTTCGGGGGTATGGTGTCGATGCCCCTGGTGAAGAACAAAGTATCTTTCATCGGGTCTGCGCGGGTGTCGCCGCTGGGGCCGGCGTTCAGGGCTGTCCAGGCAGCCGCAGGCGGGGCTCTGGACAGCCTCAGCCGGCCCCGCGCCTTCGTCTATGACGCATTTGCGAAGGTGAAATGGCTTGTGGACGAAAATAATAAACTGTCAGTCACGGTATTCAGCAGCAAGGATGCCTACAGCTACCGTTACGCTTCCTCGGACGAGAACATGGGATGGGACAACCTCATTGTGAACGCCCGCCATGAAGGGCGATTGGGCAAAGGATGGGATATCGAGGACGGAATAGCTTACAACCGTTTTTCGGGCAGGCAAGGGATTGTCCGCGATATGAGCGGGAGGATGAACAACCTGGCTATCGTCAGCTCCGTGGACGAACTGACTGCAGATGGGGTGTTCATGAGAACGCTCGGCAGAGCAGGCGATGTCCGCCTGGGTGCACGTGAGCGCTTTGCGGTCTTCAACCCGGGGACGTCGGCAACATTCAAAGGCACGGGGCCGCTGCAGCCGTTGGATTCGCCCAGGACCAGCCATGTCAGTCATAGCAGCATCTCTACGCTTCATGCACAATGGAACCTGTCCAGGGAGCGTTTTGAGTTGATGGCGTCAACCAAGATAAATGCTTATGGGGCAGACGATCACGGCATTAAGGAATGGAACTGGTTTTTCAATCGTGAGGGAAGCTTGCTTGCCCGCCTTAACCTGTTCAATTGGCTCTCCCTTGAGGCGACGACGGACAGGACGGTTCAATACTATCATACGTTGGAAGGCCTGCCGCTCGGCTGGTCCGTGGACCTGCTGGTCCCGACCAACCCGAGCCGTCCGCCGGAGGAGGCCCGACAGAAGTACGCAGGGCTTTTTCTGTCTTTTGGCCAGCACCGACTGACTGCAGGCGCTTATGAAAAGAAAATGTCTGGGCTGGTGTATTTCCTCGATGCGAGCCAGATGTTCAGTTCGGCGATTGCAGGCTGGAGCCATAATATCAAGGTCGGTACAGGAACGTCCAAAGGCGTAGAAATCCTGTATGAAAAGGACGGAGACGTCCTGGACATCCGTGTGGCGTACACTTTGTCCAAGACCGACCGTACATTCGAGGAGGTGAACAAAGGCGAGACATTCCCGGCCAAGTTCGACAGGCGTCACGTTCTGAACGCTTCTTCTTCGATAACCCTGGTCGACAATCATCGTTGCGCCATAGCTTTGACTGGATTGTACACCTGGCAGTCGGGCCACTGGGAGACAGTCGTCGCGGGAGAATATCCATCTTTGGATTTCTTTAACCTGGTCTTCCCGACGCTGAATTATTTCAAGGGAGTGAACAACTACGAAATGCCTCCCTACATCCGTCTGGACCTGGGTTGCAATATTACATTAAAAGGAAGACACTTGCAAAACCTCAACCTTGGGGTATACAACGTGCTGAACCGCCGCAATCCGTTCTCCGTCATCTACGATGACCGCTCGAGGGAATGGCGGCAGGTGTCCCTGATCCCGGTAATGCCCAGCTTCAGCTACAGGATTCTGTTTTAATCTAGAATCGTACACATCCGTTCCCTGATTTCCTGCGCTTTTTCGTGCTTTTCGCCCCCGAGCGCATCTTTTCCGCCATTTCGTGCGCTTTTTCGTGCTTTTCGCGCCCCAAGCGCACCTTTTTGGCGTTTTCGTGCGCTTTTGAGCAGTTTTTTGCCGAAAAGCGCATCTTTTTGGCGTTTTCGTGCGCGTGAGGGCTGGTGGGGGGGTGGAGAATAAGAGAAAGGAGGAAAACCCCGGATGCTGTTCGATTTTTCGAGCGTTTTATGTAGATTTGCATTCGAGCAAAGACAAATCTATAAAACAGCTTTAACAATATGAGAATCATTATCCGCGACAACGCAAAGGAAGGCGGCCTGTGGGCTGCCCGTTACATCGCCGCCAAGATCAAGGAGAAGGCTGCGCGTACCTCCGACCCCTTCGTCCTTGGTCTCCCCACCGGTTCCACTCCGCTCAGCACTTATGCCGAACTGGTCCGCATGGTCAAGGCGGGCGAGCTCTCTTTCAAGAATGTCATATCGTTCAACATGGACGAGTATGTCGGTCTGCCCGTGGAGCATCCTGAGAGCTACCACTCCTTCATGTTCACCAACCTGTTCAACCATATAGACGAACCTCTGGAGAATATCCATATCCTCAACGGAAACGCTCCCGACCTTGCCGCCGAGTGCGCAGCTTATGAGGAGGCCATCGTCAAGGCAGGAGGCATCGACCTCTTCATGGGCGGTATCGGTGAGGACGGCCACATCGCTTTCAACGAGCCGTTCTCCCCGCTGGAGTCCCGCACCAGGGTGGTCACCCTCACCCAGGACACGCGCGAAGTCAATTCCCGCTTCTTCGGAGGCGACCCCGAGGCCGTTCCGGCACAAGCCTTGTCCGTCGGCGTAGGCACTGTCATGGACTCCAAGGAAGTGATGATCCTTGCCTATGGTTCCAAGAAGGCCCGGGCACTTGCCAGTGCCATCGAGGGCCCTATGTCGCACTACAATACAGTCAGCGCACTGCAGAAGCACCCCGCCGGCATCATCGTCTGCGACGAGGCCGCCATCGGCGAGGTCAAGGTGAACAGCTACCGCTATTTCAAGGCCGTCGAGGCTGCTGAGAAGCTGCTGTAGCTTCCGTGACCTGCCAGGTGAGGAAGCTCAGCTGCTTGTTGATCATTCTGACGCTCTGCGCCTGCGGGCAGCGGAGCGTCAGGATTTCTGGTGACAGGGCTCCGCTTGATACGGGCTGGACTGTCGCCTGCGACGGTGTTTCCGTCGAAGCGACGGTTCCTTCCACCGTGGCCGGCAGCCTGTACGAGGCGGGCTTCTTCGGGAAAAACCTCCTCGTTGGCCGCAACTATGAAAAAGTCGACAAGTCGATATTCGACGGAGTCTGGAGCTATACCACCGCCTTTGCGGGTAAGCCGGCGAAGGGACAGCATGCGGAGCTTGTCTTCGACGGTCTGAACTACTATGCGGATGTCTTCCTGAACGGCAGGCAGATAGCTTCGTCCGATACGACCTTCGGCGTGTTCATCCGGCGCAAGTACGATGTCACAGATCTCCTGAAGGCCGATAACAAACTGGAAGTCAGGCTGCGCATGGCGCAGAAAGGGAACCTCAACATCGGTTTCGTGGACTGGAATCCCCGTCCTTTGGACGAGAGCATGGGCATAGTCCGGCCGGTCACACTACACACTACGGGTGCAGTGTCCGTAGAGGATGTATATGTGGTTCCGGACTTGGACATTGAGAGTTTCGCAACGGCGGATCTCGCGGTACGCGTTACCCTCTGCAACAAGGAGGATCGGCCGGTTGAGGCCACCTTGGTGCTTGGCCTCGGAGCCGGTGGCACGGCTTCCGTCCCTGTGGTCCTCGGCGCCGGGGAGACGCGGAGCATCCCGCTCACGCCCGCGGATGCCTCCATCCTGCACATCGACAATCCCCGGGTTTGGTGGACCTATGACCTTGGAAGTCCTGAGTTGTATAGACTCTCAGTGAAGGTAGAAGAAGGAGGATCGCTGTCGGACACAGGTGAAGCCACCTTCGGAATACGCAAGATCGAGAGCCGGCTCACTGAGGATGGTTACCGCCAGTTTACCCTCAATGGGAAGGACATCCTGTTGAAAGGCGCTGGCTGGACGGATGATATCTTCCTTCTGGATACTCCCGAATCCATCTCCCGCCAGGTCAGCTACGTGAAGGATATGAACTTGAACCTCATACGCTTCGAGAACGTGTGGGGCAAGGACGATACGGTGTACGACCTCTGTGACAGCCTGGGCGTGCTTGCCCTCGTGGGTTTCAGTTGCCAGTGGGAGTGGGAGGACTACTGCGGCCTTCCGGAAGTGAATGGTTACGGTTGCATCAATACTCTTGAATCTGAGGAACTTGCTGCCCGCTATTTCCATGACCAGGTGGTGCGGCTGCACAACCATCCTTCGGTGATCGCCTGGCTGACAGGCAGCGACCGCATCCCGAATCCACGCCTTGAGGAGCGTTACCTTGCCATATACGAAGCGGAGGATTATCGTCCTTATATCTGCTCCGCCAAGAATCTCAAGAGCCTTGCCGACTGGTCCGGTACCAAGATGGAAGGGCCTTACGAGTACGTCGGTCCTGACTATTGGTACAAGGATACCAGGGCCGGAGGCGCCTTCGGCTGGAATACCGAGACCGGCATCGGCGCGAACCTGCCGCAGCTCGAATCCCTCCGGAAAATGATTCCGGAGGAGTCGCTGTGGCCTCTTTCCGATGCCTGGGACTACCATTGCACCGCTTCCGGCTCCGCGATGAACTCCACCAGAGTGCTGCAGCAGACCGTGAACGGTCTGTACGGCGGCTTTGACGGCCTGGAGGACTTCGTCCGCAAGGCCCACGCCGTAGACTACGACGGTACCCGTGCCATGTTCGAGGCTTTCCGCATCAGAGTCCCTCGGACCACCGGCATAGTCCAGTGGATGCTGAATTCGGCCTGGCCGTCGTTGTATTGGCAGCTCTATGACTGGTACGGAGTCCCTACCGCCGGTTACTATGGCACCAAGAAAGCCTGCGAACCAGTCCAGCTGCTGTTCGACTATTCCGACAGGAAGGTCTATGCCGTGAACGAGAGCGCCGGTGCAGCACCGCTTAAGTTGCAGGCTACCCTGAAAGTTTTCGACGCGTCCTCACGCCTCATTGGGGAAGAGACAAAGTCCGTCAACGTCGGTTACAGGGACGTTGTCCCGGTATTCGACCTCAAGCGGTACGACGGAAAACCGCATTTCGTGGCCCTTCAATTGAATGATTCAGAAGGTCCGGTAGCGGACAATTTCTACTGCTTGCCGGCAGCGGACAATACTTATGAATGGAGGAGGTCGAACTGGTATGTCACACCCATCTCGTCCTATGCCGATCTGGGTTTTGCATTCGGACAGGGACCTTCAGAGGTGGAGGTCACTGTAGCACAATCTTCTGACGGATACGACGTTACTCTCACCAACAGGTCCGCCGTCATTTCCGTCATGAATATCCTCAAAGCACTTGACAGCAAAGGTGACCTTGTGGTCCCGGCATTCTGGAGCGACAATTTCTTCCCGCTCCTGCCGGGGCAGTCCAAGACCGTCAAATGCAGGACTGACGCCCTTGACGTGCATTTCGAAGTAGGCGGCTAAGATTTGGAAATAAGGAGAATTCTATCTAAATTAACAACCCGAAACCAAAAGGATTACCACGTAATTACTAATAGAAATGGCCAAGAAATCATTCCTCGACAGGATCAGCGACCTGACTAAAATCGCTCATCGAGCCAATTTTTCCAGTGTGGACAAGCATATCGCGAATCTCAATTTCGAGACTCGATTCTCCGAGATGGTTACCACGCGATATACCTGTAATTCCTTCATCGACAGGAAGATCAACCCGTCAAAGATAGAAAAGATACTCAAGGTGGCACGTATCGCGCCGTCCCAGGGTGACTGCCCGTCCGTACACGTATGGGCAGTCACCAGCGACGAGGCTCTCGCACGCATGCGCGAGGTTAACCCCTTTTCCGGTGCTCCGGCCGTGTTCATGGTCGGCTGTGACAGGGCAAAGGCCTGGGTGCGCGAATTCGACAACAAGAGCAGCGCCGATACTGATGCCGCAGTAGTATCCATGCATATCCTTCTGGAGGCCTCCGATCTCGGCCTTGGGACTGTGTGGCTCTCTGAATTCGACCCTGCCAAGGTGGCGGAGTTGTTCCCTGAGACTGCAGGTTATGAGATTGCCTCATTACTGGCTGTCGGGTATCCCGACCCGAACGAAGAACCGGGTGTCCTCGTGAACGCCCACAAGCCCGTCGAGGATTTCGCCACAGTTCTCTAGAAGTATTTCTTCTCCTGACGGTCCAGGGCCACGAAGATGAATATCAGGATGGTGAAGGCCCAGAGGGAGGAACCGCCGTATGACAGCAGGGGCAGGGGTATTCCGATGACCGGCATCAGCCCTATGGTCATGCCGACATTGATGAAGAGGTGCATGAAGATGCAGCTCGCCACACAATAGCCGTAGATCCTCGTGAAGGATTCACGGCTTTTTTCTGCATCCGCTATTATACGGGAGATCAAAAGAACATACAGCAGGATGACGACTGCGCAGCCGACGAATCCCCATTCCTCTCCCACCGTGCAGAAGATGAAGTCAGTGCTCTGCTCCGGCACGAAGCCGTAGGTGGTCTGCGTCCCCTGGAGGAACCCCTTGCCGAACAATCCGCCGGAACCGATGGCGATCTTGGACTGGTTGACGTTGTAGCCAACGCCGGCCAGGTCTTCCTTCATGCCCAGAAGGACCTCGATACGGGCCCTCTGGTGGTCCTGCAGCACGTCGTTGAACAGGAACTCCGTCGAGAATGTCAGCAAGGTTCCGAGCAGGAACGCGCCGATGGCGGCCCAGAGGTAGATGTGCTTGTCGCGGTAAGCCCGGACCATGCAGATGGGGATGGCGCAGGCGCAGACTGCCAGCATCAGGTAGATGGGCTTGAACTTCAGCAGCATGGTCCATTTGCCCGCGGCGAGGGTGATGGCTTCGGCTACGGAAGGGTCCACGGATCCGAGCGCAGCGCCGCCGGGGACCAGCCATTCGCACAGCCAGGTCCATATCCTTGGCAGGAAGGCGAAGAAGAGCAGCGGCAGTCCGCAGCGCTTGATCCATGTGCCGAAACGGCTCGTCCGCAGGAAATATGCGAGCGTGACTATGCCTGCAAGTACCAGTATGGACGTATATGACGATGCCGTAAGGGTCAATATGAACAGGAGGATGCACATGCCGGCGATGGCGATGAGCCATCCCGTGAGTCCCTCGCGGTAGAGCACGAAGAGGAAGCCGACATAGACCAGTGCGGATCCGGTCTCGCTCTCGGCGACGATGGTCAGCATGGGCAGTCCTATGATGAGGGCCACCGTGAGGAAGTCCTTTGCCTTGGTTATCTTGAAATTGGGTTTGCTCATCGTGGCTGCAAGGAGCAGCGACGTCGTTATCTTCGATATCTCCGCAGGCTGGAACTTGACCGGCCCGAACTCGAACCACGAATGCGAGCCCTTGACATCCTTGGACACGAATATCACCAGTACCAGCAGCGCCATCACCATTATGTATGACGGCACTGAAATGACCTCCCATAGTCGCGGGTTCAGGATGAAGAGTATGAGTGCGGCCAGCCCGAGCGAAGTGATGATCCAGACGAACTGCTTGCCGCTGCGGGCCGTCCAGTCGAAGATGCTGGCGGGTTCGGAGGAATGGATGGACGCATAGATGTTGATCCATCCGATGAGGATGAGGATTAGATAGTAGATGACTATCCTCCAGTCAACGGCCTGCTTGAGGCCCCTCTTGTATTGGCTGCTGGGCTCAAGCATGTTAGTCGGTCTTTACCCGTGACATGAGGTCTGCCTGAAGGATGCGGTCCTCCACGTATTTCCTTTCAGGCCTGATGTCTCCGGTCAGGTATTTCTCCACCATCAGCGAAGCGATAGGGCATGCCCAGGTCGCACCGAATCCGGCATTCTCTATGTAGGCCGCTATCGCGATCTTCGGGTCGTCCTTGGGCGCGAAGCAGATGAAGACGGAGTTGTCGGCGCCGCGGGGGTTCTGGGCGGTGCCGGTCTTGCCGCAGATGTCAAGCCCGGGGACGGCGGCGGCGTATGCCGTTCCGCCCGCCGCGCCGCCGCCGTTCACGGCCATGTACATGCCGTTGATGACTTTCTTGAAGTTCATCGTATCGACCAGCGTGTACTGGCGCTCCTTGTACTTGTCATCTATGGTGACGTTCCTGGAGTCCTTGATGATGTGCGGGATGATGTACCAGCCGCGGTTTGCCACGGTGGCGCAGAGGTTGGCGATCTGCAGGGGCGTCACGCCGATCTCTCCCTGTCCGATGGACAGCGAGATGATGGTCTGGAAGCGCCAGCCCTTGCGGCCGTAGGCTTTGTTGTAATATGCCGAGGTGGGGATGTTCCCGCCCAGCTCGGAGGGGAAGTCGCTGCCGAGCTTGCGCCCGAATCCGAAGCTTGTCACGTACTCCCTCCATTTGTCGAAAGCGTCCTGTATGGAAGCGTACTTCCTGTTTTCCAGGATGTTGCGGAATACGTAACAGAAATAGCCGTTGCAAGAGGTGGCTATGGCGTCGAGCAGGGCCAGTGGCGAGGCGTGCCCGTGGCAGCCGAGCCGCCGGCCGTTGCCGTACGGGAATCCGTGGCTGCACGGATACTTGTCGGACGGCTGCAGGACGCCTTCCTCGAGGCCAATCAGGCCGTTGACAAGCTTGAATACGGATCCCGGAGGATAGGATGCCATGACCGTACGGTTGAACATCGGGCGGTAAGGGTCGTTGATCAGGTCGTTGTAGTGCTGGCCGATGTCGGCAAGCTGGTCCACGCTGATACCCGGGCTGGAGACCATGGCGAGGATCTCGCCCGTATGCGGCTCGATGGCGACGACGCTGCCGACCTTGTTCTGCATGAGCATCTGCCCGTAGTTCTGCAGCCCGGCGTCGATGGTGGTCACGATGTCGTCTCCCGGGATGGCTTCCACGTCCATTTCGCCGTTGTTGTAGGCGGTCTGTATCTGGTTGTGGGAGTCGCGCAGGTATACATGGTATCCTTTGGTGCCACGGAGTTCCCTTTCCCTGGCTGCCTCGATACCTGTCCTGCCTATGTAGTCTCCAGAGCGGTACTCGCCCGGATGCTGCTTCATGTAGTCCGCATCCACCTCGGAGACATAGCCGAGGAGGTTGCCTCCGGCGTCGACAGGGTAGTCGCGTATGCTTCGGAGCTGTCCCTTGAATCCGGGGAACTTGTACTGGATCTCGGCGAACCTCATGTATGTCTGGGGCGGGATCTGCTTGATCATGGTCTGCGACTGGTAGCCGATACTCGAGCGGTACTTGCGGTAATAGGCCATCCTGTCGCGGATGAACTGGACGTCCACGTCCAGTGCCGCCGCGAGGGCGAGGGTGTCGAAGGCCTTGACCTCGCGCGGCGTCACGATGATGTCGTATGCGGTCTTGTTGCCGACGAGGATCTCCCCGTTACGGTCGTAGATGATGCCGCGTGTGGGGTAGATGGTCTCGTAGACCATGGAGTTGTTGTCGGAACTTTTCTTGTACTCGTCATGGACGATCTGGATGGAGAAAAGCTTGACCAGAAGGACGGCGGTGACGGCCCCCAGACCTATCAGAAGCTTGTTTTTCCTGCTGAGGTCCATGGCTTATCTCCTGGCTCCGCTGGTCCTCTCGGGGGCCAGTATGTTCGCGACGAAGATAGAGAGGATGTAGCTGCCGGCCAGGGAGGCGGCAAAGCGTATGCCGTTGAACCACAGAGGCCTCGTGCCCGCGCCGTCGGCCCAGATGTAGATGAACAGGAAGATGGCCAGCGCCATGAAGATGGCTACTGACATCTTCCAGACACCCTGCCTGGGTATGGAGATGTCCTCCTTGCGCGCGAAGACCTCGTCTCCGAAGATCAGGCGTATGATGCCCAATCGGCAGAAGGCCACCGGGACGAGCGCAAGCGCATTGAGTCCCAGCAGTCCGTCGGACAGCAGGTCCACCGCCAGGCCGGTGACAAAAGCTATGAGCAGCGCCGTGACGTTGCCGTGCTTGATGGGAATGAGGAGTATCATCGCAGGCAGGATCGACAGCGTGACGTACTGCGAGAGCCTGAAGAAATTGGCGATGCAGATCTGGACGAACAGCAGCAGGAGGAATGTCGTGAAGAATCTTGTCTTGTTCATGGCTAGTCCTCCTCATTCTGGTTTTCAAGGTTCTCGAGATACAGGATCTCCTCGCGTCCGGAGTTGGACACTACCGTGACATAACGGAGCGCGGTGAAGTTCTGGAACAGGTCGACCTCGATCTCGTTCACGGCTCCGTTGACCACACGGGACGAGCCGGCGATGCCGAGCGGGATGTCCGGCGGGAAGAGCGAGGAGTATCCGCTGGTCCATACGGTGTCTCCAGGGGCGTACTTGTACTGGAGGGGGATCTCGCTGAGTACCGCACCGTCCATCGACACCCCGTCCCATGTGAGGGGACCCACCGCTCCCTCATTGCCGAGGCGGGCGCTGATGCTGATGCCGGTGTTCATGAAGGACAGGCCGTATGCGTAATGTTTGTCTACCGCATCGATGATGCCGACGATGCCGGAGGAGGTGATGACGCCCGACTGAGGCTGCACCCCGTCCTCATATCCTTTGTTGAGTATGAAGTAGTTGTGCTGCTTGTTGCGGCTTATCTTCACGATGCTGGCGGGGATATGGTCGAATCCGGAGAACACGAGGGTGGAGTCGGTGAGCATGCCGTTCTCCATCGCGGTCCGGACGCGGTCCTGGCTGCGCCTGAGCGCTTCGGCCAGCATGGCGTTCTCTTCCGCGAGGTTCTCATTCTCGGTCTTGAGGGAGAAATAGTGCCCGATACTGTCAAAACCGCCCCAGGCCCAGGCCATGAAGCGGTGCGAGGCCTTGCTGACCCAGATGTCCTGGAGGCTGCCGGCATGCTTGAGCATGCTCAGCGAAGCGATCTCCAGCAGAACGAAGGTCACCACGCCAATGACTTTGGCCCATATCTTCCTCTCGTCGACCATTCTACCTCATGAGGAAGGAGTAGTTTTCGGTGTTCTTGAGTGCGATGCAGGTGCCCCGGGCCACGGAATGGAGGGGATCCTCCGCGACGTGGAACGGGATGTTGACCTTTTCGGAGAAACGCTTGGCAAGGCCCCTGAGGAGGGCGCCGCCGCCCGATAGGAAGATACCGTTCTCGACGATGTCGGAGTAGAGCTCCGGGGGAGTCTGCTCAAGCACATGGAGTATGGAAGTCTCGATCTTGGCGATGGACTTGTCGAGGCAGTGGGCGATCTCCTGGTAGGTGATGGTGGCCTCGACAGGGTGGGCGGTCATGAGGTTCGGGCCGCGGGCCACGAACGGTTCCGGCTCCTCGTCGAGGTTCTGGATGACGGCGCCGACGGCGATCTTGATCTTCTCGGCGGTGATCTCTCCTACCTTGATGTTGTGCTGCTGGCGCAGGTAATACTGGATGTCGCTGGTGAATACGTCACCTGCTGTACGGATGCTGTCCTGGACCACCAGGCCTCCGAGGGAGATGACGGCTATCTCGGTGGTGCCGCCGCCTATGTCGACGACCATGTTGCCCTTCGGGGCCTCGACGTCGAGACCGATACCGAGGGCGGCGGCCATAGGCTCGAAGATCAGATACACGTCGCGCGCTCCGGCATGCTCGGAGGAGTCACGGACGGCGCGGATCTCGACTTCGGTACTGCCCGAAGGGATGCCGACCACGATCTTGATGTTCGGGGTGAACAGCGACTTGTGCTTGGAGTTCACTTGCTTGATGAAGCCGCGGATCATCATCTCTGCGGCGTTGAAGTCGGCGATCACGCCGTCCCGGAGGGGACGCACGGTCTTGATGCCGGGGTTGGAACGCTCGTGCATGAGCTTGGCCTTCTGGCCGATGGCTATACACTTGCCGGAATTATTGTCGATGGCGACTATGCTGGGCTCGTCGAGAACGATCTGGTCGTTCTGGAATATGATGGTATTGGCCGTGCCAAGGTCCATTGCCAGCTCTTGTGTCCAAAAAGAAAGTGCCATATGGAAACTCAAAAAAAATGTTTGGTGAATGGAAATGTAAAGGTACGAAAAATAGTTAAATTTGTGGGAGTTTTTCTGTACTTATGGAGAGAAAAAAATATTTGGTCGTCATGGCGGCCGGACACGGGGCCCGCATGGGGTCCGCCCTGCCCAAACAGTTCATCGAACTGGCGGGCAGGCCCATACTCCAGCGGACCATCGAGTGCTTCGTCCGCGCCGTGCCGGACATAAAGGTCGTCACGGTGCTCCCGAAGGAGTATATGCAGGGGTGGAAGGACCTATGCACGCGGAACAATTTCTACTATCCCCAGATCCTTGTCGAAGGCGGGATTACCCGTTTCCACTCGGTCCGGAACGCCCTTAAAAAGGTTCCGGACGGGGCCGTGGTGGCCATCCAGGACGGTGTCCGCCCCCTCCTGACGCCGGAGCTCGCCGCCAGGATGTTCGAGCGCATGGAGTCCTGCCGCGCGCTGATCCCCGTCCTCCCCTCCATCGACACGCTCAAGGTGCTCCGGAAGGTGACCGACGGGTCGGGAAACGAGACTCTCGAAACCGTTCCAGACGTGTCCCTGGACAGGGAGACGGTGTTCCGTGCTCAGACTCCGCAGATGTTCCTCTCGGAGGATATCAAGGCTGCATACGACCAGGCTTTCGACACAGCCTTCACGGACGATGCCTCCGTCGCCCAGAAAAAGAATATACCCCTCTCCTACATCGAAGGAGAGAGGTACAATATCAAGATCACCACCAGGGACGACCTGGACTTCGCGAAAGCTATTCTGACGATAAGGAATTGGCAGTGAAGCTGACGCTTGAATAGTCCTTGACCCAGACCTGGCGCTCGAACGCCTCGTCAAGGGATATCATCGTGTCTGTGGACTGGATGTACGGGATTTTCTGGATTGTATTCAGCAGCACCTCCATCAAATGGTCGTTGTCAAAGCAGAACACCTTGACGAACAGCGCCGCGCGGCCGGTTACGAAATGACACTCGACTATCTCGGGGATATGCCTGAGCGAGTTGACCACCTGGGGGTATTTGTTGGCCTCGGAGAGCACCACGCTTATGAATGCGCAGACGTTCAGGCCGAGCGCCTGGGGCTTGACGAGCAGGCGGGATCCGGTGATGACGCCGTTGGACTCCAGCTTCTTAACTCTTTGATGGATAGCCGCTCCGGACACTCCGCACTCCCTTGCGATCTCAAGGAACGGCATCCTGGCGTTGTTGACCAGGAAGGAAAGGATCTTCTGGTCGATCTCGTCGATATGGTAGGTTGTAGCCATGTCAGTTACGATTTAAAAGCAAAACGTTGCGAATATAAATAAAAATTTTTTATAACCGCAACGCTCGCTCTATTTAAATCGTTATAAGTCAATCTTTAGCCGTGCTTACCGTTTTCTTTTATAGGTCTTTCCTCCGGGTTTCGAATTGTTAACGATATCCAGACACTCCTGCTCCGTAAGCTTGGATGCATCTTTTCCCTTGGGAATGCGGTAATTGGCCCCGTCCTTCTTGATATACGGACCGAACCTTCCGTTCAGGACGCTGATGCCGCTGTCCTTGAACTCCAGTATCGTGGCGTTGATCGGAAGGGTATTCCTGTCTGTCTCTATCAGTTTGATGCACTCCTCGAGGCTGACCTTGAGGGGATCCACGCCCTTGGGAAGGGAGATCATCTTGTCACCGTGCTTGATGTACGGGCCGAAGCGTCCCTTGGTGGCGATCACGTCCTGTCCCTCGAAGGATCCGACCGTCCTGGGGAGGCGGAAGAGCTTCAAGGCATCCTCAAGGGTGAGGGTCTCGATGAGCTGGCCCTTTTCGAGGCTGGCGAACTGGCGTTTCTCGCCTTCTCCCTTCTGCACGTACGGGCCGAACTGCCCGAAACGCGCGATGACCGGCTGGCCGTCAGAAGGATCGATGCCTATCTCGCGGCTGACCTTGCTGTACTGGTGGTCTCCGAGTACATCCTCCACCTTGTGGTGGAACGGGGAGTAGAACGATCCGATGACGGCATTCCAGACCTGCTCGCCTTCGGCGATGCGGTCGAAATCCTTCTCGACGTTGGCGGTGAAGTCGTAGTCGAGGATGTCCGGGAAGTTCTGGACGAGATAGTCCGTGACTATCATTCCGATCTCCTGGGGAAGGAGCTTTCCCTTTTCTGCTCCGACTATTTCCACCTTGGAGTTTTCGCTGACCACACCGTTCTTGAGTGCAAGGTTGGTGACGGGGACCTTGGTGCCTTCCTTGTCGCCCTTGATGATGTATCCGCGACCCGTGGTGAGCGTGCTGATGGTCGGGGCGTATGTCGAAGGACGGCCAATGCCGAGCTCCTCGAGCTTCTTGATGAGGGTGGCCTCGGAATAGCGGGGCGGAGCCTGGGTGAACTTGCACTCAGCCGTGATGCCCTTGGACTCCATGACGTCCCCGACGTGTACGGGAGGCAGTACGGTCTCCTCGCTGTCGCCGGTCTCGTCGTCGGTCCCTTCCATGTAGAGCTTGAGGAAACCGTCGAAGAGCACTTGGGCTGCCTGGATGTTGAACTTCTCCTCACGCTTGTCCGAATCCACCTTGATGGCGGTGTTGAGGACGCGTGCGTCCGCCATCTGCGATGCGACTGTGCGCTTCAAGATGAGGTTGTAGAGCTTCTGCTCCTGGGCCGAACCCTCGATGGTGGTGTTCTCGATGAAAGTCGGGCGTATGGCCTCATGCGCCTCCTGCGCACCCTTGGAATGGGTGCGGAACTGGCGCGGATGCGCGTATTCCTCTCCGAAATTGTCGAGGATGAACTTCTTGGATGTGCCGAGAGCGAGCGAGGAAAGGTTGGTCGAGTCGGTTCTCATGTAAGTGATGAGACCGCGCTCGTACAGGCTCTGCGCGATGCGCATGGTCACGCTCACGGGGAAATGCAGCTTGCGGGCCGCTTCCTGCTGCAGGGTGGAAGTGGTGAAGGGGGGAGCGGGGAAGCGCGATGTCTCCTTGCTCTCCATGGAGCCGACTGTGAAGCGTGCCCCGATGCTGTCTTCAAGGAATTTCCGGGCCTCTTCGAGGCTGTTGAAACGCGTGCCAAGCGTGGCCTTGACCTTTACCGATGCGGGTGTTCCCTCGGGGTGGAAGACCGCGTCCACGCGGTAATAAGCCTCGTTCTTGTACGCCATGATCTCCTTCTCGCGGTCCACGATGAGGCGCAACGCGACGGACTGTACGCGTCCGGCGGAGAGCTTCGGCTGGATCTTGCGCCAGAGCACCGGCGAGAGCTCGAAGCCGACGAGGCGGTCGAGCACGCGGCGTGCCTGCTGCGCGTTCACGAGGTTCATGTCTATGGTCCGGGGATTCTTGACGGCGTTCTGGATGGCGTCCTTGGTGATCTCGTGGAAGACGATGCGCTTGGTGCGGGCGGGATCGAGGCCGAGGGTCTCGCAGAGATGCCAGGAGATGGCCTCCCCCTCACGGTCCTCATCAGAAGCAAGCCAGACGGTGCCCGCTTCGGCAGCGGCCTTCTTCAGCTCGGCCACCACCCTGCGCTTGTCGGCGGGGACCACGTATTCGGGCTCGAAGCCCTTGTCCACGTTGACGCTGAGCTTCTTGTCCTGCAGGTCGCGAATGTGGCCGAAACTTGCCTTTACAGTGAAATCCTTCCCCAAATACTTCTGGAATGTCTGCGCTTTCGCCGGAGACTCCACGATTACCAAATTCTCCATCACTAGTCTGTCAAATTTATAATTGACTGCAAAGAAAATCACAAACTGGGCAATTTTCCAAATTTTAATGCGTAATTTTGTCGGGATTGTCCTCCGGCTTCGAGGACTCGACGAAGTCGAGAAAAATATATAATATGAAAGACAGCACTCGCAAGAAAATAACCAAGTGGTTCTGGATACTCATCACCGCTCCGGTGGCGCTGATCCTGGCGCTTCTGGTCCTCGTATGGATCTTCGCCAAGATCCCTTCCTTCGAGGAGTTGGAGAACCCTGACAGCAAACTCGCCACACAGGTGATCGCCGATGACGGCGAGATACTGGCGACATTCCATATAGAGAACCGCACGTACGCCAGCTACGACGAGCTGGCCCCCAGCCTCGTCCAGGCCGCTGTCTCGACCGAGGACAAACGCTTCTACAAGCACTCCGGCATCGACTTCATCGGACTCGGACGCGTTTTCTTCAAGACCCTGCTCATGATGGACACCAGCCAGGGAGGCGGAAGTACCATCACCCAGCAGCTGGCCAAGTCACTGTATCCCCGCCGCGAGGTGAACAGCAAGATTCCGGGCTGGTCCAAGGTCGTCACGGTGTGGACCAAACTGAAGGAATGGATCACGGCCGTCAAGCTCGAACGCAACTATACCAAGGAGGAAATCGTCGTCATGTACCTCAACACCATCCCCTTTGGCAGCAATGCGTTCGGTATCAAGGCTGCCTCGAAGACTTTCTTCGACAAGCAGCCCTCCGAACTGAACGTAGAGGAAAGCGCGATGCTCGTAGGAATGGTCAACAAGCCCACCCGCTATAATCCCCGCATCAATCCTGACAAGGCCCTCCAGCGCCGCAATACGGTCCTGGGGCGAATGGAACGCTCGGGGTACATCACAAAGGCAGAATGCGACTCCCTATGCCAGTTGCCCGTTAACGTCGACAACTTCCAGGTCCAGGACCATAACGCCGGACATGCCCCTTACTTCCGCGATATGCTCCGCCGCGTGATGTCCGCAGAGAAGCCCAAGCGTTCCTCATACAGCGACCGCGAGGAGTTTTCCGCCGATTCGTTGAGGTGGATCCAGGACGAGCTGTACGGCTGGCTGACCAAGAACAAGAAAGCCAACGGCGAACCTTACGACCTTGACCGCGACGGCCTGCGCATCTATACCACCATCAACTACAAGATGCAGCAGTATGCCGAGGAGGCGGTCGAGGAGCACCTCGGCAAGACCCTCCAGAACAGCTTCAACCGCGAGTCGCGCAATCTCACCAACAAGCCTTTCGCCAACGACATAGACGAGGCCACGCGCAACCGCCTGATGCAGCAGGCGCGGCGCTGGAGCGACCGCTACCGCCTGCAGAAGAACGCGGGTGTCTCCGACGCCGAGATCATGAAGCAGTTCTCCCAGCCCCAGAAGATGAAGGTCTTCGCCTGGGGCAAGGACGGCAAGCCCACTTCGGTGGATACGACCATGACCCCGGATGACTCCATCCGTTACTATAAGTCCATCCTACGCGCCGGATTCATGGCAATCGAGCCCGCCACGGGCCACGTCAAGGCCTATGTCGGCGGCCCGAACTACCGCTACTTCAAGTTCGACAACGTCGGGCAGGGGCGCCGCCAGGTCGGTTCGACCATCAAGCCCTTCCTTTACACCACGGGCATCCTCAGCGGTATGTCTCCCGACGAGCAGTTCATGAACAATCCCGTATCGTTCGTTTTCGCCGACGGCAGGGAATGGACGCCTAGGACCACCGACGCGGCACAGTACAGGGGCCGCGCCCTGACCATGCGCCAGGGACTCCAGATAAGCAGCAACAACATCGCAGCCTCCATCATGAAGAAGCTCTGCGAGGGTGATCCCACGTTCTCGCGCGGTCCAGAGCAGATGATCAGCCTCATGCGCACGATGGGCATCACCGGTCACCTTGAGCCTGTCCCGTCCATCTGCGTGGGTGCCGCCGACCTTTCCATCCGCGAGATGGTCGCCGCATACAACACTTTCCCTTCGGGCGGAGTGTTCTGCGAGCCGGTGTTCGTGACGCGCATCGAGGACAACCTCGGCAACGTCATCAGCGAGTTCACCGGCGGCAAGCGTGATGCCCTGAACGAGAATGTCGCCTACACCATGGTCCAGATGATGCAGAACGTCGTCAACGGCGGTACCGGCGGACGCCTCCGTTCAGTCTACGGCCTGCGCGGCCAGATCGGAGCCAAGACGGGTACTACCAATGACAACTCCGACGGATGGTTCATCGGCTACACGCCGTCCATCACCGCCGGCGTTTGGGTGGGCTTCGAGGACCGTCAGGTCCACTTCCAGTCCACTGCCCTGGGACAGGGCTCCAATGCCGCCCTGCCCATCTGGGGCATCTGGATGAAGAAAGTCCTCAAGGACGGTACCCTCGGCATCAACGAGGCAGACTCCTTCATCGAGCCGGCCGGAATGGCTTTGCTGCCGGAGATCATCGGTACGGTCGAGGAGCCCAAGACGAGCAGCGAGAAGAAAGAAGAAGAGTATTATTTCGATTGACATATGTCCAAGTACAGTTCCATTGCAGTCTTCTACGGCAGCGATTCCTCGGAGTGGGAGGTCGCCTGCCGGAGTGGGGAGTATACGGCCTCCCGCATCGACGAGCATGTATATGACGTCTATGAGATCCTGGCGAGGTTCGGCCGGTGGCAGCTTGTCGCCTACCGCAAGAAGAACGCCATGAGGGTCATTTTCCCGGAGGGAGCGCGTCCCGAAGTGGACAAGAACGACTGCTCCGTCAACGTGCTCGGCGAGAAGGTCAAGTTCGACTTCGTCTATATCATGCAGCACGGCCGTCCCGGCGAGAATGGATTGCTCCAGGGCTATTTCGAGATGCTCGGGATCCCGTTCAGCAGCTGCAGCGCCTTTGTCAGCGCCGTGGCTTTCGACAAGTATGCCTGCAAGAACTATCTCAGGGACGTGGACTTCGTCAAGTGCGCGCCCGACGCCTTCGTGCGCAAGGGCGCGGATCTCGAGGTCTTCGCCGCCGATGCGGTGTCCAGGCTCCGTTTCCCGGTGTTCGTCAAGCCCACTGAGGGAGGTTCGAGTTTCGGCATCTCGAGGGTAGTGAAGCCCGAGGACCTCGTGCCCGCCATCCAGTACGCCTTCTCCGAGGGACCGACAGTGCTGGTGGAGCAGGGCATCAGCGGCCGCGAGCTTACCTGCGCCGCCTACTTCGACGGCAAGGAAGTCCGTGCGCTTCCGCTCATCGAGATCGTCTCGGAGAACGACTATTTCGACTATGACGCCAAGTACAACGGCTTCAGCCAGGAGATCTGCCCCGCCCCTGTCACGGATGACATCCGCGAACTGGTCCAGGACACCACGTGCAAGATCTACCGCCGCATGGGCTGCGCGGGCGTGGTCCGTGTCGATTTCATCCTCTCTGACGAGGGACTTTACTTCTTGGAGATCAACACTATACCGGGTATGACAAGCGCTTCGCTGGTACCCCGTATGATCCGCACCGCCGGGATGGACATGACTTCATTCCTTTCCACCATCATCGAGGGTTCGTAGCAGATGCTGCTTTCCGATTTCATACATAAGGGGACACGGTCCCTTGAGCCGTTGTACCCTTCAAGGGAGGCGCACAACATCGTGCTGATGCTGTGCGAGGCCTTGTTGGGCGTTCAGAGCTATACGCATATCGTGGAGCCGGAGACCGTGGTCGACCATTCGCTGGAGCCGGGACTGCTCGCCGCGCTGGACCGACTGGTCGGCGGCGAGCCTGTCCAGTACGTGCTGGGCTTTGCCGATTTCTGTGGATTCAGGTTCAAGGTTACTCCTGACGTGCTTATTCCGAGGCCGGAGACGGAGCAGTTGGTACGGGAGGCGGTGAAAGAGGCGGCGCGCCTGCAGCGGCAGCGCAGCCCGTACGGGCGCCACGCTGCGCCTGTGCGCGTCCTCGACCTCTGCACCGGCTCGGGCTGCATAGCCTGGTCGGTGGCGCTCTCCGTCCCGGGGACGGAAGTCGTGGGCGTCGACATCTCCGAGCCGGCGCTGGCTGTCGCACGCTCGCAGGACTTTGCCCGCGAATGCAAGGAGAGGAAGGCCAAGGCGCCGCTTTTTGTCTGCGCCGATGTCCTGGATACGGAGCAAGATTTCGACCACGGGACTTTCGACCTGATACTGAGCAATCCGCCGTATATCACGGAGTCTGAAAAGGACAGGATGCACCGTAACGTGCTGGAGCACGAACCGCACCTGGCGTTGTTCGTGCCCGACGGCGACCCGCTGGTGTTCTACCGCGCCGTCGCCGCCTGGTCCCGGCGTTTCCTCGCAGAGGAAGGCCGTGGCATGGCCGAGATCAACGAGTCCCTTGGAAAGGAGACCGAGACCGTTTTCCGGTCCGCAGGATTCCGTTCGACCACCCTGGTTACCGACATTTTTGACAGGAATCGTTTCGTAGTTTATTCGAAAAACGCTGAATGACGGCCTTGAGGGGCCGTTTTTTGTTTTTATCCATTTCCATTTTGTGAAAACGGATAAATAGTGTTCCCTTTGCAGTGAGTGTTTTTTGAAACGAAGGAACTATGGAAAACCTGTCTTTTTGCGGAACGGCGGTCAAGGTACTGCTGCTCCTGATGCTGTCGGCGGTGCTGTCCTCATGCGAGAAAATCCCTGCCATGGACGAGCCGGACGACCCTTCGCCGGTGTCCCTGGAGGAGCTGGCATATATCTTTTCACAACTGCCTCTCGAGCAGGAGCATCTGGAAGAGGTGCATACTGCGGTGAGTTCTTCACTGGCGAACGGCTATGACGAGGAATACATGATGGCGGACCTGTTCGAGTCGCCCGGGGCGGGCGTCGGGGCGGCGGATGCCGCCACCAAGGCCGCCTCCGGGCGGTGGAAGCGCCCGCTCCGCAGCCTGCTCGAGAATTACCTCGAGCAGGCGTACGTCACGCGGGCTGACGCAGTCCTGCCCGCGCCCGGCAGTGCGGCCGAGTATATCTCCGCCCTGACGCAGTCGGACGCGCAGATATACTGGCCTTATTCCGAAGACTGGGATGGCTCGAGCATGCCGATTATCACTTTCGATCCGGGGGACGGCATGACTGCCAACATAGGTTACGAGATGCGCAAGGACGGAACGATTAAAGAGGTCGTGGTGTCTGAAAGGACAGCGAAGGAACGTCCTGTATGGGTAATGAACCGCAACGACGACAGCGAATACCAGACCATCGAGATGCTCCGCCGACAGGACCCCGACTGGGGCAAGGGTGGCTCCATCGTCATCCGGAAGGATACCAAGGCTGAAAGCTTCGAGTCCCCAAGGACGCTGATCCTCAAGGAGTTCGAGGCGGCGAGGAATTACGACAGCTGGTTCGCCGGAGGCAGCGAATTCTGGGTCAAGGCGGGAAGTGTCGAGGATTTCTATGCAAGCACCGAGGCGGAGATGAGGCTGTATTCTCCGTCGATAACGGATTTCCTGGTGGTGGTGAAGCGCAGCCAGATAGGGCAGAAGATCCCGTTCAACGCGGTTATCGTTTCGGAGTGGACGGAGCAGCTGGAGTCGCTCGCCTTCATGATCACCGAGGATGACGGAGGCACCCTGACCACCTGGAAATGCTCTGCCCAGGTGAAGATCAAGTCCAAGGGATACGGTTTCGACATAGAGATACCGTTCAATTCCCGCGACGACATAGTCTGGCGCGGACAGCTGACACGCAAGTATCTGGAGAAGAACAACAACGTCGAGGGACATTTCGGCGACGTGTACCTGACTTTCGGAATAATCTGATACTTTTTCGGAAATACCGTCTTAATTCCCTATCTTTGCTATGCTATGTTTGCAAAGGATGTATATGTCAGGAGGCGTCAGACGCTCATTGACAGCATGAAGGCGCAGGGAGCGGACGGTATAGCCCTTTTCGTGGGCAATGTCGAGGCTCCGGCCCAGTACAGGGACAATTGTTACAAATTCCGCCAGGACAGCTGCTGGCTGTACTATTTCGGCATCGACGATCCGCGGTATGCAGCGGTCATCGACCTTGACAGCGGCGAGGAGACTGTCTTTGCGGATGATGTCGACATAGATGACATCATCTGGATGGGCCCGATGCCGTCGGTGGCCTCGGTGGCGGCCGGCGTGGGCGTCGCCCATTCCGCGCCGTACGGCGCGCTGGACGACGCTGTCGCCCGTGCCCGCGCCCTCGGCCGCCGCGTGCATTTCCTGCCGGCCTCGCGGTACTACAATGCCATGAAGCTCGGTTCCCTGCTGGGCATCGACCCTTATGACACTTTCAGCAAGGGCAAGGCCGGCTGCCCCGCGGCTTCTGCGGAGATGGTCCGTGCCGTAGTCGAGATGCGCCTGGTCAAGGAAGACATAGAGATTGAGGAATTGGACAACGCATGCACCCTCGGCCAGCAGATGCATACGGTTGCCCGTCAGGGCATAGTTCTCGGCGTCAAGGAGCAGGAAATAGTCGGCGCCATGGAGGCGCTTACCCTTGCCAAGGGCTGGGGCGTTTCTTTTGCCACTATCCTCACCCAGCACGGTGAGATATTCCACTGCCATTCGCACGAGTATCCCATCGAGCCCGGCAGGCTTCTGGTGATCGATGCCGGCCTCGAGACCAATGCCCATTACGCTTCGGATTTCACCCGTACATATCCTACCGGGGGGAAGTTCACCCCCAGGCAGCGCGATATCTATCAGATTGTGTATGAGTGCAATGAACACGCATTCGACATCACCCGTCCCGGCGTCGCATACCTCGACGTCCACCTGAGCGTCGCCCGCAAGATGCTCCAGGGCCTTGCCGACCTCGGCCTCGTCAGAGGCGACCTGGACGGCATGGTCGAGGCCGGGATCGCCGGCCTGTTCATGCCGCACGGCCTCGGCCACAACATGGGCCTGGACGTCCACGACATGGAGGACCTCGGAGAGAACATCGTCGGCTACGGCCTCGGCCAGAAGCGGTCCTCGCAGCTCGGCCTCGGCAGCCTGCGCATGGCCCGGCCGCTCGTCCCCGGCAATGTCGTCACGGACGAGCCTGGTATCTACTTTATTCCCGACCTCATCCGTCAGTGGAAGAAGGAAGATACCGACAAGGGCTATGTCAATTATGCCAAGCTCGAGTCCTACTTCGACTTCGGCGGCATCCGTCTCGAGGATGACGTGCTTATCACTACCGGAGGCGCCCGCAGGCTTGGCGCCAACCGCCTGCCCATAGCCCCCGACGATGTCGAGGCCGCCATGGCGGCGGACAAGGCATAGCGCCCTATGAGTGTCCTTGCCATCCTCGCAGTTGCTGCCGGCGTCGTCGGCATAGTCGGAAGCGTCATTCCGGGGCTTCCGGGACCGCCTTTGAGCTGGCTGGGCATGCTCCTGGCCTACTTTGCCAAGGGCACGAACGGTTCCGGTGACCCGATGACGACCAGGCTGCTCATCATCTGGCTAGCCGTCACGGTCATAGTGACGGTGCTTGACTATATCATACCGGCCTATTTCACCCGCCTTACAGGCGGCTCGAAGGTCGCGGCCAGGGGGGCCATCGCCGGCCTTTTCATCGGCCTGTTCGTTCCCCCTATCGGTATCATCGTGGGTACGCTCCTGGGTGCTTTTCTCGCTGATTTCTTCATTGAGGACAAAGGCGCATGGGCTTCGTTCAAGGCCTCCATCGGAGCGTTCATGGGATTTCTCGGCGGCACCGGCGTCAAGCTGATCGCCGCCGGGTTCATGATGTATTATATAATTGTCTATCTGTAAATTGAAATATGGGATTGCTTGAAGGAAAGGTTGCGCTCATTACCGGCGCAGCGAGAGGGATTGGCAAGGCCATCGCCCTCAAATACGCCGAAGAAGGCGCTGATGTCGCCTTCACGGACCTGGTCATCAATGAGGCAGCGGAACAGACCGTCGCGGAGCTCGAGGCTTTCGGCCACAAGGTCAAGGCTTACGCATCCAACGCCGCCTCTTTCGACGAGACCCACGCCGTCGTGGAAGAGATACTGAAGGAATTCGGACGCATCGACATACTGGTCAACAATGCCGGCATCACCAAGGATGGCCTCATGCTCCGCATGAGCGAGCAGCAGTGGGATGCCGTCCTTACGGTCAACCTCAAGTCGGCCTTCAATTTCATACATGCCCTGACACCTGTCATGGCGCGCCAGCGTGGCGGATGCATCATTTCGATGTCGTCGGTCGTCGGCGTGTCCGGCAATGCAGGTCAGTGCAATTATTCAGCCTCGAAGGCCGGCCTGATCGGCCTCACGAAGTCCATCGCCAAGGAGATGGGACCGCGCGGCATCCGCGCCAACTGCATCGCCCCGGGCTTCATTATCTCGGACATGACGGCTGCGCTGCCCGACGACGTGCGCGAGCAGTGGGTCAAGACCATCCCGCTCCGGCGCGGCGGCACTCCCGAGGATGTGGCCAATGTGGCCCTCTTCCTCGCGAGTGACCTCTCCTCCTATGTCAGCGGCCAGGTCATCCACTGCTGCGGCGGCATGAACTGCTAGCCCTGGCTTACCACCGCCCGTTACTGCCAGTTCCTGCCAGCCACGGCCAGTTGCTGTCAGCCACTGATCTGAGCTAAGAATCCATTATGGACTCCGTTTTCACCAGCATCTCCTTGCGGGATGCCGGCACGGCATTGCTCGATCTGGCAATGCCGCGCCGCTGCATCGTCTGTCAACGTCCGCTCACCCTTCGCGAGCGTTTCCTCTGCCTGCCCTGCATGGCTGATTTCCCCTTCACGCACTACTGGCAACTCTCCCGCAATCCCATGGCCGACAAATTCAACGCCCGCATCCAGGAGGACCTCGATTCCTCCTCCGGCTCAGGCACAACTTTACCCGTTTTGTGCTCGGATCGATCCTCGCGTGACCATTTGAGCACAGATTCGTCGTTTTCGTGCTCGGATTGCTCTTTTCCCGATCGTTTGAGCACAAATCCGCCAGTTTTGTGCTCGTCTGGGCCGTTGTCGGCTGATTCAAGCACAAAAACACCTGTTTTGTGCTTGAATGGCCAGCCGGAGGCAGATCCAGCCGAAACGCCTTCCCGCCGGCACGAGCCGTATGCCTTCGCCGCGGCGTTGTTCTTCTACAATTCTTCCTCGGACTACCGCCATATCCCCTGGCACCTGAAGTATGAAGGCGGACTCGCGGCCGGGCGGCATTTCGCCCGCATGTTGGGCGAACGCCTGGCTGCCTCGCCGCAGTTTGCTGACGTGGACGTCGTCATCCCGGTGCCGCTGCACTGGACGCGGCAATGGCGGCGCGGCTACAATCAGGCGGAGGTGATCGCGCGCGAGCTCGCCTCCGCGCTTGGCGCTGAGCTCCGCACGGACATCCTCCGCCGCTCGCGCCGCACCCGCTCCCAGGTCCGCCTGCCCATGGCGGCCAAGGCGGCCAATGTCCACGGCGCCTTCACCCTTGCCCGTAACCTGCAGGGAACCCACGCAGGTTGCGATATAAAGGCATCATGCTCTGCAGCCCATATCCTCCTGGTTGACGACACGTTTACCACCGGGTCGACCTTGAACGCCTGCCGTGCCGTGCTCAGGCAGGCGTTCCCTCTCCCGACCCGGATCTCTGTCGCCACCCTTGCGTACGTCAGCCCCGACTGACGCCTTTTCGCTTCCACCTGCGCCGGTTTGGCCATTTTCTCATGCGGATTGTCTATTTTCCTGTCCGTGTGGAAATCGGACACTTTCTCGCACGGAGCTATTATTCTCCTTTCCCCGTGCGGGTTTTGGGCATTTTCCCACACGGATTGTCCTTCATTTTATTATTGGTGGGGGTATTGGGTGTATTCTTGCTCGGGGGGATGTGAGAAGAGGGTTTGGGGAGTGGATTTTTCGTATTTTTGTGCAGGATTCCGGCGGGGACGGAGTTATAATGTCGGCTGTTGGAAATAACGGGAACTGAATGGAACCGCTGAAACTGAGGCGCAGGATAGCGCTGGACATAGTCAGGAGACTGCAGGACGAGGCTGTCGGGGAGCATGAGCTCCGGCAGCTGTTCTGGGAGTGTACGCTGCGCTGCAACCTGTCCTGCAGGCATTGCGGCAGCGACTGCCATGTCCAGTCGGCGGTCAAGGACATGCCGGTGGAGGACTTCTGCCTGGCGCTGGATTCGGTTGCTCGTGAGTATGATCCGCATAAGGTGATGGTGAACATCACCGGCGGGGAGCCTCTGGTCCGTAAGGACCTCGAGGCCTGCGGCCGGGTGATCTACGAGCGGGGATTCCCCTGGGGGATGGTCACGAACGGCCTGGCGCTCACGCCTGAGCGCTATGCCAGCCTGCTGGCCAGCGGCCTGCGTTCGATGACCATCAGCCTGGACGGCCTCGGCGAGGTCCATGACTGGATGCGCGGCCGTCCAGGGACTTTCAAGAAAGCCTCCGAAGCCATTAAGATGGTTATCGACTCTGGTGAAATAGAATTCGACGTGGTCACTTGCGTGAACAAGCGCAGCCTTCCCCAACTGCCGGCCTTGAAGGAATATCTCATCAGCCTCGGCCTGAAGGCCTGGAGGCTGTTCACGATATTCCCGGTCGGCCGGGCAGCCGGCGATCCGGAACTCCTTCTCGACGGGGCTGAACTCAGGCAGTTGATGGACTTCATCAAGGCCACCCGCAAGGAAGGCCGCATCAAGGCCTCTTTCGCCTGCGAAGGCTTCCTGGGCAACTATGAGGGGGATGTCCGCGACCAGTTCTACATGTGCGAGGCTGGCGTGACCGTCGGCTCCGTCCTGGCCGACGGGTCGATCTCCGCCTGCCCCAGCATCCGCGCGGACTATGTGCAGGGCAATATCTACAAGGATGATTTTCTCGATGTATGGAAAAATAAGTACCAGCCCTACCGCGACCGCAGTTGGATGAAGAAGGATGAATGCGCCGACTGCCGTTATTGGAAGTATTGCCGCGGCAACGGCATGCACCTCCGCGATGAAAACGGCCGGCTGGTCCAATGTTTGATGCAAATAATGTCACAGATATGAATACAAAAGTTAAAAGCATTTTCAGATCCCTCGCAGCGACAGCACTCGGCTTGCTGGGCTTCTCTTCCTGCGAATGGTTGGGAATAGGAGTATGCATGTACGGAGAACCTCATGCCGACTTCAAGGCAATCGGAACCGTGAAGGACAATACCGGAAAACCGATCGAAGGCATACAGGTGGCTGTGAAGCAGCACAGGCATTATGAGAATACCCCGAATGTCATCTATGACCAGAACGACTGGTTCGAGTCCGATACGGTTTTTACTGACTCGAGCGGATCCTATGAACTGACGAGGAGCGTTTTCGATGCACCGCATCACGTGACTGTCGTGTTCGAGGATATTGACGGTGATGCGAATGGCGGTGAATTCGAGAAAGCGGAATCGACGCCTGAAGTCAAGCGTACCAAGAAAGGTGATAAGAGCTGGTATGGCGGAGCCTTCGAGACCAGGGCTGACGTCGTCCTGAAGAAGAAATAGGCCGAGCAACTGTCTTCCGTAGACAGTTTTCGGTGTTTCAGATTGATTTTCAGGGTGCCCCTGTGGGCATCCTGAAAGTTTTTTCGTATCTTTACGAATCAAGCAAATTCTCTCTCATCATGGAAGACAAAAGCAAATACAACTGGCAGTACTGCTCCGTAGGTGGAGTGGTCAGGGTCAAGATTGCGAGCGGCGAGGATCTCGCCCATCTCGGAGAGCTGGACCAGAAGCTCTGGACGGTTCTCAGCTGCCCCACCAAGGGCTTGGAGTTCGACGGCAAGACACTGGAGCTACTGGATACGGATGCCGACGGGAAGATACGTGTCCCTGAAGTTGTCTCCGCCGCCGAATGGCTGACGACGGTCATCAAGGACCGCAATTCCATTCTCGAAGGCCGCAAGGCCCTTCCGCTTGCCCTGATCGACACGGGTAACGAAGCGGGACAGAAGCTTTACGATTCTGCCAAGCGTGTCCTGGAGTATCTCGGCCTGGACAAGGAAGAGATAGCCCTCGAAGACATCGAGGACACCACCAAGATATTTGCCGGTACCAAGTTCAACGGCGACGGAGTCATCACCGCCGTTTCTTCCGATGACGAAGATATCAAGAAAGTCATCGGACAGGTCATCGAGGCGGTCGGCTCTGTCGAGGACCGCAGCGGCGAGCCCGGCATCACCGCCGAGCTGGTCGAGAAGTTCTTCGAGGCGGCCGAGGCGTACGCCGCCTGGCAGGCGGCCGGGGCCGAGGCCATGCCGTACGGCGCCGACACCGAGGCGGTGAACGCCGCCGTCGAGGCCGTCAACGCCAAAGTCCAGGACTTCTTCATGCGCTGCAAGCTCATCGCCTTCGACGATGCGGCTGCCCCCGCCGTGGATGTCGACGTCGAGAAGATCGTCGCCATCGCCGGCGGCAATCTCGCCGACCAGGAGGCCCAGATCGCCGAATATCCGATAGCCCGCCCGTCCAAGGACCAGGTGCTCCCGTTTACGGGCATCAACCCCGCCTGGAAAGCGGCCGTCGATACGGTCAAGGCCCTTGTTCCCGCGTTCGCGGACAAGAAGGGCGTGACCGAGGCCGAGTGGAACGAGGTCGTGGCCGGCCTCGCTCCGTACAACGCCTGGAAGGCCGCCAAGGCCGGCGCCGAGGTCGAGCCGCTCGGCCTTGACGAGGTCAAGGCCCTGCTCGCGGCCGACCGCAAGCCGGCCCTCCTCGCCCTTCTCGATTCCGACAAGGCCCAGGAGGAGGAAGCCAACGGTATCGACGAGGTCTGCAAGCTCGTCCGCTACTATGCGCATTTCGCCAAGCTTCTGAACAACTACGTGATCTTCAGCGATTTCTATACCCGCGATCCGGAGAAGCTCGCAGTGTTCGATGCAGGTAAACTCTATATTGACGAGCGTTGCTGCGAGCTCTGTATCCGCGTCGCTGATATGGGCAAGCATGCCGATGTGGCCGCACTCAGCGGCATGTTCCTCCTTTACTGTACCTGTACATCCAAGGTAAAGGCCGGTACGATGGACATCGTGGCCCTGATGACTGCCGGCAGCATCCGCAACCTTCGTCCGGGCAAGAACGGTGTGTTCTATGACCGTGACGGTCAGGACTGGGATGCCGTCATCACCAAGGTCGTCGACAATCCCATCAGTGTCCGTCAGGCCTTCTGGAGCCCTTACCGCAAGTTCGGCAAGTTCATCTCCGACAAGATCGACAAGTCTGCCGCCGACAAGGATGCCAAGGGAATGAGTACGTTGTCCAACATCTCGGACAACGCGACCAACAAACCCGCAGACGGCGTAAATGCCGCCACCAAGGCCGCACCGTTCGATGTCGCCAAGTTCGCTGGTATCGCCGCCATGGTGACAATGGCCATAGCCGCCGTTGCCGGCGTTCTGGCCATCATTGTCAACGCCCTCAAGGGCCTGGTCTGGTGGAAGTGGCTGATCCTGATAGCCGTACTGATGCTTATCATCTCCGGTCCCGCCTGCTTCATCGCATGGCGCAAGCTCCGCAAACGCAACCTCGGACCGGTCCTCAATGCCAACGGCTGGGCCGTCAACTCCTCGGTCCTGGTCAACATCCTCTTCGGCAAGACTCTGACTTCCGTGGCCAAGTATCCGAAGGTGCATGTCGCCGATCCGTATTCGATGCGTCCTCCGCTCTGGAAGCGTATCCTCCGCTGGCTGATCTTCCTGCTGGTCATCGCTTTCGCCGTCGGTTACTTCACCAACAACCTGAAGTTCATGGGTATCGAGCGCAAGCCGAAGGTCGAGCAGGTCGCCGAGCCCGCCGCGGAGCCTGAGGCTGCGCCCGTGGCGGCTGCTGCTGCGGCTCCCGCCGCCGAGCCCGCCCCCGCCCCGGCCGAGGCTCCTGCCGAATGACGGTATTTCAGTAAATGTAAAACCCCGCTCGCAAAGCGGGGTTTTATGTTTATTCTTCCGGCAACGGCTTTTTGGGATTGGCGGGGACGCCGAGCTTGACGATCTGGCGGGCGGACTGGACGATGCTGCGGCCGGAGTCCTTGAGCTTGTCGGCGCAGCGGTCGTAGCATTCCTGAGCGTCCTTGAGTTTGTTGCCCATTTCCGCATGGGCTTTGGCGAAATCTGCCACGCGGTCTATCATCATTTGTGCGGAGGCGATAATCTGCTGCTGGTTGCGGACCTGCTCGACGTGGGTCCAGGCGATGGATATCATCCTGAGGAAAGGCATGAGCGTCTCTTCGCTGGTGATCAGGACACCTTTGGCATAGGCGTCACGCCATAGGGACGGATCCTCGTTATACGCTAACTGTAGGGCGGGGTAATTCGGAACGAACATCACGACGTAGTCCAGCATGCGGCGGCCAGGCCGCAGGTAGCGCTCGTAGCCCTTGCGGGCGAGGCGCTTCGCCTGTTCGCGCACCGCTTCCGCGTTGCGCCGGGCCGCGCCAGCTCTGACATCTGCGTCCTCGGACTCCACATAGTCGCTGAAAGCGGAGAGGGAGACCTTTGCATCAATCACGATGTCATTGTTGTCGGGCAGATGGAGGATGAAGTCCGGGCGCATACGCTTTTCCGAGTCTTCGCCCAGAAGGGCGAATCCCAGTTCGTCCCGCAGGGTAGACTCCTTGTCGTAGTCCCGGCCTTCGACGAGGCCTTCCGCTGTGAGCAGGTTGGCGAGGACGGTCTCGCCCCAGCAGCCCTGGAGCTTCTTCTGGCCGCGCATGGCGTCGGCGAGCCTGTCGGCCTTGCCGCCGATCGCGCGGCTCTGGGCCTCCAGGTCGCGGACCGCCGCGTCGAAGCGCTCGCGCAGTGTCGCGGCGTCCTCCGCCTGCGCTTTCTTGCCGGCCTCGAAGGCGTCCTTCATGGCCGAAAGGTCGCGGGAGAGCCCGCCGCTGATGCCCTCGAAGGTCTCCCGGGCCTTGCGGCTCAGCTCCTCCTCGCGGGCGCGCAGGATCTCCTCCGTGCGGGCGGTCATCTCGGCCCGCACGGACGCCATCTGCTGCTGCAGGCTTTCGGCCTGCTGCTTGCGCAGCGCCTCCTCGACTTTCTTCTCGGAGAGCGCCTGCAGCGTGCGGCCCTTCCAGCGCAGCGTCACGATGACGTGCGTCAGCGCCCATACCGTGACTAGCGCCGCGACCGCCACGATCCCTAATATCAAGTATGAATTGCCGTCCATTTCCAAAACTCCTTTCCGTAAATATACTGCTTTTCTTCCATCAAAGGATACAATAAGTCTCCAGAAGCTATTGCTTTTGGAAATAATTATCGTATTTTTACGACACTAACACGCTAAAAACTATGGGTTTACTGAAAAATCTCCTAGACATTGCCGGCAAGGTCGCATCAGTTGCGCAGGAGTATGCCGCCAAGCAGGAGGCCGAGACCAAAAAGGCCCCTTCGTACGATTATGACGCTCCTGTTCCGGAAAGGACCGCCGCCGAGTGGCGCGCATATTTCCGTGAAATCATTAAGGAGGAGTGCCCGGGCTACGACGTCCGTGAAAACGTCCCTGTAACGGATCTAGCCGGAAACGCATCCGACGAGTTCAAGCTCTACAAAACGCGTCCCAGTCAGGTGTACAAGGCCGAATGGGGCGAGCCTTACACTTTCGTCCTGTATCAGGGCGGAGCTCCGAGGGGTGTCGTCATGCTGGGTGCCGGGCATAGCCATTTTTCCAATGTCAAGTATCTGATAGCCAGGATGTATGCCAAGAAGCTTGGACTTCCTTACATCAACTTCTACACGCAGATGCCCAACGAGCGCAGCTACGTCGTGAGCCGCATCGGAAAGTATCTTGGATAGTCTTACTGAAAAAGGGGATGCAATACAGTTGCGCCTGCGGAGGACGCAGCACCACCCGTAAATGGCCTTGCAGGCGGCAGGGTGGTGTCACCGTCCGGTGATCGGCAATTTTGCCGATTCAAAATCATTCCCCTTTTTCTTTTTTCTTCATGCAAAGCATCATCTCTCAGTTGGACGACCAGGCGGTATGGGAAGGATTCCTTGCGCACCGCCTGATGAAAGGCCGTTTCACATGGCCGATGTTCAGCGATGCCGACGACTACGTGGCTGATGAGGGATATCTGCCGGTCGCGAGGGCTTTTATTCGGGGCGAAGGCCCCGGCATTCCCGAGAGGAAACGCATCAACAAGATGGGAACGGGCAAGAAACGCACAGTATATTGTTTCAGCCCGGAAGAGACCCGTGTACTCAAATTGATTGCCTACCTCCTGTACCGCTACGACGACTGCTTCGCCCCGAACTGCTATGCCTTCCGTCGGGGAGTGAAGGCCAGCGACGCGATCTTCCGTATACGCAAGATGCTCCATGGCAGGAAGATGTGGGCGTACAAGCTCGACATACACGATTATTTCAATTCCATTTCTATCCCCATACTCCTTCCCAAACTTCGGGAGATGTTCTCGGATGACCCTCAGCTGTATGCCTTATTCGAAAGGATGCTGACGGACGGAAGGGCAATGGCCGATGGGGAGGTTGTTCGTGAAAACCGTGGAGTCATGGCCGGAACGCCTACTTCGCCGTTCCTGGCTGATGTCTATCTGATGGATGTAGACCGCCATTTCTTCGATGCCGGCGTAGTATATGCGCGCTATTCGGACGACATCATCCTGTTCGCCCCGGACAGGGAGTCGCTGGAGAAGCACAAGGCCGTGCTGTTGGATTTCCTGAAAGAATATGAGCTTGAAGTGAATCCAGACAAGGAAAGGGTTTACAGCCCTGACGAGCCTTTCGAATACCTAGGTTTCAGATGCCATGGCAATGCCATCGACATTTCGGAAGCCGTAAGGAGCAAGATGAAGGGGAAGATACGCCGCGCGGCGCGCTCGATGCTGCGCTGGCGCGCCGCCAAGGGACTGGGCGCGGAGCAGGCCATGAAAGGCCTCATCCGCAAGTTCAACGCGAAATTCTTTGAAGGCGAGGATCCGGAACTGCTGAGCTGGTCCAGATGGTTCTTCCCGGTCATCAACCGGACGGAAGGCTTGAAGGAGATAGACAATTACTTCCAGCAGTATATCCGCTACCTGTCAACCGGACGGCACACGAAAACCAACTACCGGATACGCTACAAGGACCTCAAGGCCCTGGGTTACCGCAGCCTGGTCCACGAATACTATCTGTATAAACGTAAATGAGGTCGTCTACCTCTTGTCGGTGATCGTCACGCCGGGGAGACTGGAAGCATTGAAGGTGACCTCGCTCTCGGACACGCCGAGTTTGGCGTCACGCATGGTGACCGTTATGCCCTTGACCTTGGTGGACAGGCTGATAGGCATGTAGTCCTTCTTGGATACGATAAGAGTCATTTTCTTCGGGTCGTCCTTGTTGGTGTTGGACTTGGACTTGTCGCAGCGGAACTGCCAGGTATCCGCGGTCTCCTTCTCCAGTTTGACGTCATATCCTTCGGTGATGCCGCTGAACATCTCAATGTTTTCCTCCTGGGAGTTCTTCGAGTCGTTCTTCCTGCTTTCAATGACCACTTCGTTACTCGTCGAAGAGTAGGTCCACATGGTGGTCTTGTCCATCCAAAGGGTCTCCTTGACGTCCTTGATAGACATCTCCGTGCGGCTCTTGTCGCCCCTTACCCTCATTGCAGCCGAAGTCTTGCCGATGATGGGGATGGTGAGGTCCATGGTGATGGCCAGGCCCATTTCATCGGCCTTCTTCATCTCGGAATCCATCCTTTCGATGATCTCTTCCGGAGTCTGTGCGAACGAAATGGCCACGGAGGCCAGCAATGCTGCGATGCAAATAAAGAAACGTTTCATCATTATCGGTTTTAGTGATGCGGGATAACTCCTGCAGGTTTCAAAGTTAGTTATTTCCCTCTTGAATCCAACATTGTAGAAAAAAGATTAAATTTGTAAGACGGCTCGGCCGTCAGTGTTTTCATGCAACCAAAAACCTTTCACGATATGAACTTCAAGCATTATCTGACCATTGTCGCTACGGCTGTCCTCGCGGCCTGCGGCGGTCCCAAGGACGTCGAAGTCGGACCGTACACCGTCTCCGTCATCCAGGACAACGTCTATCACATCCAGGACTACAACGCCTCCAATCCGGCCGGCGAGGCCTTCGATGCCGAAGGCAACAAGACGCATTTCAACAACTGCTCGGACATCTATCTGATAGTCGGTGAGAATGAAGCCCTTGTCATAGACCTCTCCAACCGTATCGACTGGGCGGACAATGCCGACGAGTCGCTCCGCGCCATCATTACCGAGCGTGCCGGAGGCAAGCCCGTGACTGTCACGTTCACGCACAGTCACGGCGACCACACCGGCATGCTGCCCGCGATGCTGGACCTGCCGGGCACGCGCTTCGCGCTGCCCCAGCAGGACTTCGCCCGCTTCGCGGACCGCATCCCCGAGGATCGCCGCGAGTTCATCCGCGAAGGGAAGGTCTTTGACCTCGGCGGCATGGAGGTCGAGACCATCGCGGTCCCCGGACATACCGTAGGATCGGTGGTCTATTTCCTCAAGGGACATGACCTCCTCTTCACCGGTGACGCCATAGGCTCCGGCCACGGAGTGTGGATCTTCAACGAAGACGGATTCTACAACTATGTGTCCGCCGTCCCGCATCTGGTCGAGTGGCTTGAGGACCCGGAGAACGGAGTCAACCTTGACAAGCTCCAGGTATATGGCGGCCATTACTGGCAGAAGGACTGGCTCAATCTGCCCAAGGGCCGCGAGCTGGGTATGGACTATATCCGCGAGATGCAGGAACTTGTCAATCAGATGGAGACCGGCACTGCCGCCACTGAACCTTCAAACCTCGGCCGCAACGGCCTTGAGACCTATTTCCGCAACGGTACCGCCATCGTCACCTGGAGCGCCGACCAGGCTGAGAAGTATCGCGGCAATTACGCTGAGAAGTTCGTCCTCCGCGACCAGGATGTCGTTTTCCGCCAGATCGACGAGCATACCTGGGAGGGCAACGGCCACCTTGTCTACAACGAATCCATCTACGTCGTTGAAGGTAACGACAAGGTCCTTGTCATCGACGCCGGCTCACGCGTAAGCCACCTCGACAAGCTCGTCGCTGCACTGACAGACAAGCCGGTGATCATGGCACTTACACACGGCCATGGCGACCATATCGGCGGCATCGGCTGCTTCCCGGAGGTCTGGGTGCATCCTGCCGACGAATCCATGCTGCGCCGCTACGAGGGCAAGGTCAACCACCTCGAGGACGGCCAGGTCTTTGACCTCGGTGGCCGTCAGATCGAGGTGCTTTACACCCCCGGCCACACTGCCGGGTCCGTCACCTTCTTCGACAAGGACCATCATTACGGCTTCAGCGGCGACGCCTTCGGCTCGACCAACCTGCTGCTATTCTCCGGCCCCTTCAGCACGTTGATCAACACCTGCACCCGCGCAGCGGAATACATGCAGAAGAACGGCATCGAGAAACTTTATCCCGGCCACTATCATGGAGACAATCCCGAGACTCTCCAGCGTGTACTTGACGAGAAGAAGATGGCCCAGGAGGTCCTCTCCGGCAAGCGCAAGGGCGTCGAGGACCACTCCAACGGCAATCTCAACCGCGTCGTCACCGACTTCGGTGTCAACATCCGCTACAACGACCCGGAGGCTCTCAAATAGCAGCGTGTTTTATAAATTATTGATAATCTGATGAATAAGCAAAAACTCCCTAGCGAAAACTGCAAGGGAGCTTTTGCTTATTCCATTAATTGTCAAACTTTTACAAATCACGTACCGGTGGCCATCGCATTTGCCTGAGCTCTGCCCTATGGTGCACGATGCGCCATTATGTCAGTCGGGCGGCTATGGACCGGATTTTGAGAATGAATTGGCTAAACAAATAATTAATGGGATCAGCAAAGTGGATAGGTGGTCTTCTGGGTTGGGTATCCGGCGGGCCCATAGGGGCGCTTCTCGGATACTTCCTGGGATCAGCCGTTGAAAAGTTCATAGACGCTGCCCGGCAATTGCCGGGTGACGGCTCCGGAACAGGAGGATATGGTTCGGGTGGCGGATACGGGACGGGCGGCTACGGCGGTTACACCGGCCGCCCCGGCGGCTATCAGCAGCAGACGGGCGGCTACCGCACGTCGACCGGCGGCCGGGGCTATTCCACCACCGAGCAGCGCAATAGCTTCTTCGTCAGCCTTATGGTCCTGTCGTCGGCCGTCATCAAGGCCGACGGCCAGGTCTCGCAGTCCGAGCTCAGTTGCGTGCGCGAATTCATCCGCCGCAATTTCGGCGACTCTGCCGTGAATGAAGCTATGACTATGCTCGACGGCTTCAACCGCCAGCAGGTCAACATCTACTCCGTCGGCCCCCAGATAGCCGACAACATGAACTATTCCCAGCGGCTGCAGCTGTTCCATTACCTGGTACAGATCGCCACCGCCGACGGGAACTTCAGCAAGTCCGAGAAATCCGTCCTGGAGGCCATCGGAGCAGTGATCCGCTTGAACAATTCGGACATCAATTCCGTCATCGCGATGTTCTACCGGGAGAATGACGAGTCCGCCTATGCGGTCCTCGGCATCTCTCCCAACGCCACCGACGAAGAGGTCAAGACCGCCTACCGCCGAATGGCTATGAAGAACCATCCGGACAAGGTCTCAACCCTCGGCCCGGAGGTCCAGAAAGCCGCCGAGGAGAAATTCCGCCAGATCCAGGACGCCTACGAGACCATCAAGCGCCAGCGCGGAATGAGCTAGTAAATTCACCATGTCCAAGCATAGATTGAAAGTCCGCCTCAGGGCATTCGCGATATGGCAGAAACTCGGTTTCATGCCATGGTCGAAGTCTCGCTCCAGATCCCGTAAAGGGGATTTCTACAAAGGGGCCTTCGACACCATCCCCTTCCTCAACGATGACGCGAAGCGCACTTTCGTGCACCTCCTGCTGCGCCCGGGATACATGATCCGGGACTATATCAAAGGACAGCACGAGAGGTATCTGGCCCCGTTGACATCCCTGATTATCTTCTATGCCTTTTTCGCCCTCATCTCGGCCATAGTCAATCCGGAGTATTCAAGCTATCACCCGGAAGCCAGTTCAGCCTCAAGAGCCGCCAGGGATTCCGTGCTGATGGTGTCAACTGCGCAAACCAATCCTGCTGATTCCCTGTCGGAGTCAGATTTCATCGGACAGCAGGCGGCGGTTAAAGTCGTGAAGATCATGGATATCGTAGAGCTCCTGAGCCTGGACAAGCATCCCGAGAGGGTCGACACACCGGCGAAGGCTTCGCTTGCGGCTGTTGAAAACGCTCTGCGAAGCCAGGGCATCTACCTGTTCCTCGGGCAGTTCCTGCTGCTCTGGATCGCGATGTGCTTTGCCTTGAGAAAGAAGGATATGAACAAATCGGCCTGCGCGGCCACGGCCGCCTATGTCCTATGCCAGTTCTGTTTCTTCATGTTCTTCTCCCTGTTCTTTGCCGTTGAAGAAAAAGGCGAGATCGGCGTCGGCCTCATGGCTGTCCTTCTGGCTATCGACTATGCCCAACTGTTCGGCCTAGGGTGGAAAAAGAGTCTCGGGCTTACTGTAAAGACAGGCTGGTACTACCTCCTCACCTTACTCGCCCTGATAGTCCTTCTCATTTGCATTGTCGCCCTCTACGTCGGCGTGAGTGCCTCCGCTGCCGCCTGATAAGGGTAAGAACCATCCCGAAAATGCGCTTGATATTGTAACCACCCCTTAAAAGTTGATAATAAGGACAAAAGGTTAGCTGCTAGACGCAGGATTTATCAAAACGGGGAGTTATTTATCCATAGAAAAGACGATTATTGTCCGTATGAAGAATCCATTTCTTGTCCTGAGCCTTGTTCTGGCCTTGTCGGTATCCTGCGTGCGAGAGTTGACGCTGGATCCGGGGGAGGAACCGATGGTCGTGGTGGACTGCGTGCTGTTTGATGAGTCGCCGCAGACGCTGAGGCTGTTCTACTCCAGGCCTCCGGCGTATTCAGAGATGACTCCGATCACTGAGGCGGAGGTCGAACTCATCGACAAGACTGATGGGAAGACCGTCGGGATGTTCGTGCATCAGGAGGGAAGGGAATGGACGCTTGACTATTCCGCAGTTCCGGAGCACGAATACCGGTTGGAGGTCAGGGTTCCAGGGTACGATCTGGTTTACGCCGAGGATATTATGCCGGAGGTCCCAGGGATTTGGGCTCGTACGCAATCCGGCGAGGGTTTCGAAAAGTACGGAGAGCGTTTTGTCGGAACGGTTTTCGATATCACTACACTTCCGCCTTACACTTGGATATATGCCTTGAACTACAACAGTGAGACAGGGAAGCATGAGATTGCAGAAGAGATCTGCACGGATTTTCCGTGGGTGGACAATTTCAACCTGACCGGAGATACGTATTTGCCTGAAGTGGAACCGTTCGATTATCCTTTCGACTTTCTCGGTCCTGCAAAGAGCTATCCCTGTCTTGAAGGGACGGCGCTTCACCGGCGTTTCCTCCGTTTGGTTGCGCCTGACGGCTTTGACCGCGAGGCTTCTTGGCCGTTCTTTATCATTTCCGGGAGTTTCAAAGGCGATTATTATCGCGGTAATTCTTCTGTGCATGTTTCTGGGCGCCCGGGGCCGGAGGAGGGATATATCGTGTGCTCTTCCATGTCCGAGAATTACGACAGGTATCTCCGCGATGCCATGCGCCTGGAGCAGTTGCAGGAGTCCTCGGACATGAGTTCTGTCTACTGCCGGGATAACGTCCATTCCAATATTGTCGGGGGTATCGGTATCTTCGGTGCCCGGACGCAACAGTTACGCCAATGGAACAGGGGGCAAGTCACAATCGGAGACTGATAGTTCTCGCTGCGTGTCTCATTTTGGGGGCTCCCTTCATGTCCTTCGCTCAGGATGTGGAGCTTCAGGACACGCTGCGTGCCGCCATCAAGGTCGATACCCGCAAGGTGGCGAGGACGATAGGCGGCCTGAGTACGGACATGAAGGGTATTAGATCGGTCGCTTCGCCGCTTGGAGAGGGCGACCCGATCAAGTGGGTGCAGGGGCTTCCGGGTATTACGACGGGCGCCGACGGATCGTCGGCATTCTATGTAAGGGGTGGCAACATGGGCAACAATCTTTTCTCGATAGATGGGGTTCCTGTCTATGGTTATTCGCATTTGCTTGGACTGACAACGATAGTGCCTTCGTCCGTGATGGGAAACGTAACCCTGTCCAAGGGAGGTTTCGAGGGACAGGAGAGCAATTTCACGGCGTCGCATCTGAAGATCGTCTCGAGGGATCCCGGACGGGATAGGAGCACGAGTGTCTCATTGAACAATTTCCTCGTGAGCGCGAGTCACGAGGGGGCGGTCAATGACAAGGTATCATATATGGCTTCCCTACGGGTTTCCCCCATGGCCTTCGAATACAGGGCGGCAAGGGGATTGCTGCCGGATATCCTCGGAGGGCTGGATGATTTCAATGCGGGTGTGGGGGACCTTTACGCTAAGGTGCACGTGGCACTGGACGGAGACAGAACGCTGGACGTTTCCGGGATGGGCAGTGTGGATTATTATTCGTTCGCTCCGGATGTGGACTCCCATGACACGATGGGATGGAACAATGCCTTCGGGCAGGTGAGATACCGTACCGGTGGTGAGACCAGCCGGGATTTGTCGTTGTTTGTCAACCATTACGGAAGCCTCCAGAAACAGGATCGGGTATTCCGCGAGGAGGCCAACCATCTGAAGCTCAACTCCGATCTGACGGAGGTGTCCGCGGCGGCGGACTGGCGGCGCCGCGGCGGGAGCGTGACCCGTTCCTGGGGCACGCGGCTCCGCGGCGCGCTGTTCCGCCCGGGCAGGGTCGCGTCGGTTCAAAACGACGCCTGGACCCTGCTGGCGGACGCTTATTACCAGGCAGACTACTCCGTTCCAGACCGGCTTGACCTGAAGGGATATCTTCGCGGCAATGCCTTTTTCAACTTCAAGAACGGTGGCATGGATTTCAATCCTGAGGCCGGAGCCTCTGCCAAGTGGCGCCTTGGGCCTCATTTTGCCGTAGAGGCCAGCGCGGACCGCCTTGTCCAGTATTATCACACACTCGAGGGCTTGCCCGTAGGCTGGAGCCTTGACATGATAGTCCCTTCGGGCAAGCAGATCAAGCCAGAGAGCGTGCTCCAAGGCAATCTTGGGACGTCCTTCGACTTCGGCCGCCACTCCGTCACCGTCGGCGGCTTCTACAAATGGATGGACGGCCTGGTGTACTACAAGTATTCCCAGTCACTTTTCAGCGGCGGCATGGCCGATTGGGAGAACAATGTGGATCAGGGACAAGGACAGTCCTACGGACTTGAGCTGCTGCACGAGTACCAGGGCGACGAACTCTACGTACGCACCTCCTACACGCTGTCGCGCACGGACCGGCGGGGCTTCCCGAGCATCTGCGACGGCGGCGTTTTCAACGCCCGCTTCGACCGCCGGCACGTACTCAACGCCGTCGCCCAATGGAAGGGCGCGAGCGCTTCATTCACCCTGCAGAGCGGCCATTGGGAGAACGGCACCTCACAGAAATACGACATGACCGTCCCCGGAGCGGACTGGGTGGCGGACTACTATTCGGGCGTCAACAACTACCACATGCCGATGGCCCTGCGGCTTGACCTCGGATACCAGTTCACCTTCACCTCCGGTAAACTGGACCACGAGGTCAATATCGGCGTCTGCAACGTCACCAACCACTTCAATCCCTTCATGATCTACTACGAAGCTAGGACAGAGACCTGGAAGGAAATAGCCTTAGTGCCTTTCCTCCCTAACTTTAGCTGGAGAGTATATTTTTAGTTTGTTAATCGTTCGTTCGCCTGCCACCTTTGTTTTGATTCAATTCCGTTCAAGCGCACTTTCGGCGTTTCACGGCCGTTTTTGCGGCAGATAGTTTTTTCTTGCGACTGATAGAGTTGTTTTGTAACTTCGTGGGAAATGATAGGGTTATGAGTCAAAAAGAGGCGCTCCAACTTTTTGGAGACAAGAAAATACGAACCGCCTGGAGCGAAGAAGAGGAGAAATGGTATTTCTCTGTCCTTGATGTTATAGAGGTCCTTACAGACAGTAAGGATCCTACGGATTACTTCAAGAAAATGAGGAAACGCGAACCAGAGTTGGCAGAGTACGTGGGGACAAATTGTCCCCAGATAGAAATGCTTACCCAAACGGGGAAACGTAGGAAAACTCTAGCTGGAGAGATGGCTGTTATTTTCCGTATTATAGAGTCAATCCCGTCTAAGAAAGCTGAACCGTTCAAACAATGGATGGCTCAGGTCGCCAGTGAGCGCATAGATGAGATGCAGGATCCGGAGCTAGCCATAGACAGGGGATACGAGTATTATCGCCGCTAATTACCCAGGAGTGGTCCGGTATGACTACCCGGCAATATAAGGATTACAAGGGACTGAAAAAGGAGAACCTCCGGGACCATATGACCAGAACAGAAAGCGCCTTGAACACTCTTGCAGAAGTTGCCGCAACGGAATTGTCTCAAAAGGTTGATCCGCAAGGCTTCACTGAGCAAAAGACCGTTGCCAAGCGTGGTGGGAAAGTCGCTGCCACTGCCCGACGGGAGTTAGAAAAACAACTTGGACAAAGCGTCATAACCCGCCAGAATGCCAAGTCCTTATATGGACATGAAGCGCCCAAAGAGATTGACGAGCAATAGTTTCATCCTACGGAGTTTATAACCGTCATTCCTTTTTGTTTCCGGACAGGTTGTGGCCGCACGTCAGGAGCCGCGTGTCCCGATTCCGTGCGAGCGCACTTTCGGCATTTCACGGCCGTTTTTGCGGCAGATGCGACATTACGATCCCGCATCTGCCGCGTTTTCGTGTCTAGGAGGCCGAAAATGCGCTTGATGTGAATCGCAGATGTTTTTCCATTTTATTTACGTATATTTGCATCAGCGACATAAGAAACAAAACGATATCCTATACGGAATCTTTTTGACGGACATTCTTGAAATCTGGAAAATTTTAGTCTCTGTCCGCTCATTAGGATTCCCTTATGCCTTAGGCATAGGGGAACCTGTGACGGAGACAGGGCTTTCCAGAGCCTCAAGAACGGCACAGGAGTACCCTATGCCTTTTTCGTGTCCGGACGTTTAACGGCCGCACGACAAGAGACTTTAGCAACCTCTTTTTTTCATTTTGTTTGGTTGTGCGGCCGTTATTTTATTAAGCCCTGCTATATAAGGTGACCAACTCGTTCCCACCATTATCCGACTCCATCAGATTATACTAGAATAGTTCGCGGCAAAGAAAAAGCGCCACGGATTAAAAAACCGTGACGCCAGAAAAAAGTTCAAGAAAGGCGTTTTTTGTCAATTATATCTTTGTCTTTACTGAAACTAATAATTCGAGAAGGATTGCTTTCCTTTTTTGTAAGTAGCCCGAATAAGGATAGGATTTAAGTCATCGAAGTGATTGAAACGGCATTCAGTTTCAAAAGCATTCAAGAGAAGATAGTGTCGTCCCTCTGTTTGAAGGCTGTCACATTTGGAAATCAAACCAAAGTCACCACCATTAAAAAACGGGTCTAATTCGTCATCCAGAACAATCTTGAAGACATTATGCTGTGACGTATTGTGTTTATACCATTGATCGTTCCCGACGATATAAACGGTGTCTTTGTCCCAGTATAAAGAAAAAGATGTGGCAGAATCCTCATAAGGTGGTTTTTTATGCTTCCATATTACTTCATCTAGCTTTTCTCCATTTTCAAAAAAGGAGAAAACAGAGAGACTATTCGTCTCCTCTCTGATAATTGTTTTTCCATCGAGAAAATAGGAAGCAGTTTTCTTTGGAGAGCAACTGACAAATAAGCAAAGAAGGATAAACAAGGGTGTAAATCCGACCCTGAAAACAGCTTTCATTTAGTTGTATGTTTTAATTCTTAGGAACTTCGAAAAAAAACAAATCCCCTTCTAAAGAAGACAGCTTGTTAAAGATAAACTTGTCTTTGCCATAAAAAGATGAGTCTGTTTTGTGTTCGCTTAAAATAATGAACACCTTTTGATCTACTGGATGCTCTCTGCTCCAATGAAGCCCACTGACATAAACGGTATCAATATCATCATAAAGCTTAAAGAAATGCTCTTTAGGCCAGTCCTTATAATGGCAGACAATGGAGTCAATGTGTTCTCCATTCTTAGATGCAATTAATACACATTTCGAATCATCTAGTCTCCACTCTATCGAGAGCGACGAAGAACGATATATTTCCCGATAATCTTCGGAGTGCGGAGAACATGAAACCAAAGTAAAAAAGGCCACCAAATACATGCCCTTAGTAATTCTGTCTATAATACTCTTCGCCAAGAAGTTGGACTTTTTTGGAGAGTTCATCTTCGCCTTCGTTTTTGTAATGTTCGTAAATAGCTGTTTTTATTGAAGGATGTGCAACCAAGTTTAAAAAAACTATACCAGCAGATTTGACAGTATTATTACCGCTAGCATTAAATACTCCGTATCCATAGTCTATTATTCCAGAAAGATGACCTTTGCTAGCAGAAAACATCCCTGCTAAGAAATTGCCGGCATCTCTTGGTGATGCGTACTTGCCAAATAGCAAGGAACCTGTCCGATGTTTTGATTTTAAATCCCAAATCCCACCGGGTTTGGCTTTTTTTGCATATTCAAGGACTCCGGGATTAGAAGCCATTGCTGCTTCCGTCGCCCATGTCAAGTCTTTACTATAAAAAGTGATTATCATATCTTCCGCAGCCTTTACGGATCCTGTTTTATGGTAGAAATTCATATCTGCAAAGCTAAGAGAATGCAATGATTCTCCCATATAATCTCCTCCGGCAGAGGTATTTGTTAACGAGTATTCTGAAATAAAATGTTGACGTGCCTGAACCGTGTTACCGGGATGACGATATACTCCATTATCTCCATCGTCTTTTACAAATATAACGTTTCCATAAAAATCGGTATGAGTTGAAATAAAAGCCCCTGTTGGATCTATAAAAGTCATTGGATTCCCGGCACAATAAGCATATGGACTCAAACTGTAGTACTTCTCCGCGAGGGGATCAATGGTCGTGAAGCGGCCGGGAATCGGGTCGAGATAACGGGCGCCAAAGTCGTATTCGCCACTTTCTTCTGACAGTTCTTTGCCGGTGAAGCGGTAGCGGCTATCGGAAGCGTTGGTTGAGGAAATTGTGTGCCTTGGATCGATCATCAAGCCTCCGTACGGGTAATAATGGTTGACCTGCATGACTGTACCGTCTGAGGCGTATTTGCGGTCAATCACGATGGTGCTCCCGACGGTTTCCTGTTGAGGTAGATCAAGAAGGTTGTATGTCGTTGTGTGTGTCACGATCGTATTCGTCATAGTAGTATACAGACCAAAGGTACTGATTATCAGAGATATTATCAAATGTCCGGGTGTTATTTAAGTTAGAAGCATGTTGGCTCCGATTCCGTGCAAGTGCACTTTCGGCATTTCAAAGTCGTTTTTGCGGCAGATGCGACATTACGATCCCGCATCTGCCGCGTTTTTGTGTCTAGGAGGCCGAAAATGCGCTTGATGTGAATCGTGGATTCGAAAAGAATGACATCTGATTATTTGACGGAGACAGGGCTTTCCAGGGCCTCAAGAACGGCACAGGAGTACCCTATGCCTTTTTCGTGTCCGGACGTTTAACGGCCGCACGACAGGAGACTTTAGCAACCTCTTTTTTTCATTTTGTTTGGTTGTGCGGCCGTTATTTAGATATCTATTCTTGAAACTATTCAAATATCAAATAGGAGACAAAGGAGAACCCTTTGTCTCCTATTTTTATTCTAATTCTAAATAATCCTAAAATCCGCAACTATCATCCAATACACGATTAAGGGTAGATTTATGAGTCGTTAGTAGCAGCTTTCAGTAAAAAGCAACAGCACAACATCAATATGTAGCCACCATCCCCT